>Ga0247818_10000431_pt1 | contig 26169 bp, 22 predicted proteins | sample 13C_Glucose_Day1_FD_192424 | JGI IMG/M metagenome (GOLD analysis project Ga0247818, IMG submission 192424) | Soil microbial communities from agricultural site in Penn Yan, New York, United States - 13C_Glucose_Day1 | ecosystem: Environmental > Terrestrial > Soil > Agricultural land | place... | reverse complement strand
GGTCGGCATAGCGCATGAAGCGGGTACCGGCCGGGGTCAGGGCGACGCCCTGGTGGCTGCGCTCGAACAGGCGAGCTTCCAGCAGATCCTCCAGCTCCTTGAGGGTCTTGGAGATCGCAGGCTGGCTGATCGCCAGCACGTCGGCGGCCCTGGCCAGGCTGCCCTGTCGGGCAATCTCCAGGAAGCACAGCAGATGGCGGAACTTGATGCGGGTATCGAGGTTCATGCCGGGCAGTGTATCCGTGCGGGCCAGACCTGCAACGTCCGGGTGATCTTCGTCGGCGGACGGCGGTTCCTCCCTTGCAGGCAAAGCCCCGAACCTTTAGCGTGTGCCGCTTCGATGCATGGAGCTGCGCAATGGCCGCCTACCTGACCCAGGACCTGGTCCTTGAACTGGGCGATGAAACGCCCGAAGACACCACCATGAACATGCTGACCTTCCGTCAGCGTGGCACCACCCTGGTGATCGCCCGCAGTCCGCTGGCTGCCGGGCAGACGCTGGAGGCGCTTTACCAGCAGCAACTGGCGCAGTTGCGTGAGCGCCTTGGAGCGGTCATCAGCGACCCACTGCCGGTCAGCGCCGGCGTCGATCGTGCCATTCACGGCTTGGAAGTCAGCCTGCAGTTCAAGCGCGGCGAAGTGGTCTCGTATCAGCGTCAGTTGGCCTACACGCCAAGCGGGCAGGCCCGTTTCGTGGCGGTCAGCTATAGCAAGGAAACACCGCTGGAAGCGGTCGATCTTGCCCATTGGGAAGCCATCAAGGCAGGCTTGCGGCTGAACTGACCCGGGCGGATTCGAGGCTGTACCTTGATCTCACTGAAGTCGGGTGATCGAGCTGTACCTGGCCGTGTCATATGAGCCTCAGCCCCAATTCGACCGTCACCCCACGGATACGCACCGGCCACACTGGCAAGTGCTGTGTCGGATCCTCCAGGCACGCGCCGTCCTGCAGGCAGAAATGCTGCTTGTAGAGCGGTGCCACCACCACCACCGTTGCTCCCAGGCTGGCCAGCAGTCCACGGCCGATGGTGTTCGCGCCTGAGCGTGGGTCGCGGTTGCCGACGGCATACAGCTCCCGCCCTTGTCCCGGCACGTAGAACAACGCCACCTGCTCGCCCTCGTGCCACACCACCACCCCGGAGTCGGCGACCAGGTCGCTGGCCTGGCACACCGCCTGCCAGCGGGTTTCACTTGCTACAGCCGTGTTGGACAGGTTCATCACATTGCCTCCTCATGGGTGGGAATCAACTGCAGGGGCGCCGCCGGCCGGCGTTGGCCACGCTCGCGCACGAAGTGCACATCGGGATCGCCGCGTTGGTCATTGACGAAGGTGCGGAAGCGCTTGAGCTTTTCCGGATCGCCCAAGGCGTTGGCCCATTCGCATTCGTAACGGTCGACCACCTGCTGCATCTGCGTCTCGAGTTCGCGGGCCAGGCCCAGGCTGTCGTCGATTACCACCTGTTTGAGGTAGTCGAGCCCGCCCTCGAGGCCCTCGCGCCACACCGAGGTGCGCTGCAGTTTGTCGGCGGTGCGGATGTAGAACATCAGCACGCGGTCGATCAGGCGCACCAAGGTCTCGTCGTCCAGGTCGGTGGCGAACAGTTCGGCGTGGCGTGGGCGCATGCCGCCATTGCCGCACACGTAGAGATTCCAGCCCTTGTCGGTGGCGATCACGCCAATGTCCTTGCTTTGCGCCTCGGCGCATTCGCGGGTGCAGCCAGACACCGCGAACTTGAGCTTGTGCGGCGCGCGCAGGCCCTTGTAGCGGTCCTCCAGGCGCAGCGCCATGGCCACGCTGTCTTGCACGCCATAGCGGCACCAGGTGCTGCCGACGCAGGATTTCACCGTGCGCGTCGACTTGCCGTAGGCGTGCCCGGTCTCGAAGCCGGCGGCGATCAGCTCGCCCCAGATCAGCGGCAGTTCGTGCAACTGGGCACCGAACAGGTCGATGCGCTGGCCGCCGGTGATCTTGGTATAGAGGTCGTACTTCTTTGCCACCTGGCCGATCACGATCAGTTTTTCCGGGGTGATCTCGCCGCCGGGGATGCGCGGCACCACCGAGTAGGTGCCGTTCTTCTGCATGTTGGCCATGAAGGTGTCGTTGGTGTCCTGCAGCGGTACCAGCGCCGGGTCCATGATCGGCTGGTTCCAGCACGAGGCGAGGATGTTGCCCACCGCCGGTTTGCAGATGGCGCAACCCACCTGGCCTTTGCCATGGCGTTCGAGCAGCTCGTTGAAGGTGCGGATGCCTTCAACCCGCACCAGCCCGTAGAGCTCCTGGCGGGTGTAGGCGAAGTGTTCGCACAGGCTCTTGTCGACGGTCACGCCGCGGGCGCTCAGTTCGTGCTCGAACACGTGCTTGAGCAGCGCCGCGCAACCGCCGCAACCGCTGGCCGCCTTGGTGCATGCCTTGACGGCGGCGAGGTCGCCGCAGCCACTGTCGATGGCGGCGCACACCGCGCCTTTGCTGACGTTGTGGCACGAGCAGATGGTCGCGCTGTCGGGCAAGGCATCGGCGCCCAGCGCCGGCGCGCCGCTGCCCTGGGGCAGAATCAGCGTGGCCGGGTCGGCCGGTAGCTTGATGCCGTTCTGGGCGTATTGCAGCAGGGTGTCGTAGTAGCTGTTGTCGCCCACCAATACCGCGCCAAGCACACGCTTGCCGCTGGCATCGACCACCAGGCGCCGGTAGGAGGCCGTGGCTTCGTCGATGAAGCGATAGCTGCGCGCCCCCGGCGTGACGCCCTGGGCATCGCCGATGGAGCCAACATCCACACCCAGCAGCTTGAGCTTGGTCGACATGTCGGCGCCGCTGAACTCGCTTGCCGACTCGCCCATCAACAGGGCTGCCAGGTTACGTGCCATGGCGTATCCCGGGGCGACCAGGCCGAACGCGCTGCCGTTCCACGAAGCGCATTCGCCGATGGCGAAGATGCGCGGGTCGCTGGAGCGGCACTGACCGTCGATCACCACGCCGCCGCGGGGGGCGATTGTAAGGCCGCAGGTTCGGCCCAGGGCATCCTGCGGGCGGATGCCGGCGGAGAACACGATCAGGTCGGTTTCCAGGTGTTCGCCGCCGTCGAAATTCATGCGGTAGCGGTAGTGTTCGCCTGCGCTGATCGACTGGGTGGCGCGGGCCAGGTGCACGCCTACGCCCAGCGCCTCGATGCGCGCCTTGAGCGCCGCGCCGCCCTCGCTATCCAACTGGACTGGCATCAGCCGCGGCGCGAACTCCACCACATGCGCTTGCAGGCCTAGCGACTTGAGGGCGTTGGCGGCCTCGAGGCCGAGCAGGCCGCCGCCGACCACCACGCCGCGGCGGGCGCCGCCGGCGGCGGCGCGGATCGCATCGAGGTCTTCGAGGGTGCGATAGACCAGGCGCGCATTGCCGCTGGACCCTTCGATGGGCGGCACGAACGGATAGGAGCCGGTGGCCAGGATCAACTGTTCGTAGCCGAGGCGGCCTTCGGCGGTGATCACTTCCTGGCGTTCGCGATCAATATCCACTACCGCCTCGCCCAGGTGCAGGTGCACGCCGTTGCTCGCATAGTAGTCGCGGTCGCACAGGGCCAGGGTTTCGGCGCAACTGCCGGTGAAGTATTCCGAGAGGTGCACCCGGTCGTAGGCGCGCTGGCGCTCCTCGGCGAACACGTGCAGCTCGAAGCGCGCGCTGGCGCCGCGTTCGATCAGCTGCTCGACGCAGTGATGGCCGACCATGCCGTTGCCGACGATGACCAGTCGCGCTCGTTGTGCTTCGTTCGCTGTTGCCTGCATAGCCGATCCTCGATCACGGAAAAACGAAAAAGGCGCCTGGAGCCGAAGCTCCAGGCGCCTTTGCCTGTACTCATCAGTGTCAGGCCCCTGGACGATCGCCGTTGATCGAGGGGCTGTTGTACTTCGTTGAAAAGCAGGGAGTGTGCCAAGCGGCCGCTCATCGGTAGCCTTCACGGGACTCACCGCCGGAAAGCCGGCTCCCACAGGGCTGCGGGCCCGTTTGCGGCGTACCCTTGTGGGAGCCGGCTTGCCGGCGATGAGGCCGTTCGGGGCACAACAAAGGTGCAAGCCTCACCACCGTGGTGCATCAATACACATCCCGCAGGTAGCGCTTGTCCCGCCCCAACCCCTCGACATACGCCGCAGCTGTGGTCTCGTCAAGGCCGCCATGCTCCGCCACGAGCTGGCGCAAGGCCGTGTCCACATCCCGGGCCATATGCCGGGCATCGCCACACACATACACATGGGCACCCGCCTGCAGCCATTGCCACAGCTCGGCGCCGTGTTCCAGCAGGCGATGCTGCACATAGACTTTTTCCACCTGGTCACGGGAGAACGCCGTGCTCAGGCGCACATGCCCGCAGGCCTCCCAGGCCTGCAATTGTTCGCGGTAGTAGAAATCGCAGGCGGCATGCTGTTCGCCGAAGAACAGCCAGTTGCGCCCTGGGGCCCCACGTAGTTCGCGCTCTTCGAGGAAGGCGCGGAAGGGGGCGATACCGGTACCGGGGCCGATCATGACGATAGGCACCCCGTCGTCCTCGGGCAGGTGGAAATGTTTCGATGGCTGCGCAAATACCCCCACCTCCAGCGCCGCTGCCCGGTCCGCGAGGAAGCTCGAACAGACGCCCTTGCGCTCGCCATGGCGCACGATGGAGACGGTCAGGTGTACCTGGCCGGGATGAGCCCGGGGGCTGGAGCTGATCGAGTACAGGCGCGGCTGCAAGGGTTTGAGCAGCGACAACCAGTTGCCCAGCGGCATGGCCTGGGGGTACTCGCGCAGCACGTCGGCCAACTGGCGGCCCCACAGCCATTCCTTGAGTTCGTCCTTGCATGCTGGCAGCAGCAGGCGTTGCAGGCCGCTGGCGTGCTGGCTGAAGACTTCGAGTTGCTGGCGGCTGACCTGGGTGATGTCCAGGTGCAGCTCAAGCGCGGTTCGCAGGGGCATTGGGGCATGGCCCTCGAGTTCGATCTCGGCCTGGCCGTCCAGCTGCATCAGCATCAGCAGCTCGTCGACCAGGCCCGGGCAATTGCGCGGCCATACGCCCAGGGCATCGCCGGGTTGATAGCGCAGGTCGCTGCCGGACAGGTCGAAGACCAGTTGGCGAGTCTCCTTGGTTGAATCCGGGCCGCTGAGGAGGCGGTTCTCCCGTAACGTGGCAGGCCAGGGCTGGTGTTTGCCGCGGGCGGTGGCCGACGCGGTGGTGGTAGCCGTCGGGGTACTGCCAAGCTTGGGCAGCAGGGCATCGAGCCAGGCGCCGAAGGCCGCTTCGCAATCCGGCTCGCAGTCGACCCGGGCCAGCAGACGCCGGGCCCCCAGCTCGGCCAGGCGTTGGTCGAGCTTGCGACCGAAGCCGCAGAACTGGTCGTAGCTCGAATCCCCCAGGGCCAGCACGGCGTAGGGCAGCGTGGCACAGCTGGCGCCTTCTTCGTCCTGCAGGGCTCGCCAGAACGGGGCGCCGCTGTCCGGCGCATCGCCGTCGCCGAAGGTGCTGGCGATCAGCAGCAGGCTGGCGGCGCCTCGCAGTTGGGATGGGCGCACCTCCTCCATGCAACTGAGCGCGACCACCAGCCCCGCGTCGCGCAGGTGCTGGGCGCAGCGTTCGGCGAGGTGCTCGCCATTGCCGGTCTGCGAGGCCCACAGCACGTGGTGACGAGGGCTTTCGAGCGCTGCTTGCGACGCCGGCGCGGGCCGGGCGAACAGGCCGGCCAGCAGGCCGTTGACGAACAGGCGTCGCTCCGGCGCCAGGGGCGCATCGGGCGGCAGGCAAGGCACGTTTTCGGTGCGGGCCTGGCTCAGGCCGAGCAGGAAACCTTGCAGGTAATGGCGTTCTTGCTCGGCCAGGATCGGAGCCGGCAATGTCTCTAGGCCGAGCAGGCGGGACAGGGTGGCGGTGGGCATGGCGATGGGGTCCGGGGGAAGCGTCAGTTCAAGGGTGTCGATGCGCTCGCCGGCGACCCGTTCCAGGGCCACGGCACAGTGCTTGAGGGCCGGCTGCAGCGAAGTCGGGTCCACCGCGTCGCAGGTCACCGCGTTGATTGCCAGTTGCTCGCCGTACAGATCGTTCCAGTGAAACGGGGCGAAACAGTTGCCCGGCAGCACCCGCTCGCTGAGTCGCGCCGGCAGCACAGCCTGGCCGCGGCGCGAGCGGATCGCCACCTGGTCCTTGTCCGCGATACCCAGGCGCCGGGCGTCGTCGGGGTGGATCTCGACAAAGGGACCGGGCTCCAGCTTGTTGAGGCTGGGTACCTGGCCGGTCTTGGTCAGCGTGTGCCACTGGTGCTGCACGCGGCCGGTGTTGAGCACGAAGGGGAAGGCAGCGTCGGGCAGCTCCGCCGGCGGCAGCCAGGGGCGGGCGAAGAACCGGGCCTTGCCGGTGGGCGTCGGAAACACCGGCGTCTGTGGGGCGTCTGGCGCGACATAGCGCAGGGGGCTGCGAGCGTCCTTGCGCCCCGGCGCGCTTGGCCACTGCCGCGGGCCCTGGCGCAGGTCGGCATAGTCAATGCCGCGCAGGTCGTAGCCGGTGTCGGGGTTGTGAAAGCGGCGGATCTCATCGAACACCGCTTCGGCGTCGGGGTAGTCGAAGGCGTGCGCATATCCCAGGGCACAGGCGATGCGCGCGATCAGGCGCCAGTCCTCGAGGCTTTCGCCGGGCGCCTCGACGGCGCGGGGCATCAAGGTCAGGTTGCGCTCGCTGTTGATCATCACCCCTTCGCCCTCGGCCCACAGTGATGCCGGCAGCAGGATGTCGGCGTAGCGGTTGGTCTCGGTGTCGAGGAAGGCGTCCTGGCTGATCACCAGCTGTGCCTGGCGCAGGCCGTCGATCACCTGCTGGCGGTTGGCGACGCTGGCCACCGGGTTGCTGCAGATGATCCAGCAGGCTTTCACCTCGCCATGCTTGAGTTGCTCGAACAGTGCCACGGTGCCTTCGCCCCCTTCACTGCGCAGGGTGCCGGGGGGCAGTTGCCATTGCGCTTCGACGAAGGCGCGGTCGGCCGCCACCTGCGCCGAACGCTGGCCCGGCAGGCCCGGCCCCATGTAACCCATCTCGCGGCCGCCCATGGCATTGGGTTGGCCGGTCAGCGAGAACGGCCCGCTGCCGGGGCGGCAGATGGCGCCGGTGGCCAGGTGCAGGTTGCACAGGGCATTGCTGTGCCAGGTGCCGTGGATGCTCTGGTTCAGGCCCATGGTCCAGCAGCTCATCCATTCGCCCGCCTCGCCGATCAGGCGGGCGGCTTCGCGGATGTCGGCCTCGGCCAGTCCGGTGATGGCCGCGACGCGTTCGGGGGGGTAGTCCGCGAGAAACGCCGGCAGTGCCTCCCAGCCTTCGGTGTGGCGGGCGATGAAGTCCGCGTCGGTGTGGCCATTGGCATGCAGCAGGTGCAGCAGGCCATTGAGCAGGGCCAGATCGGTACCCGGGCGCAGTTGCAGGAACAGGTCGGCCTTGTCGGCGGTGGCGCTGCGCCGGGGGTCGACGACGATCAGCCTGGCACCGGCCTTGAGGCGGTCGAGCAGGCGCAGGAACAGGATCGGGTGGCAGTCGGCCATGTTCGCGCCGATCACCAGGAACACCTCGGCGCGCTCGAAATCCTGATAGCTGCCGGGCGGGCCGTCGGCGCCCAGCGATTGCTTGTAGCCGCTGCCGGCACTGGCCATGCACAGGCGTGAGTTGGACTCGATATGGCGGGTGCGGATGAAGCCCTTGGCCAGTTTGTTGGCCAGGTACTGGGCCTCCAGCGACATTTGCCCGGAGACATAGAAAGCCACGGCGTCGGCGCCGTGGGTATCGATGATCGTGCGCAAGCGCCCGGCCGTCTCGGCGATGGCGGTCGGCAGCGGGCGACGGGCTGGCTGCTGGCTGCGCTGGTCACGGACGAACGCGTGGGCCATGCGCCCGGCCTCCAGCGGCACATGGGCGGTCAGCCCCTTGGTGCACAGGCGCCCGAAGTTGCTGGGGTGCTGCTTGTCGCCGCTGACTTTGACGATCTTGCCTTCGCTCACGTGCATGACGATGCCGCACCCGACTCCGCAATACGGGCAAACACTGCGCACTTCACTGCCGCTCATCACGATCTCCTGCTGACGAAACGACAAAGGCGCCGGCTGCCCGGCCTGCAAGTGGCAAGCGGGGCAACACGGCGCCTTCGTCGTGGAGGGAGGACCATCGGCGTTGATGGCCTCGATGCCTTGCCGACAGCAAATCCCGGGCCATATCACGGCGGGGCGCGTCTCTGCGGTGTGAGTGGGCTCGCCCGGGAGGGGCGCGCGCACCGATATGGGGAACGGTGCACCAGCGGATGGCGCCAGCTGGCTTATGGATATATGATTCGCATACGTTTCATATATAGGTAATCGCACATGGGCATCGTCAAGATCGCCGACGACCTCCACGAAGACCTGCGCGTGGCCAGCGCCGCGCTGTCGCGCTCGATCAACGCCCAGGCCGAGCACTGGATCCGCATCGGCATGCTGGCCGAGTTGCACCCGCAGGCCACCTACCAGGAACTGCTGCGCCAGTTGCTGCGCCAGGAGCAGGCCAATCTCAAGGAGCTGCTGCAATGAGCAAGGTCATCCTCAAGGACGCCGCCCAGCTCGAATTGATGCGCCGTGCCGGCCAGTTGCTGGCCCGGGTGTTCGCCGACCTCGACGGTTTCATCCGCCCCGGCGTGACTACCATGCAGATCAACGACCGCGCCGAGGCCTTCATCGTCCAGACCCTCAAGGCGCGGCCGGCGAGCAAGGGCCAGTATGGTTTTCCCTTTGCCCTGAACACCTCGGTGGACCATGTGGTCTGCCATGGCATGCCCAAGGCCGACGAGGTGCTGAAGGAGGGGTCGATCGTCAACGTCGACATCACCCTGGAGCAGGGCGGCTTTATCGCCGATTCGTCGAAGATGTACAGCATCGGCCAGATCAGCGAAGAGGCCCGGCGGCTGGTGGACACCACCTATGCCGCGCTGTGGAAGGGCATCGAGCAGGTGCGCCCCGGCGCGACCCTCGGTGATATCGGCCACGCCATCCAGGCCCACGCCGAGGCCGCCGGCTACAGCGTGGTGCGCGAGTATTGCGGGCACGGCATCGGCACGCAGATGCACGAGGCGCCGGAGGTGCTGCACTACGGCCAGCGTGGCACGGGCATGAAGCTGCAACCAGGGATGGTGTTCACCATCGAGCCGATGATCAACCAGGGTGGGCGCGGGACCCGCGGTTTGCGCGATGGCTGGACGGTAATTACCCGTGACCGGAGCCTGTCGGCGCAATGGGAGCACACCGTGGCGGTGACGCAGAGTGGCGTCGAGGTGCTGACCTTGCGCGAGGAGGAACGAGCGGCGCAGGGCGATGGGCGAACGCCCCTCGGAGCCATGGTCTAGGCTGAAACCTACCGGTACCGGCCCACGCCCCACTACAAATGCCGGCCCGGCAACCATTGGAGTCCCTGGGAGGTGCGCCATGAGCCTGCTGCTCGAACCCTACACCCTGCGTCAGCTGACCCTGCCCAACCGTATCGCCGTTTCCCCCATGTGTCAGTACTCCGCCGTCGACGGCCTGGCCAATGACTGGCACCTGGTGCACCTGGGCAGCCGTGCTGTCGGTGGCGCCGGCCTGGTGATCAGTGAAGCGGTCGCGGTCACCGCCGATGGGCGCATCACTGCAGAAGACCTCGGCCTGTGGAACGACGCGCAGATCCCCGCGCTGCAGCGCATCACCCGCTTCATCACTGCCCAGGGCGCCGTCCCCGGCATCCAGCTGGCCCACGCCGGACGCAAGGCCAGCACCCACAGGCCGTGGCTGGGCAAGCACGGCAGCGTCAAGCTTGAAGACGGCGGCTGGCAGCCGGTAGGACCCTCCAGGATTGCCTTCGACCCCGAGCACACCGTCCCCCATGAACTGAGCAAGGACGAGATCCAGCAGGTCGTCAGCGCGTTCGTCGCCGCCACCGAGCGGGCGTTGAAGGCCGGCTTCAAGGTCGTCGAGATCCACGCTGCCCACGGCTACCTGCTGCACCAGTTCCTCTCGCCGCTGAGCAACCAGCGCCGCGACGAGTACGGCAGCTGCTTTGAAAACCGTATCCGCCTGACCCTGCAAGTCGCCGAGGCGGTGCGCCAGGCCTGGCCACAGGAGCTGCCGCTGTTGGTGCGGGTGTCGGCCACCGACTGGGTCGAGGATGGCTGGAACCCGGATGAAACCGTGGAGCTGGCCCGCCGACTGCGCGCCCTGGGCGTCGACCTGATCGACGTGTCGTCGGGAGGGACCTCGGTCAATGCAGAAATCCCCACTGGCCCCGGCTACCAGACCCGTTTCGCCGAGCGGGTGCGCAAGGAGTCGGAGATCGCCACCGGCACCGTCGGCATGATCACCGAGCCGGCCCAGGCCGAGCATATCCTGCGCACCGGCCAGGCCGATATGATCTTCCTGGCCCGCGAACTGTTGCGCGACCCTTACTGGCCATTGCACGCCGACGACGACCTGGGCGGCAACAAGGCGACCTGGCCGGCGCAATACCAACGCGCGACAAGCCGGGCCAACCCGATCCACGAATCGGACCTGCGCGACTGACTCAGCTGCAGGCGGCCTGGCTGAGGATGTCGCTGACCCACTGGTTGATGCTCTTCTGCGCCAGCTCGGCCTTGGCCGCCACGCTGGCGTGGAGAGCAGGCTCCAGGCGCAGGCTGAGTTTGCCGGAGTAAGTTTTCTGCGGTTCACGCCCCAGGCGCCGACAGGTTTCGAGGTAGTCGTCGACAGCTTCCTCGAACGCCTGGCGCAATTCACTGATCGACTCGCCATGGAAGCCGATCACGTCGCGGATCCCGGCGACATGGCCGATCAGCAACTGGTCTTCGTCGCTGTATTCGATGCGCGCCGAGTAGCCGCGGTAATTCATCACATTCATGGTGTAACTCCTGCCTGCTCCAGGAACTGGCGGGCATCGCGCACCTGATAGGGTTTGGCGTGCCGGTCGGGGTGAGGGCGATGAAAGGTCGCAACCTCACCGTTGAGTTCGAAGCGCACACGCGAGCCTCTACCCTCGATAACCCGGGCACCAAGCGAGACCAGCAGGGACTCCAGGCGCGACCAGTCCAGCGTTCGGGGAACGGGCTTGTTGAAGACAAGTTCGAGTAACGCACGTTGACGATTATTCATGGTATCAGTCTGTGATACCAGCGCCATTGAACTCAATAGATCGGCGGTAGGGTGTAGTTCAGGCGATAGGCAGGAAAAATCGCGTTGCTTTGCAGGAAAAAAGCCGGTGGGTGTTTTGCCCCCACCGGCTAGTCATGCATCAGTGCTTGAACATCACATGGCGCACACAGGTGTAGTCCTCCAGCCCGTACATCGACATGTCCTTGCCATAGCCGGAATGCTTCTGCCCGCCGTGCGGCATCTCGCTGACCAGCATGAAATGCGTGTTGACCCAAGTGCAGCCATATTGCAGCCGTGCGGCGAGGCGGTGGGCGCGTCCGCTGTCACGGGTCCACACCGACGAGGCCAGGCCATACTCCGAGTCGTTGGCCCACTCCAGCGCCTGGGCTTCGTCGCTGAAGCGGGTGACCGACACCACCGGGCCGAACACCTCGTGGCGGACGATTTCATCGTCCTGCAGCGCATCGGCCAGCACGGTCGGGGCGAAGAAGAAGCCATCACCGGGCAGTGCCTTGCCACCGGTGACCAGGCGGATGTGCGGCTGGGCGATGGCACGGTTCACCAGGCCGGCGACCTTGTCGCGATGCTGGGCGCTGATCAACGGGCCGAGTTCGGTGTCGGCCGCCTGCTGCGGGCCTGGCTTGATGCTCGCCACCGCCGCGCCCAGGCGTTCGACGAAGCGTTCGTAGATGCCGTCCTGCACGTACAGCCGGCAGGCGGCGGTGCAGTCCTGCCCGGCGTTGTAGAAGCCGAAGGTGCGGATGCCATCGATGGCAGCGTCGAGGTCAGCGTCGTCGAACACCAGCACCGGTGCCTTGCCGCCCAATTCCATGTGCATGCGCTTCACGCTGTCGGCGGTGGCGCCAATGATGTGCGCGCCGGTGGGGATGGAGCCGGTCAGCGACACCATGCGCACCTTGGCATGGGTGACCAATGGGTTGCCGACGGTCTGGCCACGGCCGAAAAGGATATTGAGCACGCCGGCCGGCAGCAGCTCACGGACCAGCTCACCAAGACGCAGGGCGGTCAGCGGGGTGAGCTCCGATGGCTTGATGACCACGGTGTTGCCGGCGGCCAACGCGGGGGCAATCTTCCAGGCCAGCATCATCAGCGGGTAGTTCCAAGGCGCGATGGAGGCGACCACGCCCAGCGGGTCGCGGCGGATCATCGACGTGTGCCCGGGCAGGTACTCGCCCGCCGCCAGGCCACCCAGGCAGCGTGCGGCACCGGCGAAGTAGCGGAACACATCGGCGATGGCCGGGATCTCGTCGCCGAGCGCCGCGGCATAGGGCTTGCCGCAGTTGTCCGATTCCAGCCGGGCCAGTTCCTCGCCGTGTCGTTCGATGACCTCGGCAATGGCCAGCAATGCGCTGGCGCGCTCCTTCGGCGTGCTCTGCGACCAGTGCTCGAAGGCTTGGTCGGCGGCGCGCACGGCGATGTCGACCTGGGCCTCGGTGGCTTCGTTGATCTGTGCCAGGGCACTGCCCTTGGCCGGGTCGAGCACGGTCCAGGCCGGGCCTTCGCCGTTCACCAGGTGACCGTTGATCAGCATTCGGGTTTGCATGGAGCGGTTCTCCTTGTGGTACTCGAGCGCACTGTGCCGCAGTGACGCTACAGATTAGAAGCGACTGGCCGTGGCAACAAACCGAGGAGGGCAACATTCGGATGCAAATGCGTTAAGCGAGGCTTCAGCGTGTCGGCCTACTCTGGGGCCTTCTCAACCGTGAATGTTTGCGAGGCCTGTCAGATGAACACGCGTGGTCTGCTCGATCAGCTTTTGAAAACCGGTCAATCCCTGCTGCAGAACCAGCAGGGCAAGGGCGTCAGCGACAAAGGTTCGGGGAACCTTGGCAGCCTGTTGTCCGGTGCGGGCGGTGGCGCGTTGGCAGCGGGGGCCATGGGCTTGCTGTTGGGCAACAAGAAGGCCCGCAAGTACGGCGGCAAGGCCCTGACCTACGGCGGCCTGGCCGCGCTCGGGGTGCTGGCCTACAAGGCCTATGGCAACTGGCAGGCACGCCAGGGCGCCAGCGATCAGCAGCCGCAGACGCTGGATCGCCTGCCGCCGGCCCAGGTCGAGCAACACAGCCAGGCAGTGCTGCGGGCGCTGGTGGCGGCAGCCAAGTCCGACGGCCATATCGATGACCGTGAGCGGGCCCTGATCGAAGGCGAGTTCACTCGCCTGGACAGCGACCGCGAGTTGCAGCACTGGCTGCACGCCGAACTGAACAAGCCGCTGGATCCGGCCGAAGTGGCCCGCGCCGCGCAGACGCCGGAAATGGCCGCCGAGATGTACCTGGCCAGCGTCATGATGGTCGACCAGGAGAATTTCATGGAGCGCGCCTACCTCGACGAACTGGCGCGCCAGCTGCGTCTGGACCCTGCCTTGCGCCTGGAGCTGGAGAACCAGGTCAGGCTTGCCGCGGATCAATGAGCCTGCAATTGGCCATATCAATGGGCACGGAGGCCTGAATACAGCAGCATTCAGCCGCAAATACGTAGGAAGCCTGGGCTATACTTCGGCGATTTTTCCCGCTCGTATCGAATTCCTGAGGGCTGAATGTGAAGAACTGGACCTTGCGCCAACGGATCCTGGCAAGTTTCGCCGTGATCATCGCCATCATGCTGCTGATGATCGTGGCCGCCTACTCGCGGCTGGTGGCGATCGAGTCCAGCGAGGAGGCGGTAGGGTCCGACAGCATTCCCGGGCTCTACTACAGCTCGATGATCCGCAGCGCCTGGGTCGACAGCTACGTGACCAGCCAGCAACTGGTCGGCCTGTCGAACCACCGCGAGTTCACCACGACCGATGCCGAGTTGTTCAAGAGTTTCGACGACCGTCTGAAGCAGCATATGGCCAGCTACCAGGGCACTATCCGCGACCCGGCCGACCAGGCCGCGTTCGACGATTTCACGCGCCAGGAAGAGGCTTACGTCAAGATCGTCGATCAGGTCCTGGAAACCTATCGCCAGAAGAACTACGCCGAAGCCCAGCGCTTGATCGCCGAGGTGCTGACGCCCGCCTGGAGAGAAGGGCGCCTGCATCTGAACGAAGTGATCGAGCGCAACCGGGAGTCGGCCGACAACGCCACCAATGAAATCGTCAGCGCCGTGGCCACCGCCAAAGGCAGCATGATCGTCTCGCTGCTGCTGGCAATCGTCGCCGCCGGCGTTTGCGGCCTGCTGCTGATGCGCGCGATCACCGCCCCCATGCAACGCATCGTGCATGCCCTCGACGGCCTGCGTTCGGGCGACCTGAGCATGCGCCTGAGCCTGGACCGCAAGGATGAGTTCGGCGCGATCGAGGGTGGCTTCAACGAAATGGCCGAATCCCTGGCCAACCTGGTGTCGCAAGCCCAGCGCTCGTCGGTGCAGGTGACCACCTCGGTCACCGAGATCGCCGCCACCTCCAAGCAGCAGCAGGCCACCGCCACCGAGACAGCCGCCACCACCACCGAGATCGGCGCCACCTCGCGGGAAATCGCCGCGACCTCGCGGGACCTGGTGCGCACCATGACCGAAGTCACTTCGTCGGCCGACCAGGCCTCGAGCCTTGCCGGTGCCGGCCAGCAGGGCCTGGCGCGCATGGAGGAGACCATGCACCAGGTGATGGGCGCCGCCGACCTGGTCAACGCCAAGCTGGCGATCCTCAACGAGAAGGCCAGCAATATCACGCAGATGGTGGTGACCATCGTCAAGGTTGCCGACCAGACCAACCTGCTGTCGCTCAACGCTGCCATCGAGGCAGAGAAGGCCGGTGAGTACGGTCGCGGTTTCGCCGTGGTCGCCACCGAAGTACGCCGGCTGGCCGACCAGACCGCCGTGGCCACCTATGACATCGAGCAGATGGTGCGCGAGATCCAGTCGGCGGTGTCGGCCGGGGTGATGGGCATGGACAAGTTCTCCGAGGAAGTGCGCCGCGGCATGTTCGAGGTGCAGCAAGTGGGCGAGCAGCTCAGCCAGATCATCCATCAGGTACAGGCGCTGGCGCCGCGGGTGCTGATGGTCAACGAGGGCATGCAGGCCCAGGCCACCGGCGCCGAGCAGATCAACCAGGCACTGGCCCAGCTCAGCGATGCCAGTACCCAGACCGTGGAATCGCTGCGCCAGGCCAGCTTCGCCATCGACGAACTGAGCCAGGTAGCCGCCGGGCTGCGTGGCGGTGTTTCGCGGTTCAAAGTCTGACGACGATGAACGAACCGTCCCCTCGCGAGGATCGCGAATCAGCCGGCAAGGGCGTGCTGTACCTGCAATTTCGCATCGCCGACCAGCGCTTCGCCCTGGACGTGCGTGAGGTGATCGAAGTGCTGCCGTGCCGTACCCTCAAACCCATCGCCCAGGCGCCGGGCTGGGTGGCCGGCGTGCTCGCCCACCGTGGTGCGTTGGTACCGGTGATCGACCTGTCGGCGCTGAGCTTCGGCATGCCGGCACAGTCGCGCAGCAGTACGCGGATGGTCCTGGTGCACTATCGCGCTGACCCGCGCCGTCCTGACCTGCAACTGGGGCTTGTCCTGGAGCAGGCCACCGATACGCTGCGCTGTGCCCCCGAGGAATTCCAGCCATACGGCCTGGACAATGCCGACGCGCGCTATCTCGGGCCGGTGCGCCAGGACGCCCGCGGTTTGTTGCAGCGCATCCAGGTGAACGACCTGTTGTCGGACGCGGTGCGTGAGCTGCTGTACCCCGTCGAGCCCGGGCAGGAGCCAGCATGAGCGAGCAACGTTTCTTCCGTTTCCTGCAGGAACGTATCGGGCTGGACGTGGAGTCGGTCGGCGCGGCGATGGTCGAGCGCGCACTGCGCCAGCGCTGCACGCTCGTGCAGGCTGCGGATCTCGACGACTATTGGCTGCGTTTGCAGCAGTCCAGCGATGAGCAGCAGGCCTTGATCGAGGCGGTCATCGTTCCGGAGACCTGGTTCTTCCGTTACCCCGAATCCTTCACCGCGCTGGCGGGGCTGGCGCACAAGCGTGCGGCAGAACTTGCCGGCGCACGACCCTTGCGCATCCTCAGCCTGCCGTGCTCGACGGGCGAGGAGCCCTACTCGATCGCCATGGCCTTGCTCGACGGTGGCCTGAGCCCGGGCGCTTTCCGCGTCGATGGCATTGATATCAGCCCCAGTTCGGTGGCCAAGGGCGAGCAGGCGCTTTACGGGCGCAACTCCTTCCGCGGCAGCGAGCTGGCCTTTCGCGAGCGGCACTTCAGCCCAAGTGGCGATACCCATCGCCTGGATGAGCGGGTGCGCCAGCAAGTCAGCCTGCAGGCGGGCAACGTGCTCGACCCGGCGCTCAAGGCGCGTGAAGGGTTGTACGATTTTGTGTTCTGCCGCAACTTGCTGATCTACTTCGATGTTCCGACCCAGCAGCGGGTGTTCGAGGTACTCAAGCGCCTGATCCACGCCCAGGGCGTGCTGTTCATCGGCCCCGCCGAGGGCAGCCTGCTGGCGCGCCTGGGCATGCGCCCGCTGGGGATTGCCCAGTCATTCGCCTATGTGCGCCAGGATGATGCCCCACCGCCTCTTGCCAAGCCGTTGCCGGTTGCGCGCCAGCCGGTCGCGCCGCCGCCGCCGCGTCTCGTGGCACTGCCGCCCCGAGCCGCCAGGTCGAGCGCCGTGCCAGCGGCGCCGGTCCCGGCGCAGGGCGAAGCGCAGTTGCTGGCCCTCATTGCCCGGCAGGCCAATGCCGGTGAAAACCAGCAGGCCAGGGCAGACTGCGAACGCTATCTGCGCCAGTTCGCCCCCAAGGCGCAGGTCTACTACTGGCTGGGGTTGCTCAGTGACACCGAAGGCGATGCCGCGCAGGCCATCACCCATTATCGCAAGGCGCTCTACCTCGAGCCGCAGCACCCTGAGGCACTGATGCACCTGGCCATGCTGCTGGCCGCGCAGGGGGACGATGCCGGTGCCCGGCGCCTGCAGGAGCGTGCCGCCCGAGCTGGCAGGGAGTCTGAACGATGAGCGGCGGATACCATATGCAACTGATCGCCAATGACGACCAGCCCATCGATGATTGCTGGAACCGCATCGGCGTGCATGGCGACAAGCAGTGCCCGTTGCTGGAGCGGCATGTGCACTGCCGCAATTGCGAGGTGTATGCCGACGCGGCCACGCGCCTGCTGGACCGCTATGCGCTGGTCCAGGACGAGCAGGTCGAAACGGCCATCGTGGAGGAATGCGCGGTCGGCCGCTCGATGCTGCTGTTCCGCCTGGGCGAGGAGTGGCTGGCCCTGGCCACCGCCTGCCTGGCCGAGATCGCCCCGGCGCAGCCGGTGCACTCGTTGCCGCACCAGCGCTCGCGTGTGCTGCAGGGCGTCGCCAATGTGCGCGGTGCGCTGGTGCCTTGCCTGTCGCTCGCCGACCTGCTGGGCGTGCCGACGCAGGTGGGCGCGGAGCGCACCGGGCGGAGCATGCCGCGCATGCTGATCCTGGCGGCCGAGGGCGGGCCGGTGGTGGTGCCGGTGGACGAGATCGACGGCATCCATCGTCTTGACCTTGCGGGCCAGGACAACGGCCGTGATGCGGCGCATTTCACCGCTGCCGTGTTGCAGTGGCGAGGGCGCAGCGTGCGAGTGCTGGATGAACAACACCTGATGTCAGCCGTGAAGCGGAGCCTGTCATGACCCCGGAGCAAATGCGCGATGCGTCGCTGCTCGAGCTGTTCAGCCTGGAGGCCGAGGCCCAGACCCAGGTGCTCAGCGCCGGCTTGATGGCGCTGGAGCGCAACCCTGCGCAACCCGATCAACTCGAGGCCTGCATGCGTGCGGCGCACTCGCTCAAGGGGGCGGCGCGCATTGTCGGCATCGATGCCGGGGTCAGCGTCGCCCACGTCATGGAAGACTGTCTGGTGGCCGCTCAGGAGGGCCGCCTGCTGCTGCGCCCGGAGCATATCGACGCCTTGTTGCAAGGTACCGACCTGTTGATGCGTATCGCGACCCCTGGAGATCAGGGCGGCGAAGCCGCCGTGGCGGTGTTCCTGGCACAGATGACAACACTGCTCGACCCTTCGGCGCCCGTGTCGGTGATCGCGCAGGCTGGCGTTCCAAGCGCGCCGCCCGCTGCCATGCCAGCGCGGCCGGAACCCGAGCCAACGCTCCAGGCCCCCACGGAGCCTGAACCGGAAGCTGAGCCCGTGCCTGCCCGCAAGGCCGGCAAGCGCGGTGGCGAGGGGGGAGAGCGGGTATTGCGGGTGACCGCCGACCGTCTGAACAGCCTGCTGGACCTGTCGAGCAAGTCGCTGGTCGAGACCCAGCGGCTGAAACCCTACCTGGCCACCTTGCAGCGCCTGAAGCGCATGCATGGCCAGGGCATGCGCGGCCTCGATGGCCTGAAGGCCCAGCTGGAAGAGAGCGGGCAGGGGCCGGAGGTGCTGGAAGCGCTGGCCCAGACCCAGCAGTTGCTGGCTGAAACCCAGCAGATCCTCTTGCAGCAGGCGGCCGATCTCGACGAATTCGGTTGGCAGGCCAGCCAGCGCGCGCAACTGCTGTACGACACGGCGCTGGCCTGTCGCATGCGTCCGTTCGCCGATGTGCTCACCGGCCAGAGCCGGATGGTCCGCGACCTCGGGCGCTCGCTGGACAAGCCGGTGCGCCTGTTGATCGAGGGCGAGAAGACCCAGGTCGACCGTGACGTGCTGGAAAAGCTCGAGGCACCGCTGACGCACCTGCTGCGCAACGCGGTCGATCATGGCATCGAACTGCCCGAGCAGCGCTTGCTGGCCGGCAAACCGAGCGAGGGCACCGTGCGTCTGCGCGCCTCGCACCAGGCCGGGCTGCTGATCCTCGAACTGTCTGACGACGGTGCCGGCATCGATCTGCAGCGCTTGCGCGAGAGTATCGTCGAGCGCGCATTGTCACCGGCCGAGACGGTGGCGCAGATGAGCGAGGCCGAGCTGCTGACATTCCTGTTCCTGCCGGGTTTCAGCCTGCGCGACACGGTCACCGAAGTGTCCGGGCGCGGTGTCGGCCTGGATGCGGTGCAGCACATGGTCCGTGAGCTGCGCGGCTCCATCGAGTTGACTCAGGTGGCCGGCCAGGGATGTTGCTTCCATGTGGAAGTGCCGTTGACCTTGTCGGTGGTTCGCAGCCTGGTCGTCGAGGTGGGCGGCGAGGCCTACGCCTTTCCGCTGGCGCATATCGAGCGCACCGTCGACGTGGCGGCCGAGGCCATCGTGCAGATCGAAGGGCGGCAGCACTTCTGGCACGAAGGGCGACACATCGGCCTGGTGGCCGCCAGCCAGCTTCTCAACCGGCCGGCGGCCCAGGGCGACGAACAGAGCCTGCGGGTGGTGGTGATCCGCGAGCGCGAGCAGCTCTATGGGGTGGCCGTCGAGCGGCTGATCGGCGAGCGGGTGCTGGTGGTGATGCCGTTGGATCCCCGCCTGGGCAAAGTCCAGGATATCTCCGCCGGGGCCTTGCTCGACGACGGTTCGGTGGTGCTCATCGTCGATGTCGAGGACTTGCTGCGCTCGGTGGACAAGCTGCTCAGCACCGGCCGCCTGGAGCGTATCGAGCGCGGTGGGCGGGGCGCCAAGGGTGCGGTGCGCAAGCGCATCCTGGTGGTCGACGACTCGCTCACCGTGCGCGAGCTGCAACGCAAGCTGCTGGGCCACCGCGGCTACGAAGTGGCGGTGGCCGTGGATGGCATGGACGGCTGGAACGCGCTGCGCAGCGATGATTTCGACCTGTTGATCACCGACATCGACATGCCGCGCATGGACGGGATCGAGCTGGTCACCCTGGTGCGGCGCGACAACCGCCTGCAATCGCTGCCGGTGATGGTGGTGTCCTACAAGGATCGCGAAGAAGACCGGCGTCGTGGACTGGATGCCGGTGCCGACTATTATTTGGCCAAGGCCAGCTTCCATGACGATGCGTTGCTGGATGCGGTCGTGGAGCTGATCGGAGGTGCCCAGGGATGAGAATCGCCATTGTCAACGACATGCCCATGGCCGTCGAGGCCCTGCGCCGGGCGTTGGCATTCGAGCCCGCGCACCAGGTGATCTGGGTCGCCGGCAACGGCGCCGAGGCGGTGCGCCTGTGCGCCGAGCAGACGCCGGACCTGATCCTCATGGACCTGATCATGCCGGTCATGGACGGCGTGGAAGCGACCCGGCGCATCATGGCCGAAACCCCCTGCGCCATCGTCATCGTCACCGTGGATCGCAAACAGAATGTGCACCGGGTGTTCGAGGCCATGGGCCATGGCGCCCTGGATGTGGTCGACACCCCGGCATTGGGCGCGGGCGATGCTCGCGAGGCAGCCGCGCCACTGCTGCGCAAGATCCTCAATATCGGCTGGCTGATCGGCCAGCAGCGGCCCAGCGCGCCTCGGGCGGTTAGCGTGCCGCTGCGCGAGGCCTCGCAGCGCCGCGCACTGGTGGCCATCGGCTCGTCCGCGGGTGGGCCGGCCGCCCTGGAAGTACTGCTCAAGGGGCTGCCGCGCAGTTTTCCGGCGGCCATCGTGCTGGTCCAGCATGTCGACCAGGTATTCGCCGCGGGCATGGCCGAGTGGCTCAGCAGCGCCTCCGGCCTGCCGGTGCGCCTGGCCCGCGAGGGTGAGCCGCCGCAGCCGGGGCAGGTGCTGCTGGCCGGCACCAACCACCATATCCGCCTCCTTAAGAATGGCGAGCTGGCCTACACTGCCGAGCCCGTCAACGAAATCTACCGGCCCTCGATCGATGTGTTCTTCGAGAGCGTGGCGCGCTGCTGGTCCGGCGATGCGGTGGGCGTGCTGCTCACCGGCATGGGGCGCGACGGCGCCCAAGGCCTGAAACTGATGCGCCAGCAGGGTTTCCTGACCATCGCCCAGGACCAGCAGAGCAGCGCGGTGTACGGCATGCCCAAGGCCGCCGCGGCGATCGACGCGGCGGTGGAAATACGTCCGCTGGAGCGAATCGCCGGACGACTGATGGAAATCTTTCCGAAATGACGATATGTATTGAGTCGCGCCGCGTGGCCGGCAGTGGACGGGTGATTACGCATGAATGATCTACCGATCGAAGGTTTCACGACCATCAACGAAAGTGCGGCGATGGTCCTGCTGGTCGACGATCAGGCCATGATCGGCGAAGCGGTGCGCCGTGGCCTCGCCCACGAAGAGAACATCGACTTCCACTTCTGCGCCGACCCGCACCAGGCGGTGGCCCAGGCCATGCGCATCAAGCCCACGGTGATCCTCCAGGACCTGATCATGCCGGGCCTCGATGGCCTGACCCTGGTGCGCGAGTACCGCAACAATCCGACCACCCAGGACATTCCGATCATCGTCCTGTCGACCAAGGAGGACCCGCTGGTCAAAAGCGCGGCCTTCGCCGCCGGGGCCAACGACTACCTGGTCAAGTTGCCGGACACCATCGAGCTGGTGGCGCGTATCCGCTACCACTCGCGCTCCTACCTCACCCTGTTGCAGCGCGACGAGGCCTACCGCGCGCTGCGCGTGAGCCAGCAGCAGTTGCTCGACACCAACCTGATGCTGCAGCGGCTGATGAACTCGGACGGCCTGACCGGGTTGTCCAACCGCCGTCACTTCGACGAGTACCTGGAGCTGGAATGGCGCCGGGCGATTCGCGAGCAGCAGCAGTTGTCGCTGCTGATGATCGACGTCGACTATTTCAAGGCGTTCAACGACAGTTTCGGCCACCTGGCCGGCGACGAGGCCTTGCGCAAGGTGGCCGAGGCCATTCGTGGCTGCTGCTCGCGTCCTACCGACCTGCCGGCGCGTTATGGCGGCGAGGAATTCGCCCTGGTGCTGCCCAACACCTCGCCCGGTGGCGCGCGCCTGGTGGCCGAAAAACTGCGCCAGACCATCATGGGCCTGAAGATCGCCCATACCGTACCCGAGGCGGCGTCGCACCTGGCCGTGAGCATCGGCCTGGCGACCCTGACCCCGAGTGTCGGCAGCCATTGCCGGCAGCTGATCTCGGCGGCGGACAAGGGGCTGTACCTGGCCAAGAACAGTGGGCGCAACCAGGTCGGGATCGCCTGAGTCAGTTCCTGAAAGGGCAACGGTGTTTTCTGTGGGAGCCGGCTTGCCGGCGAGAGGCCGCGACAGCAATCGCAAGACTGGAGCCTCACCTGCAAAAGCGTGCTACGACTCGTGAAACAGCGTGAATACTGGCCAAAGGCTGCCTGTGCGACCATGAACAAGCTTTCACCCAGGAACTTCCTGCCCCCAACCCGCTCTTATGCCGGTAGCCATTGGTCGCGGCCGCCTGCTAAGCTCGCGGCTTTACCCTGATTGCCCTCATGGCGCATGAACAAGGAAATTACATGAAACAGCATCGTTTGGCGGCCGCGGTTGCCCTGGTAGGCCTGGTCCTCGCCGGTTGCGACGCCCAGACCAGCAGCGTCGAGCTGAAGACCCCAGCACAGAAGGCCTCCTACGGTATCGGCCTGAACATGGGCAAGAGCCTGGCCCAGGAAGGCATGGACGACCTCGACTCAAAAGCCGTCGCCCAAGGCATCGAGGACGCTGTTGGCAAGAAGGAACAGCGCATCAAGGACGAAGAACTGGTCGAAGCCTTTACCGCCTTGCAGAAGCGCGCCGAAGAGCGCCTGACCAAGGCCAGCGAGGAAGCAGCCGCCGCCGGCAAGAAGTTCCTCGAGGAAAACGGCAAGAAACCTGGCGTGATCACCACCGCCTCGGGCCTGCAGTATGAAGTGGTGAAGAAGGCCGATGGCCCGCAACCCAAGCCGACCGACGTCGTCACCGTCCACTACGAGGGCAAGCTGACCGACGGCAAGGTATTCGACAGCTCCGTCGAGCGCGGCAGCCCGATCGACCTGCCGGTCAGCGGCGTGATCCCGGGTTGGGTCGAAGGCCTGCAACTGATGCATGTCGGCGAGAAGTACAAGCTGTACATCCCGGCTGAACTGGCCTACGGCGCCCAGAGCCCGAGCCCGCTGATCCCGGCCAACTCGGTCCTGGTGTTCGACCTGGAACTGCTGGCCATCAAAGACCCGGCCAAGGCCGGCGAAGCACCGGCCAAGTAACAGCCGTCGTGTTGCATGAAGACGCCCCGTTTCGACGGGGCGTCGTCGTTTCCAGCAGCGCTTGACGCGAACCGTTGGCGTCATTCACTGTCGCAAGCAGTGTCCGGCCTGATTACAGGCGTCTTCGTCGCAAAACGTTTGCGCGGTTGAAACGGTTGTGTAAAAAACGCCCGATTCGTACCCGGCCCTTGCCCGGTGGGCACCACGCGGCGTCAATGCCGCCCTGTTCACAAGGTTATCCACAATAAATGTGGATAACCTCCGGCTCCTGTGGAGGCCCCATGAGCGCACCTTGGAATTTCACCCGCTTCCTGCCCCTTGCCGAACGCTTGCTCAGCCGCGGCCGTCTGCCGGCATTGCTGTTCGCAGTGGCCCGCAAAGGGCCGAGGCTGGGCCAGCTGCGCGAGGACCTGCGCCTGATGCAGGCGCTTTGCCTGGCCTGGTGGCGTGGCGAGTACCGCGCCGTCAGCCCCAAGGCACTGGTGACCATCGTCGCCGGGCTGCTCTACTTCGTCAGCCCACTGGATGCCATCCCCGACTGGCTGCTGGGTGTCGGCCTGCTCGATGACATCGCCGTGCTGGGCTGGGTGCTCAAGACCGTGGCTGATGAGCTGGGCCGCTTCAAGGCCTGGCGCGACAGCCAGGCGCCGGAGCGGCTGCGCGTGGTCGAACGGTTGCCGGAAACCCCCGAAGCGCTGCGCCTGGAACGGCCCGGTAGCTGATTCCGCACAGACCCCCGAGGTTGGTAATATAATTGGCATAAGGGTTATGCCTACGGATTACATGCCGTAATCCAACGTCAAGGGGGTTGTATGGGTATTCAGGTCATCAGCCGGGACGGTCAGCCCGAGTACGCAGTGGTTCCCTGGGAGCAGTATCAGGCGTTGCTCGCGGCCGCAGGCCAGGCACCGGCTAGCGCACCCGTCACCGAAAGCAATGTTGCCAGCACTCAACCAAGCGCCAGCCTGTCCTCACTGGCTGAGCTGGCGTCCTTGCGTCAGGCCAAGGGGCTGGCGCCGGAGCAGCTGGCACGCAGTGTCGGCATCAGCCCGGCATACCTGGCCATGATCGAGTCCGGGGAGCGCCGCCCCGACGCGGCCATTCTACGCAGCCTGGCGTGGCACTTGGGCGTGGCCGGCTGGAGCGAGCCGTCATGAGCCAGGTCAGGATCAGCCGTCAGCAATGGCAGGGCCTGCTGAGCGAGCTTGACCTGGCCCGCCGGCAACGCCATCTGCTGACCTACCGGGCACTGCTTGAGCGTTTGCAATTGCCCAGCCCGGCCATGCAGACCTTGACCGCGGCCCTTGAGTACCTGGCGGTGCTCGACGCCCGCGCCGAGCAGCCGCTGCGCAGTTCGCTGGTGATCAGCCAAGGCGCCAGCCGCCTGCCTCGCACCGGGTTTTTCGAGTGTGTCGAGCGCCTGGGACGGTTTTCCGGGCCGGTGGACGGCATGGAGGCGGCGTCCTGGCATGCCTCGGAAGTGGTGCGGGTGTTCGAGTATCGCTACCCGGAAGAGGCCTGAAACCGGGGGAGAGGGCTACCTGGCGCGGTAGCGGTTGCCGGAGCCTGCCAGGGTTTACTCCAGTACCGTTGTGTCGATCAGGCTCAGGCTCGCCCCGCCGGTTTCCTTGGCCTTTCTTTTCGCCTGTGAGGCGAGCTCGGCCAACTGGCCGGCATCCAGCCCTGCGCAGCTTCCAGACTTGAGCCAGACCACGCCGATCGACAGCGACAGCAGTTCGAAGGTTTCCCGTTGACCCTGACGGTTATGGGCAATAAAGCATCCGGCCTCCAGGTGTTCACCGCGATAGAAGCGCCGACATTGCCGGGCAAATGCTTCCAGTAGCAGTTCAAGCCGCGCTCGCCAATCTGCCGAGCCCAATACCAGCATGAAATCATCCCCACCGATATGGCCGACGAAATCCCTGCTGGGGTCGACGCAGTCGCTCAGGCATTGCGCCAGGCACAACAGCACTTCGTCGCCACGGGCATAGCCATAGATATCGTTGAAGGGTTTGAAGTTGTCGATATCCACGTAGCATACGGCGGCTTCGCGCCGTTGCAGCAGCAGGCGCGCCAGGCACTGCTGGATCGGCACGTTGCCGGGCAGCAGGGTGAGTGGGTTGGCGTGCCTGGCCTGCTGGATCTTCTGTTCGGTGATCAGCTTGAGTACGTCGATCACCCGCCCCAACCCCAGATAACGCCCACTCTGGGTGATGATGAAGTCTTCCTCGATACGCTGGCGGGCTCGGCTGGTAAGCAGCCGGCTGACCTGCTGCAGCGACTGGCTGCGCTCAACGGCGAGAAAGTCCTGGCTCATCAACCGGCTGATCGGTTTGCGGGCGTACAGGTCGGTGCCAAAGGGCTTCAGCAGGGCATCGGCAAGTGAATGGCGGTGGACGATACCGCATGGTTTGCCACGTTCGTCCAGTACCGCGAGCGAATTGAGGTTGGCCTGGCGGTGGAACGCCTCGAGCACTTGCTGAATGGGTGTCTCGCGCGTGACCGAGGGTTGCAGGATGAGCAGGGCGCTGAGATCGCTGCTGTCCTCATCCAGCGCCACAGCGGTATCCGGCGCCGGGGGCAGCAGGCCGAGGCTGTCACCTGGGGGAAACTCCTGGGGGCGCCCAAGCAGGTAGCCCTGGACCAGGTCCACGCCCATGTCGCCCAGTATGGCCAGTTCCTCGGCCAGTTCGATGCCTTCGGCGATCACCTGGGCGCGCGAAGCGCGGGCGATCTGCAGGATCGAGCCGACGAACTCACGCTTGAGCGGGTCCTGGTGGATGCCATCGATGAAATGGCGGTCGATTTTCACGTAGTCCGGGCGCAGCTCCGACCACAGTCGCAGGCTGGAGTAACCAGCACCCAGGTCATCCAGGGCGATGGAAAAACCCATGTCGCGGTAATGGTGCAGGGCGTTGTACAGCAGTTGAAAATCTTCGGTGGGCGTCTGCTCGGTCAGTTCGATGACCACCCGGCTGGGGGCCAGGCCGACCTGTTCGAGCATTTGCAGGGTGCGCCCGGAAGGGTAGTTGGGTTCTACCAGGGACTCGGGCGAG
>Ga0247818_10000429_pt1 | contig 26204 bp, 19 predicted proteins | sample 13C_Glucose_Day1_FD_192424 | JGI IMG/M metagenome (GOLD analysis project Ga0247818, IMG submission 192424) | Soil microbial communities from agricultural site in Penn Yan, New York, United States - 13C_Glucose_Day1 | ecosystem: Environmental > Terrestrial > Soil > Agricultural land | place... | reverse complement strand
GCAAAGCAGTCCGAGGGCGGCGAGCAGCATCTGGGCGACGTCGACGACCTCCACACCCTGCCCCGAGTTCTCGCCGCCCTCGGACTGCTTTGCGGTGAGGCCGTCGGAGATCATCACGCGGCAGAAGGGACAGCCGATGGCGATGCGCTCCGCACCGGTGGCGATCGCCTCCTCGGTGCGGTTCGTGTTGATGCGCGTGCCGAGCTTCTCCTCCATCCACATGCGGGCGCCGCCGGCACCGCAGCAGAACGACTTCTCCTTCGTGCGCTCCATCTCCTTGAGCTCGACGCCGGGCAGGGCGCCGATGAGCTCGCGCGGTGGCGCGTAGACCCCGTTGTGGCGGCCGAGGTAGCACGGGTCGTGGTAGGTGACCGTCTCGGCGGTGGAGGCGACGTCCTTGGTGCTGGACATCCCGGGCCGGTCCGCGGGCCTGGCGACCGGCACGAGCTTCTTCTCCCGGACCAGACGGTTCAGCAGCTGGGTGTGGTGGACCACCTCGTACTTGCCGCCGAGCTGGGGGTACTCGTTCTTGATGGTGTTGAAGCAGTGTGCGCAGGTCACCACGATCTTGGTCGCGCCCGCCTCGTTGAGGACCTCGACGTTCTGCTGCGCGAGCATCTGGAAGAGGAACTCGTTGCCGGCGCGGCGGGCCGAGTCACCGGTGCAGGTCTCGCCGTCGCCGAGGATCGCGAAGGACACCCCGGCGGTGTCGAGCAGCTCGGCCACCGCGCGCGTCGTCTTCTTGGCGCGGTCCTCGTAGGCGCCGGCGCAGCCGACCCAGAAGAGGTAGTCGACGTCGTCGGCGGACTCGACGTCCTGGCCGAGGATCTTGACCTGGAATGGCAGGTCCTTGGCCCAGTCGAGCCGGGCCCGGGCGGCCATTCCCCACGGGTTGCCCTTGTTCTCCATGTTCTTGAACAGGCCACCGAGCTCGTTGGGGAACGCCGACTCGATGAGGTTCTGGTAGCGGCGCATGTCGACGATGGCGTCGACGTGCTCGATGTCGACGGGGCACTGCTCGACGCACGCGCCGCAGGTCGTGCAGGACCACAGCACGTCCTGGTCGATGACCGCGTCGGGGCCGTGCGGGTTGTACGCGGACAGCGGGTGCTCGATGTCGTAGCCGGTGGCGCCGATGAGGGGGGCCTCGGACAGCGCGGTCAGCTGCGGGTTCTCCTGGCCCAGCGCCTCGCGCTCCTCCTCCGTCGCCAGCAGCCAGGGAGCCTTCGCGTGCGCGTGGTCGCGCAGCGTCATGACGAGCATCTTGGGGGAGAGCGGCTTGTCGGTGTTCCACGCAGGGCACTGCGACTGGCAGCGGCCGCACTCGGTGCATGTGGTGAAGTCGAGCAGGCCCTTCCAGGTGAAGTCCTCGACCTTGCCGACGCCGAGGGCAGCGTCCTCGTCGAGCTCCTCGATGTTCTCGAAGTCGACCGGCTCGCCCCCCACCATGAGCGGCTGCAGCGCGCCGAGCGAGGTGCGGCCGTCCGCGTGCCGCTTGAACCAGATGTTGGGGAAGGCGAGGAATCGGTGCCAGGCCACGCCCATGGTGGGCTGGAGCGCGATGGTGATCATCCACGCGAAGGAGATGAGGATCTTGACCGCAGCGACGATGACGATGGCGTTCTCGAGGGCGTCGACGGTCATCCCCTTGAACATCTCGCCGAGCCAGCCCGTCAGCGGGTAGTGCAGCGCGTTGGCGTTGCCGACGGCGGTCGTGCCCGTGGTGCCGCCCCAGAAGTCGAGGGCGTACTCGAGGCCGCGCAGGGTGATGATGCAGAGCGTGACGCCGAGGATGGTCAGCTCGACGTAGTAGGCCTGCCAGAAGGTCGATCCGAAGAACCGCGAGCGGCGCCCGTCGACCCCTGGCGCGCTGCGCGGGTGGTTCTTCTGGCGGATCGCCATCAGCACCAGGATCCCGACCAGCCCGCCCCAGGCGAAGAGCTCGGTGATCCACTCGTACGGCGGGAAGTGCCCGATCACCGGCAGCGCCCAGTCGGGCTTGAGGAGCTGGCCGAAGGCGTTGAGCAGCGTGAAGAACAGCACCCCGAAGCTGATCATCGTGAACCAGTGCGCGATCGCCACCACGGGGAGGCGGGACATCCGGGTGTGGCCGAGGAACTCGCGCAGCAGGGTCCTCGTGCGCTCGCCGGGGTTGTCCAGGCGGCTGGCGTCGGGCTGTCCGAGCCGGAAGACGCTCAGGAAGTGCCGCACCGTCTTGGTCACGAGGGCGATGGCCACCGCCGTGACAGCGAGACAGACGACGAGCGCGACGATCTGCAGGGGAGACATGCGCGGGAGTCTACTGACAGGTAAGCGCCCGCATACCTCCATGTGAGCAGCGTCAAGCGCGGGTTGCGGTCTGATAACCGCGTATTGGAACATTCATAAGAGGTTGTTTGTTCAACCCGCGAGCGGCCCTGCCCGCTCCCCGGACCCGACAGAGACAAGGCGGTTTGCCCAGTGCCCATCTATGACGACGTCACCAAGCTCATCGGCAACACCCCCCTCGTGCGGATCAACCGGCTGATCGACAGCGCCGCAACGGTGGCCGCGAAGCTGGAGTTCTACAACCCAGCCTCCTCGGTCAAGGACCGCATCGGCGTCTCGATCGTCGACGCGGCGGAGAAGTCCGGTGAGCTCAAGCCCGGTGGCACGATCGTCGAGGCCACATCGGGCAACACGGGGATCGCCCTCGCGATGGTCGGCGCTGCCCGCGGCTACCAGGTCGTCCTGACCATGCCGGAGACGATGTCGAAGGAGCGCCGGGCCCTGCTGCGTGCCTACGGTGCGGAGCTGGTGCTCACCGACGGAGCCCTGGGCATGAAGGGTGCGCTCGTGAAGGCGGAGGAGATCACACGGGAGCGCGGCGGCGTCCTCGCCCGCCAGTTCGCCAACGAGGCCAACCCCGAGATCCACCGCCGGACCACCGCCGAGGAGATCTGGAAGGACACCGACGGCCAGGTCGACATCGTCGTCGCGGGTATCGGGACCGGCGGCACCATCACCGGCGTCGGGCAGGTGCTCAAGGAGCGCAAGCCAGGTGTCCAGATCGTCGCCGTCGAGCCCGAGGAGTCGGCCATCCTGACCGGGGGCCAGCCCGGCCCACACAAGATCCAGGGCATCGGCGCGAACTTCATCCCCGAGATCCTCGACCGCGACATCTACGACGAGGTCATCGACGTCAACGCCGAGACGGCGGTCGAGTGGGCCCGTCGGGCTGCCAAGGAGGAGGGCCTGCTCGTGGGCATCTCCTCGGGTGCTGCGCTCGCGGCCGCCAACCAGGTGGCGACCCGCCCGGAGAACGCCGGCAAGACGATCGTCGTGATCATCCCGTCGTTCGGTGAGCGCTACCTGTCGACGATCCTGTTCTCCGACCTGCTCGACTGACCGGACGGAACACCTGTGACGCTGCTCCGCAGCCTGCTGGCCGCCGCGCGGGAGGACCTCGACGCGGCCATCGCCCGTGACCCCGCCACCACCTCCCGGCTCGAGATGGCACTGGCCTCGCCAGGCCTGCACGCCATCTGGAACCACCGGCTGGCCCACCTGCTCTGGCGCCGACCCGGCCTGCGCATGCCGGCGCGGCTGGTGTCGCAGTTCTCGCGCTTCCTCACCGGCGTCGAGATCCACCCCGGGGCACAGATCGGCCGCCGGTTCTTCATCGACCACGGCATGGGTGTCGTGATCGGGGAGACGGCGGAGGTCGGCGACGACGTCATGCTGTACCACGGGGTCACCCTCGGGGGGCGGTCGCTGAAGAGGGAGAAGCGCCACCCCACGGTCGGCAGCCGCGTCACCATCGGCGCCGGCGCCCGTGTCCTCGGCCCGGTCTACATCGGCGACGACGTCCAGATCGGGGCCAACTCCGTGGTGGTCAAGGACGTGCCCGCTGGGGCGATCGCGACGGGCATCCCCGCCGCGATCCGCTTCCCCAAGGGCCAGGAGGACCCCTACGAGGCGATGTTCCGGGACCCTGCCATCTGGATCTGAGCGTCCCCCCACGTGCGAGGGCACGGCATACGTCTCGTATGCCGTGCCCTCTCGCTGGTGCGGGGAGGGTCAGGGAAGCTTGCCCGGACCCGGGCCGAAACCAGTGGTGTCGGCGTGCAGGCGGCCGTCGGTGCCGCGGTGGATGGTCGGCGGCAGGTGCTCGCCGGCCACCTTCTCCTTCACGGCGCCGCCGGCGCTCTTCGCAGCGACGCCGAGCTTCTCGGCCACAACCGGTGCCTGCTCCCTGACCGTGTGCTTGGCGGACTCGACGCGGGTCTGGACCTGGTCGCTGGACCAGACCCTGTTCGCGCGGTCCCTGATCTGCTCGTAGCGCTTCTGGCCGGCCTTGGCGCCGAGGATGTACCCGGCCGCCACTCCGGCAATGAACGTCAACTTCCCCATGGTGTTCTCGCTTTCCTTGTGCTCGGGGTCTGCCCCCATCAGATCAGAGGGAGCCCCAGACCGCACGGTCAGCGCCTCAGTCGCGGTCAGGGGCCTGCATGACCATGGGCAGCACGAGCCAGACCAGGGCGAACACGAGGAGCGTTGCCCCGCCGACCCACAGGCCTGTGATCTCGCCGAAGAGGATGCTGAAGACGAACGCGGCCACCGACGCACTGGCGAGGGCCAGCGTGACGAGTCCGACCCTGGCGACCCAGTTGCCCACCTCGACGAGAGATTCCTTGCGGCGCTTGCGGAAGAGCACGCGGTGCATGCTGACCGGTGCAACCAGCAGGCCGGTGGCGAGGATGCTCAGGCTGATGGCGACCACGTAGATGTTGCGCTCGAGGGTGCTGAGCTCGGCGAAGGTCGGCTGCAGCGGCAGGGTCAGCAGGAAGCCGGTGAGGACCTGCACCCCCGTCTGCGAGACGCGCAGCTCCTGGAGCAGCTCGTTCCAGTTGCGGTCGAGCTTCTCGGCCTCGTTCTCGTGGCTGCGCGTGTAGTCGTCCACCATCACCCTCTCGTCGGTGCTGCATTCAACAACGCCACCGCAGTCGGCGTCGAGCCGGAGCCGAGCCGTCGCCCGGGCGGCTCGTTCGGGCCCCCGAGCTCGGCCTGTCAGCCCCGCCCGGAGACCGCTTCGAGGATGAGCTGGTTACGGGTGGACCGGCCGGCCGGGAGGGTGTGCACGCCGTCGCGGAGGAAGTGGCGTGGGTCAGCCTCCACGGTCGCCCACCAGTCGACGGTCTCCAGGTTGGCGTGGCGGCGATCAGCCCGCCCGATGACGGCATTGATCGCGGCCGTCACCTCCCTGTCGTGCTCGGACGTGCTGTTGAGCCAGCGGTGCTTCCAGACGTTGACCCAGTAGACCGTCGTGGTCGGCGGGACGGCGTTCATGACCCTGGCGACCTGGGCGCCCACGGCACGGGCGTCGCGGTCATTGGTGCCGAGGGCCATCACCAGCCGCTGCGGCGCCCCCGCACGCCGCAACCGCTCGATGAGCAGGTCCACCGCCGGCCTGGTCGGGATCCCCGGGGTGGCGTCCACGGCGAGGGGCCGGCCGCTTGACCGCAGCAGCGCCGCGAGCTCGGGCGAGTCGGCCGCGGTGATGGAGTCGCCGAACATCCAGATGCCGTTGGTGCGTGCGGCCTGCCAGGTGCGCTCGGGAGACTGCGTGCGGGTGTTGTCCTGCCAGGCGGCGTGGGTGGGGAGGGGCGCGGCCAGGACCGCCGTGGTCGCCAGGACGGCTGCGACCGTTGGGGTCAGCAGGCGACGCACGGGTGCCCAGGCCAAGGCGACCCTGAGCCTGGTCCCGGCCGCGGGACCGGCCAGGGTCCCGGGAATCGTGGCGGCAAAGGTCTGGCCTGGCACGTGTGAACATCCCCCTGGTGCATGCCGCCGGTGACTTGGCGGCATACCAACGCTAGGCGCGCGGAGCTGGAGGTGTGGGCAGTTTGCCGCGGAGCCATCCCAAAGGGCTAGCCCGGCTGCCCGGGCAGGTGGGTGCTCGGGTGCCCGGGGCTATACGGTTGTGCCTGTTGCCCAGCAGCCCATCGGTATGCCGGGTGGCTGGGAGGGCTCGCATAGTGGCCTAGTGCGGCGGTCTTGAAAACCGCTATGGCGGCAACGTCATCGTGGGTTCGAATCCCACGCCCTCCGCGCAACCCGGGCGTCGCGGGCGCCCAACCGCACGGTCTATGGGCGTCCCGCAGACGCCCGACAGCCCCGAGTGTCCCTATCGTGGACGGACGAAGACGTCGGTCTCGCCGGTCGCCGACTCGATGTCGTGTGCGGCGGTGTCGAGCAGCTCGTCCGCGAGGTGGCGCAGCGCCCGGGCCACGGCGACCTCGTCGCCGATGCGCGCGGCCGGCGTGTCCTCGTCGCTGCGGTGGCTCTCGCCGGTGGCCGACAGGGTCTCGGGAGAGTCCGCGACCAGGACGACCTTTGCGGTCGTGTCGTCGGCGGACTCGAAGATCGACACCCGCACCTGCCACTCCTTGATCGGCTTGGCGTGCTCAGCCGTTGGGGCTGCGGTCGCTTCGCCGTGTCCCGTTCCGATCCTCAGCACGGAGCCGGGGCCGGGGTAGAGGAGGCCGGTGTGGCCGTCGCTCCACCGCACCATGTACGGAGGGGCGCCGTCCTTGCCGCGCACCTCGAGAATCTCGCCGTCGCGTGTGGGCCGGTCCACCTGCTCGCCGGCGAGGACGATGCGGTCACCCTTCTGAGCCTTCATGGTCGAACACCTCCATAGGGACACAACTGCCACCTCTCAGTGTGGGCAGCGGGTGGTGCCCTCGGCAGGGTCGGAGGTCCTAGGACGCCGACCTGCGCGGCCCGTACGCCCTTTGCCTGATCCCTCCGAGCGGGCGGCACCGTACTGTCGCCGTGAACCCAGCGTCCGCCTCACGGCGGCGGGTCGAAGGCCGGAGCACCCCCTGCTCTCCGGCCTTCGTGCCGTTTTCGGGCTCAGCCTCCGGGGCCCAGCCTCCGGGGGTCCGCCTCCGGGGCCCAGCCTCCTGGCCTCGCCCCGGGTGACCGCCTACCGAGCCCGTGGCCCCCAGCCGGTGGTGCGTGCCGCCGCGGCGATCTGGGCGGCCAGGTCAGCGTGGCCGTCGCGCACGACACCCACCGTCACCCGGATGTGGTCACCCTCGCCGGGCAGCAGGCTGAAGGGAGAGCCGGGCGCGACCCCGATGCCCTGGCTGGCCAGCCGCATCACCGCCGCCGTCTCGTCGTGCACCGGCACCCAGATGTTGATGCCCTCCGAACCGCCCACGTCGACACCCCGACGGGCCAGCTCGTCGACGACCCCGGCCCTGCGCCGGGCGTACTCCGCGCTGGCCGCGGCGACCGCCTGGACCGATGCCCGGTCGGTGAGCAGGGTGTGCAGGATCCGCTGGAGCAGCCGACTGCTCCACCCCTGGCCCAGGTGGCGTCGCGCTGCGATGGCCTGGAGCAGGTCGGCCGGCGCGCTGAGGGCGGCGAGGCGGAGGTCCGGCCCGTGGGACTTGGAGAACGACCTGATGTATGCCGTGTGCTCCGGCAGCCAGCGGCCGAGGGTCACCGTGGCCTCGCCCGCCGGCGCACTGGCCGAGTCGTCCTCCACGACGAGGGCACCGCTGCCGTCCAGCAGCCCCGCGAGAGCCGCGGCCCGGCCCTCGGACATCGTCACCCCCGTCGGGTTCTGTGCCCGCGGCTGGAGGAACACCGCCGTCACCGGACTGGCGAGGGCCTCCCGGAGTGCCCTGATGCCCAGTCCCTCCTCGTCGACAGGCACCGGCACGACCTGCACGCCGACGGACTCGAGCAGGTCCACGAGGGGCGGGAAGCAGGGGTGCTCGACCACGACACGGTCGCCGAAGCGCAGCGCGGCGCGGGCGATGAGGTCCATCGCGTCCATGGCACCGTCGACGACGGAGAGCTCGCCCGCGGCATACGGCCACTGCGCCAGGAGCACCTCTGCGAGCTCGGGCAGCACCGGGTCGTCGAGGTAGCTCCCGGGCGTCCCCGCGGTCGTGAGCAGGTCGAGAGCCGGTCCCAGGCCCGGCAGCAGGTCGGCGTCAGGCACGCCCGTGGACAGGTCGAGCGCGAACCTGGTCTGCCTCTCCAGGGCCTGCTGGTAGCGGCCGGCGGCAGGAGCCCCGGGATCCAGGACGGTCGTGCCCCGCCGTCCGTCGGTGCGCACGGCGCCAGAGCGGGCGAGCTGCGCCCAGGCGGAGCTCACCGTCGTCGGCGACAGGGCGAGCTGTGAGGCCACGGTCCGGATGGGGGGCAGCCGGTCCCCCGGGGCGAGGGTTCCGTCGCGGATCACTGCGCTCACCGCGTTCGCCAACCCCCGGGCGGTGGGCTGGTCGAGGCGCTCCTCGATCGCGGACAGCACGGCCTTCACGTTTTGTAACATAGCAAATGGACCATTGTGCCACCAGAGGTGCCAGACGTACGGTCGGCGCATGACCACGCGCATCACCCACTGGATCGACGGCCGCGAGAGCGCGGGCACCTCCGGGCGCACCGCCCCCGTCTTCAACCCCGCCACCGGCGAGCAGACCGGCGAGGTCGACCTCGCCACCGCCGCCGAGGTCGACGCCGCCGTCGCGAAGGCACGTGCTGCCGCCCGCGAGTGGCGCGCGTCCTCGCTGTCCCGCCGCTCGGCGGTGCTGTTCGCCTTCCGCGAGCTGCTGCACCAGCGCACCGACGAGCTGGCCGTCATCATCACGGCCGAGCACGGCAAGGTGCTCTCCGACGCCGCCGGCGAGATCGCCCGCGGCCTGGAGAACGTCGAGTTCGCGGCCGGGGTGCCGCAGCTGCTCAAGGGTGGCTTCTCCGAGCAGGCCGCCACCGGCGTCGACGTCTACAACATCCGCCAGCCGCTCGGCGTGGTCGCCGGGATCACGCCGTTCAACTTCCCGGCCATGGTCCCGCTGTGGATGTGCGCCAACGCCATCGCCTGCGGCAACGCCTTCATCCTCAAGCCCAGCGAGAAGGACCCCTCTGCCTCGCTGTTCCTCGCCCAGCTGTGGAAGGAGGCCGGCCTGCCCGACGGCGTCTTCACTGTGCTGCAGGGCGACAAGGAGGCCGTCGACGCCATCCTCGAGCACCCCGGCATCGCAGCGGTCAGCTTCGTCGGCTCCACCCCGATCGCCAAGTACATCTACGAGACCGGCACCGCCCACGGCAAGCGGGTCCAGGCCCTCGGCGGCGCCAAGAACCACGCCCTGGTCCTACCCGACGCCGACGTCGACATGGCCGCCGACGCCGTCGTCTCCGCTGCCTACGGCGCGGCGGGCGAGCGGTGCATGGCCCTGTCCGTGGCCGTCGCGGTCGGGGACGTCGCCGACCCGCTGGTGGACGCCATCGCCGTGCGGCTGCCCAAGCTGACCATCGGCGACGGAGCGGCGGCGGGCACCGACATGGGCCCCCTGATCAGCCGCGAGCACCGGGACCGGGTCGCCGGCTACATCGGCGCGGGCGAGCGGGCGGGCGCGACCGTCGTCGTCGACGGCCGCGAGGCGACCGTGCCGCAGGACGGCTTCTTCCTGGGCACGACCCTCCTCGACCACGTCACCCCGGAGATGACGGTCTACACCGACGAGATCTTCGGACCGGTGCTCGGCGTGGTCCGGGTCGACACCTACGAGCAGGGCGTGGACCTCATCAACGCCAACCAGTACGCCAACGGGACCGCGATCTTCACCCGCGACGGCGGCGCCGCCCGCCAGTTCCAGTTCGACGTGGAGGTCGGGATGGTGGGCATCAACGTCCCGATCCCCGTCCCCGTGGCCTACTACTCCTTCGGTGGCTGGAAGGACTCCCTCTTCGGCGACACCCACATGTACGGTCCAGAGGGAATCAACTTCTACACGCGCGGCAAGGTCGTGACGTCCCGCTGGCCCGACCCGGCGACCTCCTCCGTGGACCTCGGCTTCCCCCGCACCCGATAAGGAGACTGGCGAGCATGACCGACACCCTTCCTGGCGTGACCACGGCGAGCGAGCAGCAGGTGCGCCGCGACGACCGCGCTCACGTCTTCCACTCCTGGTCGGCGCAGGCCCTGATCGACCCGCTGCCCATCGCATCCGCGCAGGGGTCCTACTTCACCGACTACTCCGGCAAGCGCTACCTCGACTTCTCGAGCCAGCTGGTCAACGTCAACATCGGCTACCAGCACCCCAAGCTGGTGGCGGCGATCCAGGAGCAGGCAGGGCGGCTGACGACGATCAGCCCCGCCTTCGCCAACGACGCGCGCTCGGAGGCGGCGCGGCTCATCGCCGAGATCGCCCCGGGCGACCTCAACATGGTGTTCTTCACCAACGGAGGCGCGGAGGCCACCGAGAACGCGCTGCGGATGGCCCGGCTGCACACGGGCAGGCACAAGGTGCTCGCGGCCTACCGCAGCTACCACGGCGCAACCGCCGGCGCGATCGCCCTGACCGGCGACCCGCGCCGGTGGGCCTCCGAGCCCGGTATGCCGGGTGTGGTGCGCTACTGGGGTCCGTACCCGTACCGCTCGGCCTTCCACGCGGAGAACGAGGCACAGGAGTCCGAGCGCGCTCTCCAGCACCTCCGGGACACCATCGCCGTCGAGGGCCCCCAGACGGTGGCCGCGATCATCCTCGAGACGGTCGTCGGCACCAACGGCATCCTCGTGCCGCCGCCCGGCTACCTCGAGGGCGTGCGCGCGATCTGCGACGAGTTCGGCATCCTGATGATCGCCGACGAGGTCATGGCCGGATTCGCCCGGTGCGGCGAGTGGTTCGCGGTCGACCACTGGGGCGTCACGCCCGACCTCATCACCTTCGCCAAGGGCGTCAACTCCGGCTACGTCCCCCTCGGCGGGGTGGTCATGTCCGACCGGATCGCCGCCACGTTCCAGGAGCGGCCCTTCCCTGGCGGGCTGACCTACTCGGGCCACCCCCTCGCCTGCGCGTCGGCGGTCGCCTCGATCAACATCTTCCGCGAGGAGGGGATCGTCGAGCACGCCCGTGCGCTGGGCACGCAGGTCATCGGTCCGGAGCTGCGCGCCCTGGCCGAGCGGCACCCCTCGGTCGGCGAGGTCAGAGGTCTCGGCGTGTTCTGGGCCCTCGAGCTCGTGCGCGACCGGGCCACCCGCGAGCCCCTGGTGCCCTTCAACGCGGCCGGCGCTGACGCCGCGCCGATGAACGAGTTCGCGGCTGCCTGCAAGGAGCGCGGGCTGTGGCCGTTCACCCACTTCAACCGCACCCACGTCGTGCCACCGTGCACGACGAGCGCGGAGGAGATCCGCGAGGGCATCGCCATCCTCGATGAGGCGCTCGAGGTCGCCGACCGGTACAGCACCGAGAGCTGAGGTGGCCAGCCACCCCGCGCTGGCCGACGCGGAGCCGGGCGTCTTCTGGCTCGAGCAGCCAGGGCGTCCGGCACGCCGCCCCGCTCTCGAGTCCAGTACCTCCGCTGACCTGGTCGTGGTGGGCGGCGGCTACTCGGGGCTCTGGACCGCCCTGCTCGCCAAGGAGCGCAGCCCGGACCGCGACGTGCTGCTGCTCGAGGGCGGCCGCATCGGCTGGGCTGCCTCCGGGCGCAACGGTGGGTTCTGCGCCGCCAGCCTCACCCATGGAGAGGCGAACGGCCGGGCCCGCTGGCCGGGGGAGTACGACACCCTCCACCGGCTGGGCCGGGAGAACCTCGACGAGATCGAGCGCGCGGTGCAGCGGTACGGCATCTCGTGCGACTTCCAGCGCACCGGCGAGCTGGCCGTGGCGACGGCCCCCCACCAGGTCGAGTGGCTGCGCGAGGGGGCCGGCGCAGGGCGTTTCCTCGACCGGGACGAGGTGCGAGCAGAGCTCAACTCCCCCACCTATCTGGCGGGGGTGCTCGACACCGAGACGGCGCTGGTCGACCCCGCGCGGCTGGCCTGGGGCCTGGCTGACGCCGCGGAGTCGCTGGGGGTCCGCATCGCCGAGGGGACCCGGGTCACCGGGCTGGCCAAGGACGGCGCGGGGATGCGCGTCGACACCGCCGGAGGGCACAGCGTGCGTGCCCGGCAGGTGGCCCTCGGGACCAACGCGTTCCCGGCCCTGCTGCGTCGGGTGAGCCTGCACACCGTCCCGGTCTACGACTACGTCCTCATGACCGAGCCGCTGTCTGCGGCGCAGCTGTCCTCGATCGGCTGGCGCAGCCGTGCCGGCGTCGGGGACTCGGCGAACCAGTTCCACTACTACCGCCTGACCGAGGACAACCGGATCCTCTGGGGCGGCTACGACGCGGTCTACTACTTCGGCCGCCGGGTGAACCCCCTTCGCGACCAGCGGCCCGAGACGTTCCACCGGCTGGCCGGGCAGTTCTTCGAGACCTTCCCGCAGCTCGAGGGCCTGCGCTTCAGCCACCGCTGGGGCGGGGCGATCGACACGTGTACGCGGTTCAGCGCCTTCTTCGGCACCGCCATGGGCGGTCGCGTCGCCTACGCGCTCGGTTACACCGGCCTCGGTGTGGGGGCGACCCGGTTCGGCGCCCGGGTGATGCTCGACCTGCTCGAGGGCAGGCGCACGGAGGCGACCGACACGGAGATGGTGCGCACGCGCCCCCTGCCGTTCCCGCCTGAGCCCCTCGCCTATGCGGGCATCCAGCTCACCCGCTGGTCGCTGGCCCGCGCCGACGAGCGGGAGGGCCGGCGCAACCTGTGGCTGCGCTCGCTGGACCGCCTCGGCCTCGGCTTCGACTCCTAGGAAGGGCTCTGCCGGCCGGGCCAGGCGGCGGCGACGAGCTCGCCTCCCGCAACGAGGCACCACGCCAGTGGCGACGGCCGTCGAACGACCGGGTGGCTCGCGGGCGACGCGGTCAGCCGGAGAGGCGGGCCAGCGCCCGCTCGACGAGGAGGGGGACTGCCGGTCCGACCCGGTCGTACCCCTCGCCCACGGACTTCCCGGCCAGATAGCGGGCGTGCACCCCCTCGAGGATCACGGCCAGGCGCCAGTCGGTGAACGCACGGTAGAAGGCCAGGTGCGCCAGGTCGCGGCCGGTCCGGGCGGCATACCGCTGGGCGATCTCGTCCCCTGTGGGGAAGCCCTCCTGGGCCGTCAGGCCCGGCGCCACAGGGACGGCGCTGCCGTCCTCGCCGGGGCCGCTCCAGTAGGTGAGCCACATCGCGAGGTCCGCGAGCGGGTCACCGAGGGTCGACAGCTCCCAGTCCACCACTGCGGCCACCACGGGTATGCCGCCGGGCTGGCTCACGAGGGTGTTGTCCAGCCGGAAGTCACCGTGCACCAGCGTGGTCTCGCCGTCTGCGGGGCGCTGTCGGCCGAGCGCGTCGAGGAGCTCGGGCATGCCCTTGACGTCGCGGGTGCGACTGGCCTCCCACTGGGCGGTCCAGCGCCGCAGCTGCCGCTCGACGTAGCCGTCGGGGCGGCCGAAGTCGCGCAGGCCGGTCGCGTCGAGGTCGACCTCGTGGATCCTGGCGAGGACGTCGACGAGCTCCTCCGCCAGGGCCCGACGCTGTGCAGGGCTGAGCTCGGCGGTCTGGTCCGGCTCGCGGTAGACGACGCCGTCGACCTCGGCCATGGCGTAGAACGGCGCACCGACGACGTCGGGGTCGTCGCACAGCGCGAGCACCCGCGGCACCGGGACGTCAGTGGGGCCCAGGGCGGCCATCACACGGTGCTCCCGCGTCATGTCGTGTGCGCTCGGCAGCAGCTTCCCGAGCGGGGGTCTTCGGACGATGACCGTGTCCTGCCTGCCGCGGACGCGGTAGGTCAGGTTGGACAGGCCGCCGGAGATGACCTCGGCGGACCAGTCGTCGCCGAGCCGGGGGAGAGCGCCGCTGGCCCAGGCCGTGAAGGTCTCCCGGGGCAGGCCGGGCGTCTCCGCGCGGGTGGTCACGCGGTTGTCTCCCTCGCTGCGATGCGTTCGGCGGCGCGCCGGGCGGCGCGCTTGGCGAGGGACATCTTGTGGACCTCGGTGGCGCCGTCGTAGATGCGGAACGAGCGGATGTCGCGGTAGATCCGGCCGAGGACCAGCTCCTCGGAGGTGCCCATGCCGCCGGCAAGCTGGACCGACCGGTCCACGACACGGCACACGGCCTCTGAGACGAACACCTTGGTCCGCGAGGACTCCTCGCTCGTCCGGCTGCCCTCCGCGAGCACCCATGCGGTGTGCCAGAGCAGCGAGCGGGCGGCGTGGAGGTCGATCTCGTTCTCGGCGATGAGCGCCTGCGCCATGCCGAGCTCGGTCATCGGTGACCCGAACAGCTCGCGGCCCACCGCGCGCTCCAGGGCGATGTCGTGGGCCCGGCGGGCCGCCCCCAGCCATCGCATGCAGTGGGTGAGCCGCGCCGGTGCGAGGCGCACCTGGGCCGCCGCGAAGCCGCGTCCCGGCTCGCCGAGGACGTCCGCATCGGGCACGAAGCAGTCGCGCAGAAAGACCCGCAGGTGGCCGCCGAGGAACGTGCCGTCGATCGTGTTGAGGTGCTCGCCGAGCACGAACCCGGGGTGGTCCGCCGGGACGAGGAACATCGTGGCGCCCTCGGGTGCGCCGTCGCCCGCGTTGCGTGCCATGACGATCGAGAAGGCGGCACCGTCAGCGCCGGTGATGAGCCACTTCTCGCCGTTGAGGACCCAGCCGCCCTCGGCGCGCCTGGCCCGGGTGCGCAGCGCCGCAGGGTCGGAACCGGCGCCCGGGGGCGGCTCGGTCATGGCGAAGCAGGACCGCACGTCGCCGGCGACCAGGGGCAGCAGGAAGCGCTCACGCTGCTCCGGTGTGGCAGTGAGGTGCAGCAGGTGGATGTTCCCCTCGTCGGGCGCGGCGCAGTTCAGCGCCAGCGGGCCGAGCAGGCTGTACCCCGCCTCCTCGAGCAGTACGGCCGCGTCGTCGAACCGGAAGCCGCCACCACCGAGGGCCACCGGGGCCTGGGGAGCGAACACCCCAGCCGACTTCGCCCTCGCCTGCAGGTCGATCCGGCGCTCCTCGGTGAGGCCGTCCCGGAAGACCTCCTGCTCGATCGGGATGACCTGTGTCGCAACGAAGTCGGCGATCCGCAGCCGCTGCTCCTCGACCTGCGGGGAGATGCTGAAGTCGAACGCCATCCAGCGAGCCTAGTCAGGCCGCCCCAGGTAGCGCTCGATCGCCTCGGACGCGAGCTCCGCCGGCGTGCGGCCCTCGTCGGCGGCCGCGTGCTCCAGTCGCGCGCGGAGGTCTGGCGACAGCGCCAGGGCGCCAGCGGCCGGCGCAGCCTCGGACGGACCGAACTTCACGAGCGCGGCGACGGTCACCGTGCCCAGCACGTCGAGGATGGCCACCACACCGAGCAGCCGGAAGTACCAGTCGCCCAGGCCCTGGTCCTCGAAGACCACGAGGTAGCTCGTCATCAGCGCGACGGCCGTCGCGAAGGCGAGCGTGGCGATGAGCAGGCGGCGCACCACGGCCCGGGCGCCCTGGCCCAGCGCGAGGAGCAGGCTCGCCTGGGCCAGGGTTGCGGCGAGGATCGCGCCAACACCGAAGGTCTTGTAGATCCACGGGTTCTCGGGGAGCCCACGCCCCCAGATCATCAGGAGCGCGGTGACGAAGGGAAGCGCCACCGCGACCCCGCCGGACACCCCGACCGCCTGGTAGCTCTTGCCCGCGGTCGCCAGGTAGCAGAGGACAGCGACGCTGACGACGCCGACGAGGAGGGTCGTCAGCAGGATCCTGCCCTCGGTCTCGCCGAACTGGCCGCCAGACAGGAGCGCGACGATCCCCAGCAGGGCCGCAACCGAGAACGACCCGATGGTGAGGCGGACGATGACCCGGCGCAGCTGCCGTGTGGGTGACGCCGGCGGCGCGGCGGGCGAGGTCATGGCGGTCATATCGTCAGCATGGCAGCACCGCGTCCGTCCGGGATGGGCCTTCGGACCTGCCCGCCCAACCCGGTGTCACGGGGGCAGCCGACGACGGCCGGGTGCGAGGATGGCGGCGTGGACCAGCCCGAGCCCCGCGACCTCGACCTGCCGCGGACCCCGCCGCTGCGACTGCGCGGCAGGACGTTCGACGCCTCCGCGCCCGCCGTCATGGCGATCATCAACCGGACGTCGGACTCCTTCTTCGCCGACAACCGCCACGCAGACCTCGACTCAGCCCGCCGTGCCCTGGCCGCAGCCGTCGAGGCCGGGGCCGACATCGTGGACGTGGGCGGCGTCCGCGCCGGCCAGCAGGGAGAGTCCGTCAGCGCGCAGCAGGAGATGGACCGGGTCATGCCGTTCCTGGAGCACGCCCGGTCCGAGTACCCCGACCTGGCACTGAGCCTCGACACGTGGCGCTCGGAGGTGGCCCGCGAGGCGGGACGCGTCGCCCTGGACCTCGTCAACGACACCTGGGCCGGACACGACCCTGAGCTGGTGGGCGTAGCGGCGGAGATCGGTGCAGGCGTGGTCTGCTCACACACCGGCGGTCTCCCCCCGCGCACGGACCCCGTCGGCGTGACGTACCCGCCGGAGCCCGACGGCGTCGTGCAGGACGTGGTGCGCACCCTCGGTTCCGGTGCCCGCCGAGCCGAGCAGGCCGGCATACCGGCGGAGCGCATCCTCGTCGACCCCACGCTCGACTTCGGCAAGACGACCGCGCACTCGCTGCGGGTGCTGCGCCACACCGCCGACCTCGCCGAGCTCGGTTACCCGATCCTGCAGGCCCTCTCCCGGAAGGACTTCATCGGCGAGTCCCTCGACCTGCCCCCCGAAGAGCGGCTCGAGGGGACCCTGGCCGCGACCGCCATCGCGGCGTGGCTCGGCGCCACCGTCTTCCGGGCGCACGACGTGCGGGCCACCCGTCGGGTCGTGGACATGGTCGCGGTCATCCGCGGGGACAGGCTGCCGCTGCTGTCCGTGCGCGGGACCTGACGTCGCGTGGTGCACGGAGGCCGGCGCCCCTGAGGGCGCCGGCCTCCGCTCTTCTGCGCTCCCCCGAGGCGCAGAGCCTTGTCACCGCAGGGTGATCGTCACCGGGTGCGGTACGCCGTCGCCGAGGTCGATGAGCAGGTCGTAGGTCCCGACGCTCAACGGCTTGGTGTTGAGGTTGAAGATGTACTGACCGTCGGAGTAGCGGAACAGGTTGCCGGTCGTCGCGGCGGAGGTGGAGACAGCCGACGCAGCGCCGCTCGTGGAGGTCGCGGACGTCCTGCGCACCCACAGCTTCGCCTCCAGGTTGGTCACACCGGCCGACGCGCCGGTCAGCGTGAACTTCACCGGGATGGTGCTGCCCTGCTTGTACGTCCCGCCGTTCGTCAGCGGCGCGAGGACGCCGCTCCAGGCGACGGCAACGGTGACGGTGAAGCTGGTGCTCGCCGTGTTGCCGGTGGCGTCCTCGGTGGAGCAGGTGACCGTGGTGGTGCCCAACGGGAAGGTGCTGCCGCTGGCCGGGGTGCAGGTCACCGCGGTCGCGCCGTCGACGATGTCGCTCGCAGCCGGGTTGGTGTACGTCACCGCCGCCCCAGCGCTCGACGTCGCCGTCACGGTGAGGTTCGACACGGGGGCGAACACGGGCGCCGTGGTGTCGACGACGTTGACCATGAAGCTGCTCTGCCCGGGGTTGCCCGCACGGTCCCGTGCCGAGCAGGTGACCTCGGTGGCGCCGAGGGGGAAGGTGGTCCCTGACGGCGGCACGCAGGACACCTCCGTGATCGTTCCGTCCACCACGTCCTCAGCGGTGACCGGGTCCCACGTGAACTCCGCGCCGTCGGGCCCGGTCGCCTCGACCGGCTGCGTCGCCACGGTGCCGACCACGGGGCCGGTCGTGTCCACGACGTTGACGATGAAGGCCAGTGCCGCCTCGTTGCCCGAGTCGTCCACCGCAGTGCAGTCGACCTGGGTGGAGCCGAGGGCGAACCGTGACCCGGAGGCCGGGGTGCAGCTCACGTCCACCGAGGAGTCAACGGTGTCGGTTGCCGTCGGAAGGGAGTAGGTGACGACGGCGCCGTCGGCCCCGGTCGCCTCCGTCGGGCCCACGGAGAACGGGTCGAAGACCGGGGCGGTGGTGTCCTGGACCGTGATGGTGAACGTCCCCTCCGCCGTGTTGCCATGGGCGTCAGTGGCCGAGCAGGTGACCGTGGTGTCACCGAGGGCGAAGGTGCCGCCGCTGGCCGGGGCACACGTGACTGTCACGTCGCCGTCGACGACGTCGGTGGCCGGCCCCACACCGTAGGTGACGGCGGCACCGGCGGCGCTCGTCGCCTCAGCGGTGACGTCGCTGAGCTCGGGGAGCTCGGGCTTCGTCGTGTCCGTGACAGTGACCGTGAAGGACTCGCTCGCCGTGTTGCCGTGGGCGTCAGTGGCTGCGCACTGCACTGTGGTGGTCTGGTCGAGCGCGAACTCGGTCCCGGAGGCAGGGGTGCAGCTGACCTCGACCGTGCCGTCGACCAGGTCGCTGGCGCCGGCGGTGTAGGTGACGACGGCCCCGGCCGGGCTGGTGGCCTCGGCCGTGATGTCGGAGGGCACGGTGATGGCTGGAGGCGTCGTGTCGGTGACGCGCACCGTGAAGGTGGCGGTTCCCAGGTTGCCGCGAGTGTCGACCGCGGTGCACGTGACGGTTGTGCCACCCACCGGGAACGTGCTCCCCGAGTCGCGGTCGCAGGTGACAGAGCGGTCGCCGTCGACGTCGTCGCGGGCCGTCGGCGCGGTCCAGGACACCACGGCGCCGGCGGGACCGGTGGCCTCGACCGGGGCCGGCTCGTGGACCGTCACGCTCGGGGCCGTGAGGTCCTGCACGGTGACCTTGAAGCTGGCGCTGCCGGTGTGCCCCGCCGAGTCCGTGGCCGTGCAGGTCACGGTCGCGGTGCCGAAGTCGAACGTGCTGCCAGACGCAGGGGTGCAGGTCGGGGTCAGGTCGCCGTCGACGGCATCGGTGGCGGTCGCGGTGAAGTCGTGTGCCGCACCAGCAGCGCTCGTCGCCTCCAGCGTCGTGTCGGCGGGCACGGTGACAGCGGGGGCCGTCGTGTCGACCACGCTGACCGTGAACGTGGACGTCGCCGTGTTCGGTACCACGTCGGAGGAGCTGCACGTCACCGTGGTGGTCCCGAGCGCAAAGGTCGAGCCCGAGGCCGGCAGGCACGAGACGCTGCGGCTGCCGTCGACGGCGTCGGTCGCGGTCGGCGCCGCATAGGTGACGACCGCACCTGCGGCGCTCGTTGCCTCAGCCGTGATGTCGGAGACCACGCTGATCGCAGGTGGCGTGGTGTCGACGATGGAGTAGGTCGCGCTGGCGGTTGTCGTCAGGCTCCCGGAGTCGGTCTTGGAGCAGGTCACCGTCTGCGATCCGAGGCCGTCCGCTGCCCGGCTGCCCGTGATGGAGGACAGGGTCGGCGTGGCAGTGCCGCTGCCGTCGTTGTCGTCCGTCCAGGCGCAGGTGGCGGCGGGCACCGAGCCGAACTCGTAGCGGGCGCCGTTGCTGACGCCGCCGACGGTGACGACGGGGGCGACGTTGGCGGTGCAGTTCGTGTAGCTCACCTGGTACTGCACGTTCCTGACGGTGTAGTCAGCGCTGAGGACGTCGACCTTCATCTGCGCTGTGCCGGTTGCCGCCCCGATTCCGATCGTGGTGCGGAACGGAACGCTGAATGTTGCGCCGGCTGAGGTGAAGGTGCTGGGAACGGTGACCGGGTTGCCGGTTTGCGCAGCTGACACCTGGGTGTTGTTGCTGGTGATGTTCAGGGTCACTGCCGCACCCACATCGAAGTGCTGGTTACGGGCCCACGTAACGGTCACAAGGCCAGCGCCGCTCGCGGGCAGCGTGCAGTTCGTCAGGCTCAGGTTGGTGCTCACAGATGCGGAGTCGCCGTCGACGGCAACGTCATCCGCGAATGCCGCTCCGCCCACGAACAGCGTTGTGGCGGCGGCCGCCACGGCCGCGACCAGGCGGCATACAGGTCTGGAAAACACAGGGCGGCTCCGGTGCGAGTGAGGTGGACTTCGTGCACCGTCGCAGCCTCTGACCTGCGAAAACAGTGTGGGCACCATTTCGTGGATGGAGGTCTGATCCCGTGTCGGCCGAACGGTCGACATGATCTGTCGGTTATGCCCCGGATGCCTGCGTTGGCTGCGTTCCGAATTGCCGGACATCCAGACGGGCATCCACCGCCACCTGCGTGCTAGCGTCTGTCGCGGTTGCAGTAGCAGTTCCTCGCAGGTCGAAGAAGTGCCCGCCCAGTGCGGGCTGTTTTCATCTGTGGCGGGCATGTCCCGCCTTGGGGGTAGTGCGGCAGCCGGGAGCCCCACGAGGTGTGGGACTCATTGGCTAACAAGGAAAGAGTTACCCCATGGCACAGGGAACCGTTAAGTGGTTCAACGCTGAGAAGGGCTTTGGCTTCATCGCCCAGGACGGCGGCGGCCCGGACGTGTTCGTCCACTACTCCGCCATCGACTCCTCGGGCTACCGCTCGCTGGACGAGGCTCAGCGCGTGGAGTTCGAGGTCACCCAGGGTCCGAAGGGCCCGCAGGCTGACGCCGTTCGCCCGATCTGACGAGGACTGCCAACCACAGTCTTCGACGAAGCCCCCGCCGGGTCACCGGCGGGGGCTTCGTCATGCCAGCGGGAGTGGGTATGCCGCGTGGCGGGGCTCAGCCCACACGGCCGGGTGTGGTGGCCTGCCGCCCGCCCGACAGCGGTGACCCCACGGAGACCCCTCAGGGCGAGGCCGACGGTGCGAGGGGCGGAGCCGACGCGGCGTCGGCGTCGCGGCACCCAGGATGTGGGTGTCAGCTGCCGGCGAGGTTGGTGAGGAACCGCTTCGCGACCGGGGCAGCCACGGTGCCACCGCTCTTGCCCGCTTCGACGAGGACCGCGAAGGCGACGTCGCCCTGGTAGCCGACGAACCACGCGTGGGTCTCCGGCGGCTTCTTCGAGCCGTGCTCGGCGGTCCCGGTCTTGCCGTGGACCGGCCCGCCGGGCGCGGACGCCAGCACAGTCGCTGTCCCGTCGACGACGACCTGGCGCATGAGCGACTGCAGCTGTCGAGTCACCTCGGGGTCCAGCGGCTTCGGCTCGCGTCCGCCCCCCTCCGGAGCCGGCTTCGTGACGACGGCCGGCGGGATGTACGAGCCCCGGGCGACCGAGCCGGTCATCACTGCCAGCGCCAGCGGGGAGGCCAGGTTGCGGCCCTGTCCGATGGAGGCTGCAGCCTTGTCGGTCTTGCTGTTGTTGGTGGGGATGCTGCCCCCGAACGCACCGGCCACGCCGAGGGTCTTCTCCCAGCCGGCGCCAATGCCCAGCGCCGCCCCTGACGTCGCCAGGTCGTCGTCGCCGAGCTTCGCCGCGAGCTGGACGAACGCCGTGTTGCAGGAGTGGGCGAAGTCGGTGGCGAAGTCGGGGTTGCCGAGGGACTCGCCCTCGTAGTTCTTCACGCTCATGCCGTCGACGACGAAGGTCTTCGGGCACGACACCGGAGTGGACGGGGTCACGAGGTCCTGGGTGAGCAGGGAGTAGGTCGTGGCGACCTTGAACGCCGAACCAGGCGGGTAGCGGCCGGTGATGGCGCGGTCGAAGCCGAGGGCGGGGGAGTTCGCGCTGGCGACGACGTCGCCCGTCGGGATGTCGACCGCCACGAGGGCCGAGGGCACGTCCTTGGTGGCGGTCAGAGCCTCCTCCGCGGCTTCCTGCACGTCGGGGGCGAGGGTGAGCTGGATGTCCTCACCGGGCGTGCTCGCCTTCTCGAAGAGCGGGGCGTCCGGCTTCCCGCTCGCGGTGACGGTCACACCGGCGGTGCCCGCGAGCACGGAGTCGTACTGCCCCTGCAGGCCGCTGAGCCCGGCGAAGTCGCCGGCGGCATACCGGCCCTTGCTCTTCTCCACCACCTCGGCGCTCACCTGGCCGTAGGACCCGAGAAGCGGCTGCCCGAAGGCCCGGGTGCGGGCGAGCGGCTGCTCCCGCGCCGGGTAGATGACCCCGGGGAGGGCGTCGAGCTTCGCGCGCCGCTCGTCGAAGTCGGCCTGGCGATAGGTGACGACCGCGATCGGCGCCTTGCTGCTCGCCTTCTGCGCGGCGGCAAGCTTCTTGGCCAGTGAGCCGGAAGGCTCGCCGACGATCCGCTCGAGGGCGGTGGCCGAGGCCGCGGTGGCGCGCGCCGGGTCGAGCTGCACCGGGTAGACCTTGCCCAGCGGCATGAGCGGTTCTCCGTTGCGGTCGAGCAGGTCGCCGCGCTCGCCCTGGGTGCGGGTCGCCTTGAGGGTCTGCGCCGCGGCGAGCTGCGGGTGCCAGAAGGAGCCGTTGGCGGGCGGCTGCACGGCCCAGCCCCCTGCGGTCTCGCCCACTTCGACGCTCGTCCGGTATGACCACGGCACCGACCCCGGCAGGGTCCAGGTGACCTCGAGGTCGGCCGCGGCGGTGTTGCCGTTGCGACGGACGCTGTCGACCGACACCGAGACCGGACCCGGCCCGAGTCCGGATGTCGCGGTGCTGAAGTCCTTGGCGACCGCGTCGGGTGTCGTGCCCGCGAAGCGGAGGGTCGCCTTGTCGAACGCGCGGTCCTGCCAGGCCCTGGCAAAGGTCTGCACCGTCGCCCGGGCCTGCTCGTCGCGCTGGCGCTCCTCCGTGGTGCGCCACCACCACACGCCCCCGGCTGCTGCCGCGGCGAGCAGCACGGCCACCATCACGATCGTCAGCCTGCGTTTCCCCATGTGCCCATACAACAGCATCGGGAGGGCGCCGCTTGTCCCGCGCGGGTCCGGACTGGGCCCTGACCCGGGCAGTGCCGCCGGCGTGCGGAGGCCGCCTCTGGGCAGTCTCCGCGGTCGACGCAACCGCGTGCGGGTCCTGTGCGTCAGGGAGGTGAGACGATGGGACATCGGTCCGACCAAGGTTGGCCGTTTACACTCCCGGGGGCGCGCTGTGCGCCCCCGCCGCTGTCTGGTGGCTGCCGTCGACGAGAGAGGTCCCTGTGAGCGAGCCCACCCCTGGCTCCGAGCCCAGTGCTCCGGGGGACCCCAGCGCGTCCGGGGACGGCAGGCAGGTCGGTGCCGCCGAGGTGGAGGAGCCCATCAGGCGTCGTTCCGATCGGCACAAGCAGCACAAGCACCCGTGGCTGCGCCGGGGCGGCATCGCCGTGGCCGCCGGCCTCGTCGTCGTGCTGCTGCTGAGCATCGTCGCCTACGTCAAGCTCACGGGGAACATCAACCGCATCGACCTCGGCGAGGCCCTCGGCGACCGACCGAAGCCACAGGCGACGACGGACAGCGTGACCAACCTCGCGCCGATGAACATCCTCGTCATGGGCTCCGACACCCGCACCGGGATCGAGGGCGGCAAGAGCGGGAGCGACGCACACTCCGACACCAACCTCGTCGTGCACCTCTCGGCGGACCGGAAGTCGGCGGTGGTGGTCTCGATTCCGCGTGACTCCATGGTCAAGGCGCCGCGCAACTGCAAGGACAAGAACTCCACCGTCGAGGACGGCGTCATCCGCCAGTGGAACGCCAACTTCACCGAAGGCGGTCCGACCTGCACCATCAAGACGCTCGAGGGCAACACCGGCCTCTTCATCGACCACACCGTGGTGATCGACTTCAAGGGCTTCGCGAAGATGGTCGATGCGCTCGGCGGGGTGACCGTCTGCACGCCTGAGCCCATCAACGACAGGAAGAGCCAGCTCGTCCTGCCGGCGGGCAAGACCAAGGTCAACGGCCGGCAGGCGCTGGGCTATGTGCGGGTCCGGTACACCGTGGGGGACGGGTCCGACCTCGGACGCATCGATCGCCAGCAGGCGTTCATGTCCTCGCTCGTCCAGGAGGCGACGAAGTCGTCGCTGCTCCTGCGGCCGGACAAGCTGTTCCGCTTCCTCGACGCCGCGACGAACTCCATGTCGGCCGACAACGGGCTCGACCTCGGCAGGATGAAGGACATCGCCCAGAGCGTCCGCAAGGTCGGCATGGACCAGATCCGCTTCGTCACGGTGCCCACCCGGCCCTACGCGGCCGACCCGAACCGGGTCGAGTGGACGGAGTCCGCCGACCTCATCTGGGAGGCCCTGCGGGAGGACAAGCCGCTGCCCGGCCAGAAGGCCCCGGCGGGGACCACCACGGCCACCCCGACCCCGCGACCGACGACGTCCAAGCCGCTGACCGTGACCCCGGACCTCATCTCGGTGCGCGTCACCAACGACTCGGGCGTCCCCGGTCTCGCCCGGCAGGCCGCCGGCGCCCTGGGGGTGCAGGGCTTCAAGGTCGAGTCCTACCTCAACGGAGACGGCACGCCGAGCAAGGGCGTCGTCGTCCGCCACGGCAAGGGCATGGAGGAGGCGGCCCGGACGGTCGCGGCGGCCTTCCCTGACTCGCAGATCCGCCAGGACGAGCTGCTCGGCTCGACGATCGAGGTGAGCGTCGGCATGGGCGCCAAGAACGTCGTGGAGGTCCCGAACCGCATCGGCACCCAGCCGCTGCCGAAGCCCACCGTCACGGCCACGCCACCTCCCACGCCCACCGAGACCATCACCGCCCGCACCGCCGACCAGGACATCTGCAGCTGACCGGAGGGCGGAGCGGATGCCGCCGGCGACCGTGCCGCCCGCGGCTCAGGGCTGCTCCCAGCCTGCCTGAGACGCGTCCGCGGGGCGCTTTTGCCCCGGCCCGCACCGGACGGATACCCTGTGCGGGCTCGGTCCACCGTCCATGCGACGATGTCCGCGCGTGGAGGCGTCGCCTAGTCCGGTCTATGGCGCCCGCCTGCTAAGCGGGTTTGGGGTTTATAGCCCCATCGAGGGTTCAAATCCCTCCGCCTCCGCCACATGACAGGGCCCCCCGACGCCGCCCGCGGCGTCAGGGGGCCCTGTCTCATGGCTCCAGCGACACGGGGACGTGGCGGCTGCCTCCCCTCCCCTGAGCCAACCCTCAGCGTGCGACGTCAACACCCGAGGTTGCGCCGACACCCGACACCGCTGTCTCGACCGAGACCGTCGAGGCGCCCGTCGGGCCATCGTCGGTGCTGTGGCGGAAGATCCAGCGCCGCATGGCCACGAACCGCACGAGCGTCGAGCACGCAGTCGCCGCAGCCACCGCGGCCGTCTCCAGCCAGGTCGGCGGTGCCGCCTGCCCCAGGTGCAGCAGCCCGAGTCCCACCGACGTCAGGAGCAGGGTGAGGGCGAACACGCCGAGGCTCATCGCGTGCTGCCGCGCCCGGCGCTCGCGCCCCCGCACCCCGAAGGTCCAGCGCCGGTTCAGGGCGGTGTTTCCGACTGTCGCGACGAGCAGTGCGATCAGGTTCGCCGCCTGGGCCGACTCCACACCCAGCCGCAGCAGCGCGAAGAGGCCCAGGTGGACCGCGGTGCTCACCATTCCCACCCCGGCGAAGCGGACGAGCTGGCGGCCGAGCCCGCCGCCGTTGCCGCGCCGCCCGATCCGCGTCGCGATCTGCGCGACCGGCAGCGACCCGGAATCCAGGGAGCGGCGGACCCGCCCGACCCCCCGGGGGTCGTCCAGGGCCGTGCTGATGACGTCGACCCGGGAGTCGGGGTCGTCGAACCAGTCGACGGGCACCTCGTGGATCCGCAGGCCGCAGCGCTCGGCCAGCACGAGGAGCTCCGTGTCGAAGAACCAGGCGGGGTCCTCGACCAGCGGCAGCAGCTCGTCGGCGACGTCCTTGCGGATCGCCTTGAAACCGCACTGCGCGTCGCTGAAGTGCGCGCCGAGCGCCCCTCTCAGCACCAGGTTGTAGCAGCGGGAGATGACCTCCCGCTTCGCACCCCTGACCACTCGGGCGTCCCGGTGCAGGCGGGATCCGATGGCGATGTCGGAGTGGCCCGACATGAGCGGCGCGACGAGCGGCCACAGGGCGTCGAGGTCGGTGGAGAGGTCGACGTCCATGTAGGCCAGGATCGGCGCGTCGGACGCCAGCCACACCTGCCTGAGCGCACGGCCACGTCCCTTCTGGGCCAGGCGGACGACGGCCACCGCGGGCAGCTCCGCTTCGATCCCTGCCGCCACCTCGGCCGTCCTGTCGGTGCTGGCGTTGTCGGCGACCGTGATGCGGAAGGGGTACGGAAACGTGTGCACGAGATGGGCGTGCAGTCGGCGCACGCACGCCGCCACGGTGTGCTGCTCGTTGTGGACCGGGACGACGACGTCGAGCACTGGCGCGGTCACGGCTGCCACCTCAGGTGGTCTCGGTGGTCTGCGAGCCGGCTGCGGTCGAGCCGGCCGCACCGAGCGGCTGGGTGAGGTCGTAGAACGTCGAGCCGCCGATCGTCACGGCCGTGAAGTTCTCCTGGACCCAGGTCGAGATCGCGCTGCCGCCGCCGAGCCCGCCCGGCCCCCGCATGCCGCGCCGGCCGCCGACCGCGAAGAAGTGGATCTGCC
>Ga0247818_10000428_pt1 | contig 26287 bp, 22 predicted proteins | sample 13C_Glucose_Day1_FD_192424 | JGI IMG/M metagenome (GOLD analysis project Ga0247818, IMG submission 192424) | Soil microbial communities from agricultural site in Penn Yan, New York, United States - 13C_Glucose_Day1 | ecosystem: Environmental > Terrestrial > Soil > Agricultural land | place... | reverse complement strand
TCTCCGTCCTGTCGACCGACGAGTCGGCCGGCGAGGGCAAGGGCAAGAAGTAGCACCCGCCCCGCCCCGCCCGGGGTGACCCGGGAGTACGCCGTCGGGCGTACCCGGAGCCGGCCCGCTTCGTTATCAAGCGGCGGCCCGTTGCCTCTTACGCGACGGTCCCACGCGCTCTAGTCTGATCACCACCCGTTAGTTACTCGCCAGTTAAACAAGCAGGCCGAGCGGGAACGAGAAGCAGGACATACAAGCAGCAGCACCCATAAGCCGGTCGTAGCAATGCCGCAGGCCCGGAGGACGTCGTGAGCGACACACAGACCTTGATCGATAGCCGACCGCCCTCCGTGGCGACTCTCTTCATCGACCGCGTGGCGGCCACTCCGGACGGGGAGGCGTACCGCTATCCGGTGCCCTCCGCATCGGGGCAGGGCCCGGACGACTGGAAGTCGCTCACCTGGGCGCAGGCCGCGGAACGGGTCCACGCCATCGCGGCCGGTCTGATCTCCCTGGGTGTCCGGCCGGAGGAGCGGGTCGCGCTCGCCTCGTCCACCCGTGTCGAGTGGATCCTCGCGGACCTCGGTGTGATGTGCGCGGGCGCCGCGACCACGACGATCTACCCCTCCACGAACACCGAGGAGTCCGCCTTCATCCTGGCCGACTCCGACAGCCGCGTGCTGATCGCCGAGGACGCCGCCCAGCTATCGAAGGCCCGGGAGAGCAGGGCCGACCTGCCCGAGCTCGCGCACGTCGTCGTCATCGACCCGGCCGGCGCCGAGCCCGTGGAGGGTGACCCCGAGGGCTGGGTCCTCACCCTCGCCGAGCTCGAGGCCCGGGGCGCCGAGCACCTGGTGAAGAACCCCGACGCGGTCACCGACCGGGTCGCCGCGATCACCCCCGACCAGCTGGCCACCCTCATCTACACCTCCGGCACCACGGGCCGGCCCAAGGGGGTGCGGCTGCCGCACGACAACTGGTCGTACATGGCCAAGGCGACCGTGGCGACCGGTCTGATCACCGAGGGCGACGTCCAGTACCTCTGGCTGCCGCTCGCGCACGTCTTCGGGAAGGTGCTCACCTCCGGCCAGATCGAGGTCGGGCACGTCACGGCCGTCGACGGCCGCGTGGACAAGATCATCGAGAACCTGCCGGTGGTCCAGCCGACCTACATGGCGGCCGTTCCCCGCATCTTCGAGAAGGTCTACAACGGCGTCGCGGCCAAGGCGCGGGCCGGCGGCGGGGCCAAGTACAAGATCTTCCAGTGGGCGGCCGGCGTCGCCCGTGAATACGCCACGGTGTCGCAGGACAACTTCCGGCGCACGGGCAGGGCCTCGGTGCCGTTCGCGCTCGGCGCGAAGCACAAGGTCGCCGACACCCTCGTCTTCGCCAAGATCCGTGAGGCCTTCGGCGGACGGCTCCGTGCCTGCGTCTCCGGCTCGGCGGCCCTCGCCCCCGACATCGGCCTGTTCTTCTCCGGCGCCGGTATCCACATCCTGGAGGGCTACGGCCTGACCGAGTCCAGCGCCGCCTCCTTCGTCAACCCGGGCGAGGCCTACCGCACCGGTACCGTCGGCAAGCCGCTCCCCGGCACCGAGGTCCGGATCGCGGACGACGGCGAGATCCTGCTGCGCGGTCCCGGGCTGATGGAGGGCTACCACCGGCTGCCCGAGAAGACCGCCGAGGTGCTGGAGTCCGACGGCTGGTTCCACACCGGCGACATCGGCGAGCTCTCCCAGGACGGCTACCTGCGGATCACCGACCGCAAGAAGGACCTGATCAAGACGTCGGGCGGCAAGTACATCGCCCCGGCGGAGGTCGAGGGACAGTTCAAGGCGGTGTGCCCGTTCGTCTCCAACATCCTGGTGCACGGCGCCGACCGTAACTTCTGCACCGCCCTCATCTCCCTCGACGAGCCGACCATCCTCGGCTGGGCGGAGGAGAACGGCCTGGGCGGCAAGCCGTACGCCGACGTGGTGGCGTCCCCGCAGGCCGTGGAGCTCATCGAGGGCTATGTGAACCGCCTCAACGAGGGGCTCCAGCGCTGGCAGACCATCAAGAAGTTCCGGCTCCTGCCGCGCGACCTCGACATCGAGCACGGCGAGCTCACCCCGAGCCTCAAGCTGAAGCGCCCGGTCGTCGAGCGCGAGTACAAGCACCTCATCGACGACATGTACGCGGGTTCCAGGGAGGCCTAGGCGACGCCGGTACGCCCACCCCGGGCGGCGTGCACGGCCACGGCGCAGCAGGTCGGGACACGGCCCGGCAGGACGGGACACGGCGCGGCAGGGCGGCCGAAACGGCAGGCAGGGGCCGGGGCCGGCGGGTGCGGGAGCGCCCGCCGGCCCCGGCCCGTTCCCGTCCGGCCCGAGCGACTTCCGTCACTCGACGCTTATGGGCGCGCCCGGTCTGTCACCCTGTCGGGATACGTCAGCGGCGTTTCGCGAAACCGTCAGGAGCCGCACCGTGGGGTCCATTCCCTCGCAGCGGGACATCGTCCAGCGTCCCGGCATTGTCGTCGCAGGTCAGGGCGGCGATCCGCGCCCGGCCGCCCGCACGAGCCTGCCCGGCATCCCGCAGGCCTCGGCCGCGGCCCGCCGATTCGTCCGGACCGCGCTCACCGAATGGACGGGGCTCGGCCTGCCCTCCACAGGTGAGTTCGGCGAGCGGCTGACCGACGACGCACTGACCGTGGCCAGCGAACTGGTCACCAACGCGGTCGTGCACGCCGGTACGACCGTCGAGCTGCTCCTCAGGCTGGAGGACTCGTCCGGCCCCGAGCCGGCCGCCCTCGTGCTGGAGATCACCGACCACCATCCCGCCCGGTCGGTGCGCGACGAGCGGGCCGACCGGCCCGACCCCGCCGAGTACGGCCGGGGCCTCCAGCTCGTCGCCACCCTCGCCGAATCCTGGGGCATCACCTACCGCACCGGCCTCAAGACCGTCTGGGCCCGCCTCCTCGGCGACGACCGCTACGGACTGCCCGACACCCCGGCCGCCGACGACGCCCCGCGCGGGCACCGGCTGGGCGACGGCGGGAGCCGCACCCCCGCGGCCGGACATGCCGTGCGCGACGACGCGGGCTGGGCGGGGCGTGGCGGGCTCTCCTTCCTCGCCGAGGCCTCCGGCCTGCTCGCCGGCCAGCTCGACGAGGACACCGTGGCCGCGACGGCGGGCCGCCTCCTGGTGCCGCGGCTCGCCGACTGGTGCGCGATATGGCTGGAGAGCGAGGGCGGCGGACCTGCGGCCGCCCCCAGACTGGCGGGGGTCTGGCACAGCGACGAGACACGGACCGAGCTGCTGCGCCCCACGCTGGAGAAGGAACCGCTGCGGTTACCCGGCAGCGTCGGTGCCGGCCCCGTCCCCATACCCTGGCCCGGCGGCGCCGCGCAGCGCGGGGACCGGACGGGAGCCGCGCTCGCCCACCGCATCGTCTCGGGCGGCCGCACGCTCGGCGCCCTCCTCGTGGGCCGGGAAGGCGACGACCACATCCCCGACGAGGTGGCCATCCTCCTCGCGGACTTCGTACGCCGGGTGGGCCTCGCCGTGGGCGCCGCCCGCGCCTACACCCGGCAGGCCACCATCAGCCGCATCCTGCAGCGCGGCCTCCTGCCCAGCAAGGTCGCCGAGATACCCGGGGTCTCCAGCGCCCTGGTGTACGAGCCGGGTGACGACGGCGTGGTCGGCGGCGACTTCTACGACCTCTTCCCCTGCCCCGGCGGCCGCTGGTGCTTCGTGCTCGGGGACGTCCAGGGCAGCGGACCCGAGGCCGCCGTCGTCACCGGCCTCGCCCGGCCCTGGCTGCGTCTGCTGTCCCGGGAGGGCTTCCGCGTGGGGGAGGTCCTCGACCGGCTCAACCGGCTCCTCCTGGACGACGCCATGGAGGCGGCCGAGGCCGCCGCCCTCATGGTCGCGGCAGCCGGCGGTCAGCAGCTCCAGGACGGCGAGCAGATCCAGGACGGCACCCAGTCCCGCTTCCTCTCCCTGCTCTACGGCTCCCTCGTACCGCTCCCGGACGGCGGGGTGCGCTGCACCGTGGCGAGCGCCGGCCACCCCCTTCCCCTGCTGCTGCGCCCCGACGGCTCCGTGCGCCCGGCCGCCGAGCCGCAGGTGCTGCTCGGGATCGTCGAGGACGTGGCGTACGACAGCCAGAGCTTCGACCTGGCCCCCGGCGACAGCCTCCTCTGCGTCACCGACGGGGTCACGGAGCGGCGCTCGGGGCGGCGGATGTTCGACGACGGTGACGGCCTCGCACGGGTCCTGGCGGGCTGCGCGGGGCTCACGGCCGCCGGGATCGCCGACCGGATCAAGCAGGCCGTCCACACCTTCGCCGAGCGCCCGCCGGACGACGACCTCGCCCTGCTCGTGCTCCAGGTCGACGCGGAACGGCACACGGCGGTGCGGGGCGACTCCGCCGGCGAGTGACAATGGACGGTATGCCTTCCGTACTGCCCGATGGTGAACCCGTGCCCGACGACGGGGCGCTGCCCCGCCATGCCCTGGAAGGCGCCGCGAGCCGTCCGCTCGGCTTCTACCTGCACGTGCCCTACTGCGCCACCCGCTGCGGCTACTGCGACTTCAACACCTACACCGCGACCGAGCTGCGTGGTTCCGGCGGAGCCCTGGCCTCCCGGGACAACTACGCCGCCCACCTGGTCGAGGAGGTCCGCCAGGCCCGCAAGGTGCTGGGCGACGACCCCCGCCCCGTCCGCACGGTCTTCGTCGGCGGCGGTACGCCGACACTGCTGCCCGCGGCCGACCTCGTCCGGATGCTCGCGGCGATCCGTGAGGAGTTCGGGCTCGCCGAGGACGCGGAGATCACCACGGAGGCCAACCCCGAGTCCGTCGACCCGGCCTATCTCGCGGCACTCCGGGAGGGCGGCTTCAACCGCGTCTCCTTCGGCATGCAGAGCGCCCGGCAGCACGTCCTGAAGGTCCTGGACCGCACCCACACGCCCGGCAGGCCCGAGGCCTGTGTCGCCGAGGCCCGGGCGGCCGGCTTCGACCACGTCAACCTCGACCTGATCTACGGCACCCCCGGTGAGTCCGACGACGACTGGCGGGCCTCCCTGGACGCGGCGATCGGAGCCGGACCCGACCACGTCTCGGCGTACGCGCTGATCGTCGAGGAGGGGACCCAGCTCGCCCGCCGCATCCGCCGCGGCGAGGTCCCGATGACGGACGACGACGTCCACGCCGACCGCTACCTCATCGCCGACGAGGCGATGGCGGCCGCTGGCTTCTCCTGGTACGAGGTGTCGAACTGGTCCCGCACGCCCGAGGGCCGCTGTCTGCACAACGAGCTGTACTGGCGCGGGGCCGACTGGTGGGGCGCCGGACCGGGCGCCCACAGCCACGTCGGCGGGGTGCGCTGGTGGAACGTCAAGCACCCGGGCGCCTACGCGCAGGCACTCGCCGAGGGCCGCTCGCCCGGGGCCGGCCGCGAGGTGCTCGGGGACGAGGACCGGCGGGTCGAGCGGATCCTGCTGGAGCTGCGGCTCGTCGAGGGCTGCCCGCTCTCCCTGCTCGCCCCCGCCGGCCTCGCGGCGGCCGCCCGTGCCGTGACCGACGGGCTGCTGGAGCCCGGACCGTACGGTGAGGGACGCGCGGTCCTCACCCTGCGCGGCCGGCTGCTGGCCGACGCCGTGGTGCGGGACCTGGTGGACTAGCCGGCCAGGCCCCCCGCCCGGCGGCCCGCGGAGACGCCCGCCCGGCCGCGCGAGGGCCCTGCCGCCCGAGCACCCCTAAGGCACCCGGCAGTCCGCGCGGGTGAGCGGTGTGCGGTCACCCGCGGCCCGGCCGCACACGCTGCGGCTCCGCGCGTCCGGGCCCGGACGGGTGACCTCGACGACGTCCAGGCCGTGCACCCGCTGGTCGGTGTACGGAATCGTCCCCCGGAAGGTGATCGTTCCGGTCGGCATGTCGTGCAGGGCCACCGAGTACAGCGTCGCCCAGGTCTCCGCGGCGCTCTGCGGGTTGTCGCTGCGGGTGGCCGCCGCGTAGAGGGCCGCCGTCGCCTGGTAGGAGATGACGGTCTGCCCGCTGGTGAACAGCCGGTCCTCGTACGGGCGCTCCTTCGGCAGGGCCGGCAGCTGCCGGCCCTCGGGGAGCAGCGACTGCAGCGCCTTGCGGGAGTCCTCGTAGAACGCCCGGCCCCCGCCCTGGCTCATGGGCGCGAGGGCCCCGTAGTAGAGCGTGACCTTGTCCGCGAGCTTCGTCGCGTCGTCGAAGCGCGCCTTGGTGAGGTCGTCGCCCGTGAAGACCGTGATGGCCTTGTCCGAACAGCCCGCCGTCTGTCCGAGGCCGGACATCAGGGTGTTGACGTCCTCGACCCGGCCGGCGAAGTACAGGGCGTCGGGCACGCGTTCCGCCCCGCAGATGGCGTGCAGGGGCGCGTCGAGATTGGCGGAGCTGCCGTCCCTGGACAGGGAGTACCGGGTGTCGGAGACCAGGGTGAAGCCCGATTCCTTCAGCATCGCCAGACCGACCCGGCGCTGCTCGGTCGTGTAACGGTCCTTGTCCTCGTTGCCCACCTTCCGGGACAGGACGACGGCCTGCGGATCGTCCAGCCGGTCCGCCAGCTGGCCGGCGATCAGCCCGACGGCGTCCGCCTGCTCCTCGTCGGTGGCGGCGAGACCGAAGTAGTTCGGGTACTCACGGGCCAGGTCGCTGCCCGAGTTGGTGGTGTCCACCACGGGCAGCCCGGCGCGCTGGAGGAGCCCGGTGACCGTCGCGCTCTCCGTGGTGTTGCGTCCGAGGCCCACCACGCCGACCACGGAGGAGTCCCGCCGGGCCACCTCGATGATCTTCTTGACCGCGGTCGTCTGCCGCAGCATGTCCTGGCCGCCGTTGGCCGTCAGGACCCGGAGCTTGACGGAACGATTCGCCGTGTCGTTGACGAACCGCTGGTGCAGATAGACGCCGGTCAGCTCCTCCAGGCCCTTGCGGGTGTCCTCACGGTTCGCGTCGGTGCCGGTCAGCGGGCCCGCGTAGACGACGGTGACGTGCGGTGCTCCCGGCGGGATGCCGGCGTTCTGCTCGCGTATCGCCTGCTCGATCCGCTCGAAGGTGACGCCCTTGCCCACCCCGTTCAGCTGGAGGGTGTTGCCCTCGGCGAAGCGCACCTGCGCGACCGTCGCCACCCCCACGCACTCCTCGGCGCCCCCGGGCCCGGTCAGTCTCACCGAGTCCGTGTTCCGGCCCACGAGCGGGCCGTAGCAGTACGTCTCCTTCCAGTGCGCGCTCCACAGGAACGTCCCCAGCAGCGCGCAGACCAGCGCGAGCGTGACGGTCCTCCGCGACATCACCCACCACGCCCAGGTCCTGCGTACCCGGTGGGTGACGAGCTGGAGGTGGGCGTGCTCGTGGGTCAGCTGCTCGGACGTCAGGGGGAGCCGCAGCACCCAGGCGAGCGACACGGCGGCCGCCGGCGCCTGGCCCACGCTGAGGTCCTCGACCCAGGTCTCGTACCGTGCGCGGGCCCCTGTGCTGGCCCCGGCGTTCGCCGGCGGCTCCGGCGGCAGGGGCGGGGTGTGGCGCAGGATCCGGTCGGCGGGCAGGGAGGCCAGGAGCAGCAGCGGGTCCACCTCGCTGCGCCGCGAACGCACGTTGTTGACGGCGTTGATCAGCAGGACGCCGCCGTTGTCCTGGGTCGCCGTGGGAAGGAAGACCACCGGCGGGACGGTGCGCTTGCTGCGGCGCCAGTCCGGGGCGTGCGCCCGGTAGCTGTCCAGCAGATCCTCCAGCAGCGCCTGGACCCGCAGCTCCAGGTGGAACTGGCGCGCGTGCTCGTCGCCGGCCCCCGCGTCGGCCACCCGCTCGGCCACGGCGGCCGCCCGCGCCCGGATCACCCGCCACGAACCGCTCGGTGAGAAGCGCGACCAGCCGTCGGACGGGTACGCGGTGCTCGACGCGGCCAGCGACGACGTGGTCGCCAGCCATCTGCTGGCCCTGCGCAGCCACAGCAGCGGCGGCGCCGCCCTCGTCATCAGCCGCACGACGGCCAGACCCAGCAGGGCCGCGGCGGCCACCAGGGCGGTGAGCAGCCAGCCGATCTCGCCCAGCAGCACGCTGAGCACGGCGATGAAGACGGCCCCCAGGAAGGTCTCCGGGCGGACCGAGGCGCGCAGGGAGTCCCACCAGCTGTTGCGCCCCGACCGGCTCGGCCGCCAGCGCAGGCTCCCCAGCTGTTCCAGGATCCGCTCCTCGCGCTCACGGGCGGAACCCGGGCCCGGCTGCGCGACGACCGCCGCGGTGGCCTGCTCGATGGCGGCGAGCAGCCGGGAGCGGGGGAAGACGAACGGCTTGTACTGCGAGGTGCCCCGGGTCTCCCAGGGGCGCTCGGTGAGGGCGCGGACCATGGAGAGCGCCGCCTCGTACGGGGTGTCGCCGCCGCCTTCGAGGAGCTTCACCGGGACCCGGCGCAGCTGGTTCGCCCGGTGGACCTGACGGACGATCTGCTCGACCCTGGCGTCCGCCCCCGGGCCGGCGGAGGCGTCCTCGGCCTGGGCGACGACCAGCGGCATCACCGGCCGGTTGACCCGGTACTGATCGATCAGCTGCTGCATGAGGTGGAAGACGGCGGAGGCCGCCTCGTTCTCCGCACTGTCCCGCCACACTTCGCGCGTCATCAGCCCCCGTGCCTTCCCCTGAGCCCGGCCCTGCCGTCATCACTCAATAACGGATGGTCCAGGTGTGGCGCAGGTGTTCACGGGGATCGATACCGGATCCTCCTCGACGTTACCGGGACATCAGGCAGGAAGAGTGACGAAGTCGATCAATTCCTCCACGCGGCCGAGCAGTTGCGGTTCCAGATCCTTGTAGGAGCCGACCCTGGAGAGGATGTGCTGCCAGGCGGCCCCCGTGTTCTCCGGCCAGCCCAGGGCGCGGCACACGCCCGTCTTCCAGTCCTGGCCGCGCGGCACGGCCGGCCACCCCGGGATGCCCACGGACGACGGCTTCACGGCCTCCCACACGTCGATGTAGGGGTGCCCCACCACGAGCACGTCGGCGTCGGTGACCTGGGCGGCGATCCGGGACTCCTTCGAGCCGGGGACCAGGTGGTCGACCAGCACACCGAGCCGGGCGTCCGGGCCGGGCGCGAACTCCCGCACGATCGCCGGGAGGTCGTCGATGCCCTCCAGGTACTCCACCACCACGCCCTCGATGCGCAGGTCGTCGCCCCAGACCCGCTCCACGAGCTCGGCGTCGTGCCGCCCCTCCACGTAGATCCGGCCCGCGCGCGCCACCCGTGCCCGCGCCCCGGGGACGGCCACCGAACCCGAGGCGGTCCGCGCCGGGCGGACCGGGCCCCCGGCCGACGGACGTACGAGCGTGACGACCTTCCCCTCCAGCAGGAAGCCGCGCGGCTCCATGGGGAAGACCCGGTGCTTGCCGAAGCGGTCCTCCAGGGTGACCGTCGGCCCCTGCGCCGTCTTCTCGCACCGGATCACCGCGCCGCAGAAGCCGCTGACGGCCTCCTCCACGACCAGATCGGGCTCGGCGGGCACCTCCGGGGCGGGGGTGGACTTCTTCCACGGCGGGGTCAGGTCCGGCTGGTAGCTGCGCATGGCACGACGATAAACGGGCGCCCGCTCACGACACGCCGAACCGGACGGCCAGTCGATCACGCTGCGCCCGTACGAACGCCGCGTCCACGACCGCCCCGTGCCCCGGTACGTACAGCGCGTCCTCGCCGCCCAGTTCGAGCAGCCGGTCCAGAGCGGCCGGCCAGTGCGTGGGGACCGCGTCCCGGCCCGCCTGGGGTTCGCCCGACTCCTCGACCAGGTCCCCGCAGAGCACCACGACGGGTGAGCCGGGCACCAGGACGGCCAGATCGTGGCCGCTGTGACCGGGGCCCACATTGGCCAGCAGCACCTGGAACCCGTCACCGAGGTCGAGCGTCCACTCGCCGGTCACCTGGTGCCGCGGGGACACCAGGGCGTCCGTGGCCGCGGTCGCGTCCGCCTCGCTCATGCCGTGGCGCAGCGCGTCCGCGCGCAGCTCCTCGGCTCCCCGCGCCAGGAGGTCCGCCGTCCCGACCGCTCCGTACACCTCCGCCCCGGAGAAGGCGGCGGTGCCCAGCACATGATCGAAGTGCGGATGGCTCAGTGCGATATGCGTCACCCTCCGGCCCAGCAGGGCCTCCGCCTGGGTCCGCAGTTCCACGCCCTCGCGGAGCGTCGAACCCGTGTCGTAGAGCAGCACGCCGTCCGCCCCGGCCACCAGTGCCACGGTCGCGTCCCAGACGGGCAGGCGCCGCCGCCCCGTACCGTTGCCCAACCGCTCCCAGCCGAACTCTTCCCAAGAGACGTCCATACCGCGACGCTATCGGCAACGACCTGCACAGTCGCACGACGGCGTGGCCGGTCGCCCTTGCCCCGGCCCCACCCCGCCCCCGTACACTGACCGGGGGGATTGCTGGCACTCGAACGCACAGAGTGCCAGGCAGACGCCGAAGAACCACAGCTGGAGGTGTGCGCGGTGCTCAGCGAACGCAGACTCGAAGTGCTGCGCGCCATCGTCCAGGACTATGTCGGCACCGAGGAGCCCGTCGGCTCCAAGGCGCTCACGGAGCGGCACAGCCTCGGGGTCTCCCCGGCGACCGTCCGCAACGACATGGCGGTGCTGGAGGACGAGGGCTTCATCGCCCAGCCGCACACGAGTGCGGGGCGCATTCCGACGGACAAGGGGTACCGGCTCTTCGTCGACAAGCTGGCGGGCGTCAAGCCCCTGTCGTCGCCGGAGCGCCGTGCCATTCAGAACTTCCTCGACGGCGCGGTCGACCTCGACGACGTCGTGGGCCGCACGGTCCGGCTGCTCGCCCAGCTGACCAGGCAGGTCGCCGTCGTGCAGTACCCCTCGCTGACCCGGTCGACGGTCCGGCACGTGGAGCTGCTGTCGCTGGCTCCGGCCCGGCTGATGCTCGTGCTGATCACGGACACGGGCCGGGTCGAGCAGCGTATGATCGATTGCCCTGCACCGTTCGGTGACACGTCACTGGCGGATCTGAGGGCCCGGCTGAACAGCCGGGTCGTCGGACGGCGCTTCGCGGACGTACCGCGGCTGGTGCAGGACCTGCCGGAGTCCTTCGAGACGGAGGACCGGGGAACCGTTTCGACGGTGCTCTCCGTTCTCCTGGAGACTCTGGTCGAGGAAACGGAGGAGCGGCTGATCATCGGCGGCACCTCCAACCTCACCCGTTTCGGACACGACTTCCCTGTGATGATCCGTCCGGTGCTGGAGGCACTGGAGGAGCAGGTCGTCCTGCTGAAGCTGCTGGGTGAGGCTACGGATTCAGGCATGACCGTACGGATCGGGCACGAGAACGCCCACGAGGGCCTCAACGCCACGTCCGTCGTCGCGGTCGGCTACGGTTCGGGCGACGAGGCAGTCGCCAAACTCGGCGTGGTCGGACCGACCCGCATGGACTACCCCGGAACGATGGGAGCGGTACGCGCAGTGGCACGTTACGTCGGACAGATCCTGGCGGAGTCGTAAGTGGCCACGGACTACTACGCCGTACTCGGCGTGCGCCGCGACGCTTCCCAGGACGAGATCAAGAAGGCATTCCGCAGGCTCGCCCGCGAGCTGCACCCGGATGTCAACCCCGATCCGAAGACCCAGGAGCGGTTCAAGGAGATCAACGCCGCCTACGAGGTGCTGTCGGACCCGCAGAAGAAGCAGGTCTACGACCTCGGCGGGGACCCGCTCTCCCAGTCGGGCGGCGGCGGGGCCGGTGGCTTCGGCGCCGGCGGCTTCGGCAACTTCAGCGACATCATGGACGCGTTCTTCGGCAACGCGACGCAACGCGGGCCCCGTTCGCGGACCCGGCGCGGCCAGGACGCCATGATCCGGCTGGAGATCGACCTCAACGAGGCGGCCTTCGGCACGACCAAGGACATCCAGGTCGACACGGCCGTCGTCTGTACGACCTGCAGCGGCGAGGGTGCCGCACCCGGCACCTCCGCGCAGACCTGTGACATGTGCCGCGGCCGCGGAGAGGTCTCCCAGGTCACCCGGTCGTTCCTCGGCCAGGTCATGACCTCGCGTCCCTGCCCGCAGTGCCAGGGCTTCGGCACGGTCGTGCCGACCCCGTGCCCCGAGTGCGCCGGTGACGGCCGCATCCGCTCGCGGCGCACCCTGACCGTGAAGATTCCCGCAGGTGTCGACAACGGCACCCGGATCCAGCTCGCGGGAGAGGGCGAGGTCGGCCCCGGCGGCGGCCCCGCCGGCGACCTGTACGTCGAGATCCACGAGGTCTCGCACGCCGTGTTCCAGCGGCGCGGCGACGACCTCCACTGCACGGTCACCATCCCGATGACGGCCGCCGCGCTGGGCACCCAGGTGCCACTGGAGACGCTCGACGGCCTCGAGGAGATCGACATCCGGCCGGGCACCCAGTCCGGCCAGTCGGTCCCGCTGCACGGGCGCGGCATCACGCACCTGCGGGGCGGCGGACGCGGCGACCTGATCGTGCACGTCGAGGTCATGACCCCGACGAAGATGGACCCCGAGCAGGAGCGCCTGCTGCGGGAGCTGGCCAAGCTGCGCGGCGAGGAGCGGCCCACGGGCCAGTTCCAGCCGGGACAGCAAGGGCTGTTCTCCCGCCTGAAGGACGCCTTCAACGGCCGCTGAACCCTGTCACCACGACGCCCGCCGGTCCCCGTACCGGCGGGCGTCGTCGTGTCCCGGCGGTGTTCCCGTCCGGGGAAAGGGCTGATTCGGCACGATCCGCCGGACGTGGCACGATGCGCTCATGTCCTCGCCCCTCACCGATCTCTGCCGGTACCCGATCGTGCAGGCCCCGATGGCGGGAGGCGTCTCCCGGCCGGAGCTGGCCGCCGCGGTCTCCGAGGCCGGAGGGCTGGGGTTCCTCGCCGCCGGCTACAAGACGGCGGACGGGATGTACAACGAGATCAAGCAGCTCCGGAGGACGACCGGCCGGCCCTTCGGCGTCAACCTCTTCATGCCGCAGCCCCTCGTCGCCGACCCGGGCGCCGTCGAGATCTACCGCCACCAGCTCGCCGGCGAGGCGGCCTGGTACGAGACCCCCCTCGGTGACACGGACGCCGGCGGGGACGACGGCTACGACGCCAAGGTCGCGATCCTGCTGCACGACCCCGTACCCGTGGTCTCCTTCACCTTCGGCTGCCCCACCCGCGAGGTCCTCGACGCGTTCGCCGCCGTCGGCACGCTCACCGTCGTCACGGTCACCTCGCCCCAGGAGGCGCGGAACGCCGGATGGTCGGGCGCCGCCGCGCTCTGCGTCCAGGGAGCCGAGGCCGGCGGCCACCAGTCCACGCACCGCGACGATCCCCAGGGCGGCCTCACCGGCACCGGACTGCTCGCCCTGATCGCCGGGATCCGTGAGTCCGTCGACCTGCCGGTCGTCGCGGCCGGGGGACTGATGCGCGGTTCACAGATCACCGCCGTCCTGGCGGCCGGGGCCGACGCCGCACAGCTCGGCACGGCCTTCCTGCCCTGCCCCGAGTCGGGTGCGCACCCGCTGCACAAGGACGCCCTGACCAATCCGCTGTTCGTGACGACGGCGCTGACCCGGGCGTTCTCCGGCCGCCCCGCACGCGGACTGGTCAACCGGTTCGTACGGGAGCACGGCCCGTACGCCCCCGCCGCCTACCCGCAGGTGCACCAGCTGACCGGCGGACTGCGCGCGGCGGCGGCCAAGGCCGGGGACGCCCAGGGCATGGCCCTCTGGGCGGGCCAGGGACACCGGCTGGCACGCGAGCTGCCCGCCGGGGAACTCGTGGAACTGCTCGCAGCGGAAACGGAGGCCGCGCGTGCGGCCGTGAATGTGAGGAGTGCCCGGTGACGGCACCTGTCTTCGTCGTCGAACAGCTCACCGGCGGACCGGAGTTCGTCCTGGACGGTCCCGAGGGGCGGCACGCGGTGTCCGTGCGCCGGCTGAACCCGGGGGAGGACCTCGTCCTGACCGACGGCCGGGGCCGCTGGGCGGAAGGCGTCGTACGGGCGGCCGAGGGCAAGGACCGGCTGCTGGTCACCGGCCTGGTGAGCGTCCACGAGGAGCCGGCTCCCGCGCCCCGCATCACCGTCGTGCAGGCGCTGCCCAAGGGCGACCGCGGCGAGCTCGCCGTGGAGACCATGACCGAGACGGGCGTCGACGCGATCGTGCCCTGGCAGGCCGCGCGCTGCATCACGCAGTGGAAGGGCGACCGCGGGCTCAAGTCCCTCGCCAAGTGGCGCAGCACGGCCCGCGAGGCGGGCAAGCAGTCCCGCCGGGTGCGTTTCCCCGAGGTCGCGGACGCCATGACGACCAAGCAGGTCGCGGCCCTGCTCGCCGGGGCGGACTTCGCGGGTGTCCTGCACGAGGACCGCGACAGCGGCAGCGAACCGCTCGCCACCGCCGAACTCCCCGCCGAGGGCACGATCGTGCTGGTCGTCGGACCGGAGGGCGGGGTGTCACCTCAGGAGCTGGCCGCCTTCGCCGAGGCGGGAGCCCCCGCCTACCGGCTCGGGCCCAGCGTGCTGCGCACCTCGACCGCGGGGACCGCCGCGGCGGCCCTGCTGATGGGACGCACCGGGCGCTGGAGTTGAGAGCCGCCCGCCCGGCCGGGCCGGATAGCATGCCGGTGTACTGATCACGAGGACCCAACGACCGAGGAGGCCGGGCCATGGCGGGAGAGCCGCAGACCGACTGCCTGTTCTGCAAGATCGTTACGGGGGACATCCCGGCGACCATCGTCCGCGAGAGCGCGACGACGGTCGCCTTCCGCGACATAAACCCCCAGGCCCCGACGCACGTCCTGGTCATCCCCAAGGCGCACTACCCGGACGCCGCCGCGCTCGCCGCGGGCGACCCCCAGGCCGCAGCCGACGTGCTGCGCGAGGCGGGTCTGGTCGCCGCCGACGAGAAGATCACCGAGACCGGCTACCGCATCGTGCTCAACACCGGCGCCGGCGCCGGACAGACCGTGTTCCACGCGCACGCCCACGTCCTCGGCGGACGCGGGATGCAGTGGCCCCCCGGTTAGCGGGTCACCACCCGTGTCCGTACGAGAGCTCGTGGTCCTCGGCACCGCCAGTCAGGTGCCGACCCGCCACCGCAACCACAACGGCTATCTGCTGCGCTGGGACGGCGAGGGCATCCTCTTCGACCCGGGCGAGGGGACCCAGCGCCAGATGCTGCGGGCCGGCGTCGCCGCGCACGACATCAACCGGATCTGCGTCACGCACTTCCACGGCGACCACGCGCTGGGCCTGGCGGGCGTGATCCAGCGGATCAATCTCGACCAGGTCCCGCACCCCGTCACCGCCCACTTCCCGGCGAGCGGGCAGCACTTCTTCGACCGGCTGCGGTACGCCACCGCCTACCGGGAGTCGGTCGAGCTGACCGAGGCCCCGGTCGCCGCCGACGGGGTCCTCGCCACCACCGACGCGTACACCCTCGACGGCCACCGGCTCTCGCACCCCGTCGAGTCCTACGGCTACCGCCTCACCGAGCCCGACCGGCTGCGCATGCTGCCGGCGAAGCTGGCCGAGCACGGCATCGCGGGGCCCGACGTCGGGCGGATCCAGCGGGACGGCGTGCTGCGCGGCGTCCCCCTCGCGGAGGTCTCCGAGACCCGCCGGGGACAGCGCTTCGCGTTCGTCATGGACACCCGGCTCTGCGACGGCGCGTTCGCCCTCGCGGAGAAATGCGACATGCTGGTCATCGAGTCGACGTTCCTCGACGAGGACGGCCGGCTCGCCGACGACCACGGTCACCTCACCGCCGGCCAGGCGGCCCGGGTGGCGAAGGAGTCCGGCGTACGGCACCTCGTGCTGACGCACTTCTCCCAGCGCTACACGGACCCCGACGCTTTCGAGCGCCAGGCCAGGGCAGCCGGCTTCGACGGTGAACTGACCATCGCCCAGGACCTGATCAGGGTCCCGGTACCCACCCGCCACACGTAACGAGATCCCCGTGCACCTCCCCAAAGCCGAACTCCACCTCCACATCGAAGGAACCCTCGAACCCGAGCTGGCCTTCGCACTGGCCGCGCGCAACGGCGTGGACCTGCCCTACGCGGACACCGAGGAGCTGCGCAAGGCGTACCTCTTCGAGGACCTGCAGACCTTCCTCGACCTGTACTACGCCCTGATGGCCGTGCTGCGCACCGAGGACGACTTCGCCGAGCTGGCCGACGCCTACCTCGCCCGCGCCGCCGCCCAGGGGGTCCGGCACGCGGAGATCTTCTTCGACCCGCAGGCCCACACCGACCGCGGCGTCCCGATCGGCACCGTCGTCGAGGGGCTCGGCAGGGCGCTGGACCGCAGCGAGGAGAAGCACGGCATCTCCACCCAGCTGATCATGTGCTTCCTGCGCGACAAGTCCGCGGAGTCGGCGCTGGAGACACTGGAGGCCGCGAAGCCGTACCTCCACCGCATCAGCGCCGTCGGCCTCGACTCGGCGGAGGTCGGCCACCCGCCCGCGAAGTTCCGCGAGGTGTACGCGGCGGCCACGGCCCTCGGCCTGCGCAAGGTCGCCCACGCGGGCGAGGAGGGCCCGCCGGAGTACATCCGGGAGGCCCTCGACGTCCTCGGCGTCGAGCGGATCGACCACGGGCTGCGCTGCATGGAGGACCCGGACCTGGTGGACCGGCTGGTCTCCGAACGGATCCCGCTGACGCTCTGCCCGCTGTCCAACGTACGGCTGCGCGCCATCGACGTCCTGGAGCAGCACCCGCTGCGCTCGATGATGGACGCGGGGCTGCTCTGCACGGTGAACTCCGACGACCCCGCCTACTTCGGCGGATACGTCGGAGACACCTTCCACGCCGTGCACGAGGCGCTCGGCCTGGACCGCGAGCAGCTGCGCACCCTGGCCCGCAACTCCTTCGAGGCGGCCTTCCTCGACCACGACGAGGAGCGCAGGGCGCGCTACCTGTCCGAGGTCGAGGCGTACGCGTTCGACTGACCGGCACCGCCGGCCGGCCCGGCCGTGCGGAACGCGCTACGGCCCAGCCTCCTGCGCCGTAGCGCCGGCACGCTGATCTCCGCGACCGCCTGCTCCGGCGCACCCAGCTTGGGCACCGCGCCGGACAGGCTGTTGGTCGTGGCGGCGAGCAGCGCCGCCGGGGCACCGCCCCTGCGCCGGACGGAGCCGGGCACCAGCGGCCGGCCGCCGGTGTGCAGGGCCACCGCGGTGACAGGGGCCGCGACCAGGAGCGTCGCGGCCCCCAGGATCAGTCCCATCACCGCGTAACCCGCCTGCTCGGAGAGCACGCTGCCGAGCAGGGGACCGCACGCCGTGCCGACGGACGAGGCCGAGCCCGCGAGGACCGCCCAGCGGCCGCGCACGTCCAGCGAGGCGGCCAGCCCGATGAGGTACGACAGGACCACCGGGTAGAAGGTGTTCCACGCGATCTCACCGGTCGCGAACGACCCCAGGTCCTCGGCCGAGGAGCTCAGCACGATGCTCCCGGCGATGATCATCGTCCCGAGGCCGATCGGAACCGCGCGCCCGAGCCGGGCCCCCAGCATGCCCGCGCCCATCACTCCGAGCAGCCCCGCACCCAGCGCGGCGGCGAACACGGCGCCGATGGTCACCTCCGAGAGGCCGACCTGGACGGCACCGATGCGGCTGCTCACCCCCCACAGGGCGTTCTGCGCCATGGACCAGACGAGCATCCCGCCCGCCAGCACCAGCCCGGACCGCCGGTGCGGCAGCCGCCCCTGCACCGGTGACGCCCCGCCGACGGGCGAGGAGCCGCCCAGCCTGGAGGTGGCGGGCCAGACGAGCAGGGCGACCAGCGCGATGGACGCGAACGGCAGACGGTGACCCCCACCCAGGTGAGGGATCGTCAGGTAGAGGGCACCCGCCGTCGCCGAGACGCTGAGCAGCCCGAGTGACGAGGTCCGGTGCGGATCCCTCTGCGCGGCGATGCCGGAGGCCGCGACGGCGGTCGCCGTGCCCGAGCCGAAACCGCCGACGACGACTCCCACGACCACCAGCGGCATCGAGGTGGTCAGCGCCGCGCAGCCGTAGCCGAGCGCGGCGAGCAGCAGCCCCGCGCGCGCCGGTCTCCGCGACCCGAGTCTGTCGACGCGCCCCGCCAGCGCAAAGCCGGCCGAGGCCGAGCTGAGCAGCAGGGCGCTGCCGACCAGACCGGCCTGGGCGGAGCTCAGCCCCAGGTAGGTGCTGAGACGGCCGACGAGGGTGGGGAGCAGATAGGCGGCGAGGTAACCGGCGGTGAACACGGCGACCAGGGGCCACGCGGCGCGAGGGCGCGAGGACATGGGCGTTCCTGAAGACATGCCTGAGGAGGCGGAAGAAGGCAGGGGAGGGTAAGGCGGGGGAAGGCGAGACAGAGGTGTGTCAGGGGAGGGTGGAGCGAGAAAAGCGGAGAAGCGGCACTCGTCGTCGACCGTCCCGATCGGTGCTCGCGGGGCAATTTGTATCAAGCGCGTCCGCGCGACGGAAAGTCGGCTCGATGTGATCTGAGTCACATACATGTTTATGCAGTGTCAGGCCGGGTAGCTGCGCATGTTTATGCAGGTGGGAGTGAGTGTGCGCGGCCCGGCGCGGGCCCTCCGGATAGGGCGGCGCATCCGGCACACTGGCCGGATCTCGCACTGTTCAGATCTGCCACGGCCGGGGAGCGCAAGGTGGGCACTACGAATCCAGGCATCGACCCGCTGCTCGGGCTGCGCGCCCCGCAGGATCCGGCCTGCGACGTCTTCCTGACCGGCACGGTCTTCCTGGACATCATCTTCACCGGCCTGGACAGCGCTCCGGTACGCGGGACGGAGTCCTGGGCGCGGGGGATGGGGTCCAGCCCCGGAGGCGTCGCCAACATGGCCACCGCGCTCGCCCGGCTCGGCCTGCGCACCTCGCTGGCCGCCGCGTTCGGCGACGACCACTACGGCGAGTACTGCTGGGACGCCCTCGAACAGGGCGAGGGCATCGACCTGTCCATGTCCCACACGGTGCCCGGCTGGCACTCACCCGTCACGGTCTCGATGGCGTACGAGGGTGAGCGCACGATGGTCTCGCACGGTCACGAGGCCCCGGCCCCGGCCGCCGCCGAGGTGCCCGGCGGCACGTTTCCCCACTGCCCGCCCCGCGCCCGGGCCGCCATCGCCTCGCTGACCCCCGGCCGCAGCGAGCCCTGGGTCGCCGCGGCCGCCCGGAACGGCGCGCTGGTCTTCGCCGACGTCGGCTGGGACGAGACCGGCCGCTGGGACCTGGACGCCCTGCCCGATCTCGGACACTGCCTGGCCTTCCTCCCCAACGCGGAGGAGGCCATGCGCTACACCCGCACGGACTGCCCGCGGACCGCCGCCCACGCCCTCGCCGAGCGGGTCCCCCTCGCCGTGGTCACCCTCGGGGCGGAAGGGGCCTACGCGGTGGACGGGCGGACGGGGACGGCGGCCGAGGTGCCCGCCATCGAGGTGGAGGCCCTCGACCCCACAGGGGCGGGCGACGTCTTCGTCGCCGGCTTCGTCACGGGCACGCTGGCGGGCTGGCCGCTCGCCGACCGTCTGGCTTTCGCCGGTCTCACCGCCGCCCTGTCGGTGCAGGAGTTCGGCGGATCCCTGTCCGCCCCCGGATGGGCTGAGGTCGCCGCCTGGTGGCAGCAGGTGCGCACCTGCGCGGACCAGGACCCGGCGGCCCTGGAGCGCTACGCCTTCCTGGAGGAACTGCTCCCCGCCACCTGCGCGTCCTGGTCCCGGCGCCGCGCCGTGCCGACCATCGGCTTCCGCCAGTGAAAGGCAGATGATCACCGGGTAAAACCTCTCGGCGTTGTCGGCGGGGAGTCGTACGCTGGTACTCCAGAGGCGGTCGAGCCGCGACAGCCCTGCAACGGGAGGTATGCGCAGGCCCGAGGGCCGGCCCATGACTCAGTCACCCACACAGAAGCAGGCGACGGCCCGGATCAGCATTCCGGCCGCGCACCCCATGGTGATGCTCCTGGGGTCGGGCGATTCACTGCTGCGCGTGATCGAAACGGCGTTCCCGGCCGTCGACATCCATGTCCGGGGCAACGAGATCAGTGCGACGGGAGGGGCGACGGACGTCGCCCTGATCCAGCGCCTGTTCGACGAGATGGTGCTGGTGCTGCGCACCGGTCTGCCGATGACGGAGGACGCTGTGGAACGCTCGATCGCCATGCTCAGGGCGAGCGGGAACGGCAACGGGGAGGGCGCGGAGACCCCCGCAGAGGTGCTCACCCAGAACATCCTCTCCAGCCGAGGCCGCACGATCCGCCCCAAGACGCTCAACCAGAAGCGCTACGTCGACGCGATCGACCAGCACACCATCGTCTTCGGTATCGGCCCCGCGGGCACCGGCAAGACCTATCTCGCGATGGCCAAGGCGGTCCAGGCCCTGCAGTCCAAGCAGGTCAGCCGGATCATCCTGACCAGGCCCGCCGTCGAGGCGGGGGAGCGGCTCGGCTTCCTGCCCGGCACGCTCTTCGACAAGATCGACCCGTATCTGCGCCCGCTCTACGACGCCCTGCACGACATGCTCGACCCCGACTCGATCCCCCGCCTCATGGCGGCGGGCACGATCGAGGTCGCGCCGCTGGCCTACATGCGCGGTCGCACCCTGAACGACGCGTTCATCATCCTGGACGAGGCGCAGAACACCAGCGCCGAGCAGATGAAGATGTTCCTCACCCGTCTCGGCTTCGACTCGAAGATCGTCATCACCGGTGACGTCACCCAGGTCGACCTCCCGACCGGCACGAAGAGCGGTCTGCGGCAGGTCCAGGAGATCCTGGACGGCGTCGAGGACGTGCACTTCTCCCGGCTCACCTCCCAGGATGTCGTCCGGCACAAGCTCGTCGGCCGTATCGTCGACGCGTACGAGAAGTACGACAACGCAGAGGGCCGTACCGGCCGCAACGGGAAGTAGTCGCAGCGCACCATGTCGATCGACGTCAACAACGAGTCCGGAACCGAGGTCGACGAGCAGGCGATCCTCGACATCGCCCGCTACGCCCTGGCCCGGATGCGGATCCATCCGCTGTCCGAACTCTCGGTGATCGTGGTGGACACCGCCGCCATGGAGCAGCTCCACATCCAGTGGATGGACCTCCCGGGCCCGACCGATGTCATGTCCTTCCCGATGGACGAGCTCCGTCCCCCGGCGAAGGACGACGAGGAGCCCCCGCAGGGGCTCCTCGGTGACATCGTGCTCTGCCCGGAGGTCGCCAAGAAGCAGGGCGAGGACGCCGAGACGCAGCACTCGATGGACGAGGAGCTCCAGCTCCTCACCGTCCACGGGGTGCTGCACCTCCTCGGGTACGACCACGAGGAGCCGGACGAGAAGGCCGCGATGTTCGGTCTCCAGGCGGCGATCGTCGACGGCTGGCGCGGCGAGCGCGGGCTGACCGGGCCGTCCCCCGCCCCCACCGTCTCGTGAGCGTCCCCCTCATCTCCGGTGCCGTCCTGCTGATCGTCGTCGGCTGGCTCGCGGCCTGTGCCGAGGCGGGCATCGCGCGCACGTCCAGCTTCCGGGCGGCCGAGGCGGTACGGGCGGGGCGCCGGGGCAGCGCCAAGCTGGAGCAGGTCGCCGCCGACCCCACCCGCTATCTCAACGTCGCGCTCCTGGTGAGGGTCGCCTGCGAGATGTCGGCCGGGGTCCTCGTCACCTACGCCTGCCTCCAGGAGTTCACGGAGACCTGGCAGGCGCTGGCCCTCGCCATGGGCGTCATGGTCCTCGTCAGCTACGTCGCCATCGGGGTCTCGCCCCGCACCATCGGCCGCCAGCACCCGCTGAACACCGCCACGGCCGCGGCGTACGTGCTGCTGCCGCTGGCCAGGATCATGGGGCCGGTCCCGCAGCTGCTGATCCTCCTCGGCAACGCGCTGACCCCCGGCAAGGGATTCCGCAAGGGCCCCTTCGCCAGCGAGGCCGAACTGCGCGCGATGGTCGACCTCGCCGAGCAGGAGTCGCTCATCGAGGACGACGAACGCCGCATGGTGCACTCCGTCTTCGAGCTCGGCGACACCCTCGTGCGCGAGGTCATGGTGCCCCGCACCGACCTGGTCTGCATCGAGCGGTACAAGACGGTCCGCCAGGCCCTGACCCTCGCGCTCCGCTCCGGCTTCTCCCGGATCCCGGTCACCGGGGAGAACGAGGACGACATCGTCGGGATCGTCTACCTCAAGGACCTGGTCCGCAAGACGCACATCAACCGGGAGGCCGAGGCGGACCTGGTCTCCACGGCGATGCGCCCCGCCGCGTTCGTCCCCGACACGAAGAACGCCGGTGACCTGCTGCGCGAGATGCAGCAGGAGCGCAGCCACGTCGCCGTCGTCATCGACGAGTACGGCGGCACGGCCGGCATCGTCACCATCGAGGACATCCTCGAGGAGATCGTCGGCGAGATCACCGACGAGTACGACCGCGAACTCCCGCCGGTCCAGGAGCTGGAGAACGGCTGCTTCCGGGTGACCGCCCGGCTCGACATCGGCGACCTCGGGGAGCTCTTCGGCCTCGACGCCTACGACGACGAGGACGTGGAGACGGTCGGCGGTCTGCTGGCGAAGGCGCTCGGGCGGGTCCCGATCTCCGGGGCCTCCTCGATCGTGGACCTCCCCGACGGGCGCAAGCTCCGCCTCACGGCGGAGTCCCCGGCGGGCCGCAGGAACAAGATCGTCACGGTGCTGGTGGAGCCGGAGGGAACGGAAGCCGTATGACGCCGCAGGAGTTGCGTTCGTTCTGCCTGGAGTTCAACGCGAGCGCGGAGGAGTTCCCCTTCGGGCCGGAGACCTCCGTCTTCAAGGTCCTGGGAAAGATGTTCGCCCTCGGCGCGCTCGACGGACAGCCGCTGACGGTCAGCCTCAAGTGCGATCCGGACGAGGCACTGCGGCTCCGCAAGGAGCACCCCGCGATCGTCCCCGGCTGGCATCTCAACAAGCGGCACTGGAACACCGTGACCGTCTCCGAACTCCCGGACCGGCTGGTCCGGGAGCTCGTGGAGGACAGCTACGACCTCGTGGTGGCCGGGCTCCCCAAGGCGGAACGCCTCCGCCTGGACCGGCCGTAGGCCCGGCGCGGCCAGATGTACCCCGCGCCGGGGTGAACGGACCCCGTCGCGGGGCAGGTGCCCTCCCACTTCGTATGCTCGGCGCATGACCGACAGCAACGACCTCGGCCCCGAGGACCGCAAGATCGTCACCCTGGCCCGCAGCGTCCGAGCCCGCAACGCCGTGCCCGAGGGCGCGGCGGTACGGGACGAGACCGGACGCACGTACGCCGCCGGCACCGTGGCCCTGGAGTCGCTGAAACTCAGCGCACTGCAGACCGCCGTCGCCATGGCGGTGGCCGCCGGCGCCACGTCCCTGGAGGCGGCGGCCGTCGTCTCCGAGGCCGCCACCCCCTCCGACGCCGACCGCGCAGCCGTCCGTGACCTGGGCGGACCCGACACCCCGGTGCTGCTCGCGGGGCCCGACGGAGCACTCCGGTCCACGGTGACCGCGGGCTGATCCGGGGCGGCGGCGCCCTGCTGTGCACCGCCGCCGCGCGGATCGGGGAGAATGGGCGCCATGAGCGCTCGACCGAACACAGAAGCTGCTGCGCAGCAGGCTGAGAACACCGCCCCCCACCGGGCCGGCTTCGCCTGCTTCGTGGGCCGCCCCAACGCGGGCAAGTCCACCCTCACGAACGCTCTGGTCGGTCAGAAGGTGGCGATCACCTCCAACCGCCCCCAGACCACCCGGCACACGGTGCGGGGCATCGTGCACCGTGACGACGCCCAGCTGATCCTGGTGGACACGCCCGGCCTCCACAAGCCGCGCACCCTGCTCGGGGAGCGGCTGAACGACGTCGTGCGGACCACCTGGGCCGAGGTCGACGTCATCGGTTTCTGCCTGCCCGCCGACCAGAAGCTCGGCCCCGGCGACAAGTTCATCGTCAAGGAACTCGCCGGGATCAAGAAGACCCCGAAGATCGCGATCATCACCAAGACCGACCTCGTCGAGTCCAAGGCGCTCGCCGAGCAGCTGCTCGCCGTCTCCGCGCTGGCCGACGAGCTCGGCTTCGAGTGGGCCGAGATCATTCCTGTCTCCGCGGTCAAGGCGGAGCAGGAGGCGGGACGCGGTTCCTCGGACAGGAGCGGTGACGGGCGTGGGGCAGGCCAGGTGGACCTGCTCGCCGATCTCATCGCCCCGCTGCTGCCCGAGAGCCCCCCGCTCTATCCGGAGGGCGACCTCACCGACGAGCCCGAGATGGTCATGGTCGCGGAGCTCATCCGCGAGGCCGCGCTCGAAGGCGTACGGGACGAGCTGCCGCACTCCATCGCGGTCGTCGTCGAGGAGATGCTGCCCCGCGAGGACCGTCCGGCGGACAAGCCGCTGCTGGACATCCACGCGAACGTCTACATCGAGCGGCCCAGCCAGAAGGGCATCATCATCGGCCCGAAGGGGAAGCGGCTCAAGGACGTCGGCACGAAGTCGCGCAAGCACATCGAGGCGCTGCTCGGCACCCCGGTCTTCCTCGACCTGCACGTGAAGGTCGCCAAGGACTGGCAGCGCGACCCCAAGCAGCTGCGCAAGCTCGGATTCTGAGCGAGAACCCCTGGGCCGTGCCCCGCCTGCGGTGCGGGGCACGGCCCAGGGGTGTACGTCCTCGGGACCCGAGGGCTACGCGCCCTCCTTCAGCACCCGGGAGATCAGCGTCCGCTGCTCCTGGGTGAGCCGAGGGTCCGCGCAGTCGACCGTCCGGTCGCCCACCGTGATCCGGTAGCGGAAACCGTCGGGTACTCCCGCGGGCGGCCCGCCCCGCGAGGAGTCGAGCACGGCCTCGGCCAGAGCCTCCCATTCCGAGGCGTCGGGCCGTCCCGAGGTGTCGATCTCACCGTGGCGCGCGATACCGGCGAACCCGCCGGTCCGGCTCACCTGAATACGCATGCGTCTGGCTCCTGCCTGCCCCCGTCCGGACGGCCCTGCCCGTATCTACCCGGTCGCCGGGCGGCTATCCACCCGGTCACCGGGTCGGCACACCCACCTCCGACCACGCCTTGAGGACGGCTTCGGCCTCGTCGCCCTCCCCGAACCTCTGCTGCGCCGCCTTGACGGTGAGCCTGGCGAAGTCCGTGAAGGACGCGTCCTGGGCCAGCTCGCCGCCGGTCAGCACGTCGAACCAGATCCGTCCGGCCCGCTCCCAGGCGTTGCCGCCGAGGGCCGTCGCCAGCAGGTAGAAGGCGCGGTTGGGGATGCCGGAGTTGATGTGGACCCCGCCGTTGTCCTCGTCCGTGTCGACGTAGTCGTCCATCGAGGCGGGCTGCGGGTCCTTGCCGAGCACGTCGTCGTCGTACGCCGTGCCCGGGGCCTTCATCGAGCGCAGCGCGACCCCGCTGACCCGTGGGGCGAGCAGCCCGGCGCCGATCAGCCAGTCGCCCTGGTCCGCGCTCTGGCCCAGCGAGTACTGCTTGACCAGGGAGCCGAAGACGTCCGACACCGACTCGTTCAGCGCGCCGGACTGGCCTTCGTACGCCAGGTTGGCCGTGTACTGGGTGAGTCCGTGCGCCAGTTCGTGGGCGATGACGTCGATCGCGATGGTGAAGTCGAGGAAGATCTCGCCGTCGCCGTCCCCGAAGACCATCTGCTCGCCGTCGAAGAAGGCGTTGTTGTACTTCTCGTCGTAGTGCACGGAGCCGACGAGCGGGAGGCCCTTGCCGTCGATCGAGCTGCGGCCGTACTCGGTGAGCAGCAGGTCGAAGGTGGCGCCGAGCCCCGCGTACGCGCGGTTGACGCTGGCGTCCCGGGTCGGGTCGTCGCCCTCGTCACGGACCTTGACGCCCGGCAGGTCCGTGCCGTGGCGGCAGTCGTACAGGGTGCGGTGGGGCTTGCTGGGAACCGCGGCCGAGGTGCGGGCGGCCTGCGGTGTCCAGGCGAGCGCGGTCACGCGCCGATGGTGGCGCCGGGCCCCGTCGGCCTCCAGGGTGCGCCGTGCGGGATCGGCCAGGAGCGGGTCGTCGGCCTGGGACAGCTTGTCGAGGACGTGGGGCGGCACGATGGTGCAGAAGACGGGCTGGAGCCCGTTGTTCGGTCGAGGCTGCATGCATTCGACTGTGGCACTCCGTCATCGCGCTGTCACTGGTTGCGATCGCGATTGACGAAATGGAGTGATGTATCACCGTTCTGTCCCCATGGGCCCCCGATCCCGCATACTGATACGGACCGACGCACCAGGCTCCCCTCGGTTAGTGTTGCCGCATCATGCGTTTCGGGCTGCTCCTTCTTAGCTGCCGCGGCGAGGGCCTGTAGTCGTAGGCCGGCTCCCTCCCCGCGGAGTTCGCTGTTGCAGCGACACAGTCGGCCG
>Ga0247818_10000427_pt1 | contig 26332 bp, 29 predicted proteins | sample 13C_Glucose_Day1_FD_192424 | JGI IMG/M metagenome (GOLD analysis project Ga0247818, IMG submission 192424) | Soil microbial communities from agricultural site in Penn Yan, New York, United States - 13C_Glucose_Day1 | ecosystem: Environmental > Terrestrial > Soil > Agricultural land | place... | reverse complement strand
GCGGAGCACTCGCAAGCCACGCTCAATGAAGTCGCAAGGCAGCTAAATAGCCGCCCTCGGAAAACACTAGGCTACGAAACACCGGCAGAACGATTTAGCCAATCTGTTGCATCGACCGGTTGAATCCACAGCCGGAAGCAGCCCCTCATGACGTACTGCTATAACCATTTGCCGTTTGTGACCTTCCGCAAGTGGTTATAGCAGCCAGCCCAGGGCGCTAGAAACGGCACTCGACTTGCATGTCACTCTGTTTCAACGCGACATAAGGGAATGAAATGAGGAAGGCGTGGCGTACAACCGGCAGCATTCACGAGAAGGATCTGCGTGCTGTATCTGATGGCGTCATACAACACGGGCAGAACTTGTCGCGCGGACATGGCGGAAATGCCGAGCCCATAGCCTGCACGCTGATGGATGATGAGACCTTAGTTGGCGGTGTCACAGGTCGAACTGAGTTTGGCCGTCTTTTTATCAGTTATCTATGGGTAGATGCTCCATGGCGTGGGAAAGGCATCGGAACCGAGCTATTGCACAGGCTTGAGGCACTTGCTCTGGAGCATCGATGCCATGAAGCGCTCATTGAGACCCTCGATGACAGCGTGGCGCACTGGTACAAGCGGTGCGGCTACCGACTTGTCGCACATCTTCCTCAGTACTGCGGACCTTGGAATCGCCATACGCTTTTGAAAGACTTGAAACCGGATCGCGATTACTGACTTTGGGCTTTCAAGATGTATGAGCCGTCTCAAGTCTGCTTTTGGCCGATCTCTGCCAGCTGCTCCCTTGTAGCGAAGGGCTGGAACCCACCATGACTATCATTCAGATAATTGACTGTTGAACCAGATGTACCAATGTTGATCCAGCCTTCGGCGAGCTATTAAGCGTTACAGCCATTGGTAGGAAGCGCCGTTGACAAGCTGCTTTCGTGCTTTGTTCGATAGCCATGGGAATCCCGAAGCAAGACGAGCGTCTGCAAGCGAGCAGCCATCGGCAAAGTCCTTGCTCGCAAGCCAACCTTCTCTCTCTATTGCAGTACCCCAGGCACGCCGCAGTTGTTCGAGGTCATTTGTGTCGAGTGATGGTGCAGATGATACCGACTCATAAAACTCCCATGGCTGCTCCCAGCGATCAAACGCCTCTATTGCTGAAATCAACTTGCGATACGACTTCATTGTGGTACCTAAAGGTTAGCGAAGTGGGCATACGTGGAATCCTCATTGAATGACCCGCTGGCGGCCATTTTCCGTCGGCCTTATCGCAAAAATTACTGTTTTGCCACTAGGCTGTGCAAGTACAGCTTTTGGCCGAAAACGGTAGGCCAGGTACGGCGGTTTCCGGCCACATAGCGGTCAGTCAGAAGTAGGAAGAATGCAGTTCAGAATCTGAAAATTCAGCTCGATAATCGCCTGCGTCAGTGCCACTCCCTAAAACAGTGCATGCATTGACGCGCACGCCAAGTCCTCAACTGCCCTCCGCAGAATGAGCATCGGGCAATTTTTTGCTCGCAAAGAGGCCTCATCCGATGGCGGAAATATTCCCAGACAACATTAGGATCAATATTTTCTCGGAGGACTATCTCATCTACTACCGCCTGATCACCCTTCTCGTGGAAAGCCCCGATGATCGCTAGCGTTTCAATTGATGGACAGTAACCAGTAATTGAATCGCCGCATCGATTACAAACACGTTGACCATAGTCAGTAGTCATAAATTCGTTTCAGTGCGTGGAACTGGAGATGACCTTTCTACTAGACGCCGGGTGCAGTGACAACGTCCGCTCTGGGTCGGAAAGCGACGGTCTGACTATTCGCCCCAGAGCGAAACTTGGTTTGCGGAACTGAGGGGGAATCACCAGGGCGTTAATATCGTGTATCGCGGTGATCGCTTATGTGGATGATCAGGAAGGGAATAATGATTCACAAACGAATGATAGGTAGGATGCATGGCGATGTCTGGCAAAGGAGACGGCATGCCACAGCTCACATGGGATCCCTTTGATCTGGTCGCCGTACTCGGCGTCCTTCCTTCCCACGATGAATTTGGTACGTCGCATCGGTATTTGATCGAACAAGGCTCCCTCAGGCTGGAACTGACAATCTGGCAATACGATTCTGATGTAGAAATTCAGATGTGGGAGACGTCATTATCCAAACCGATTATCAAGTACACGTTGCTCGGATGCCCTGGTATCCGGGTTGTTGACGATAAGCGCGGCACATTTGTGGAGTTCGCCGCATCGAATACCTTCACCGGACGCTATGACGGATATTCGGTAATTCCTTACGGCTTGTGGCTTTGGGTCGATCCACAGTTTTTTCTAGAGCCGTTTAGCTATGGGGCTGCTTAGCGTCATAGGTGGTCATCAACCACGAATGACCGCTTTGGCCAAAGCGGACCTTCGTTGAACACAGCATTGACGCGACAGCTACCGAAGATAATGACTCAACACAACGGCACTGAAGCGTTGCCTTCATCACAAATGTTCCATTCAGGTAAATGCCACGACTACCAACTTCCATATGGAATGCCAAATCTTTCGATATACCGCTTGGACTTTTCGCTGACGGGATACGCATAGCGCCCTTGGTTCTTACCTTGACTAGGCCCTAGCGGTTCAACCTCTGCCTTTGTTCTAGCGACTTTCACTGGCCGATGGCACTCGTCCCGAACGAAAACTTGTACAACGCCCCCTGGGGCCAATCCCGGATAAATAGAGGCGCTGTAGCTGGCCTGTTCCTCGGGTGTTTCCGGGCACCGCTGACTGACCGATTGCACCATCAGTTGCCTCGCCTCTTCAGGCACATCTACCCAAACCTTATAGGTCTGCGGCTCGACAATGGATTGCCAGCGCACGTAAATGCGTTTGGGCAAGCCAGCGCCAATCACTGGTTTCGCAGCTGCGCCTACCGCATGCCAACCGCGCGCGGACTCTTTGCCATTCTCTGGTTCACCACCAGCGGCTGTGCCTCCCCCCGTCCGCGTGAATAGCTTGCCGTTTATGTCTTCGACGGCACTGTCCTCAACCCAAACCTTCATGTAATAGGGTTCGGTGAACGCAAGCTCCCATGAATCGGCTTTCGGGTCGTTTTTTACGGAAAGCGGAGAGGCAGACTGGCAGCCGCTCAGTAACAACACGCATACCGCCACAAAGCATTGCTTCATTGGTTTACCGTTTACCAACTCCCGTAAGGGATGCCGAATTTTTCAATATACCGCTTAGACTCTTCACTGACTGGATAGGCATAGCGCCCGCCATGCTTCCCCTGCTCCGGGCCTAGCGGTTCAAGTTCGCCCTGGGCATGAGCGACTTGGATCGGTCGGTGGCATGAATCTCTGACCCATGCTTGAAGTACCCCCCCCGGGGCCAGCCCCACGTAAAGCGAAGCCATGTATCGAGCGGTCCTTTCAGGAGTTTCCGGGCAGCGCTGGTGCGTTGAATCCACCATCAATTGCCTCGCTGACTCTGGAATTTCAATGAAACCCTTGTAGGTTTTCTGCTCTGATATGGACTGCCAACGAACAAAGATGAGTTTGGGAAGATCGGCACCGGTTACCGGAATACCGGAACCACTGACCGTGCCCCAACCACGGGCTGACTCTGTGCCATCTTCTGGTTCACCTCCGGCGGCGGTGCTTCCGCCCGCCTTGAAAAACGTTCTGTTTTTGATGTCCAGGACTGAGCTGTCTTCTACCCAAACCTTCATGTAGTCCGGCTCTACAAATCCTAACTGCCACCAAGGAGATTTGGGGTCACTTTCGCCACTTTCGGCTGCGCCCGTCTGGCAACCCGCCAACAGAAAAATGCCCAATAGAACAATCAATGCTCTCATTACCAAAGCTTCCAATCAGGTACGTGTGGGTGTTGTACGCGAATTGCGTCTGCCGTCGGAGCGTTGATGTAAACGGCCTCGATGCCACTGCCGTCATTTCTTCCGAGGGGATGATTCCAGTTTGCAGAGGTGTGGATGTATTTGAGCTTAAGCAGTGTTTCTTCCTCATCAGTGGTTTTGTAATCACCGGCAACAAAACGATTACACAAGGCTTGTAGTTCTTCCGGAACCGCGTACTCATCGCTTTCTGGCATGTCGATGAACTGGACACCCTTTTCCTTTGCCAGTTGATACATGACTCTCAAGTAAACCAGTGAAAGCTTACCGCTGACTGGCCTTTTGAGCTGCAGCGCGGCGTACACGCGTTTTTCTCTAGGAGCCAGTCGATCTTGGTTGTCCCTCGGGAGCACGAGCGCGGTGGGTGTCACAACTTCCAGAAGATGCTCAGGCCACCCTTTGGCAACCCACTGACTTTTCAGGCGTGCAGCATCCCGGTAGATCGACGTAGTCGCGACGTCAGTTTGGACAGAGACATCAAGGGCTTGCATGGGGCTGACCAGCACGCACTCCTCGACTTCATCGAGGTAGCTTCCACCAATATCCGAATGAACGCCGGGAAGGGTGTACTCCGGATGGTCGGGCTTAACACGGCTGAGCGCGAAATTCACTCGGCACTCATCGCGAGCAACGAGATGGACAACATCTTTGAAGAACCTGCGGTCCAGGTAAAGCTTCACACCGGGAGCGATAGGACTTGTCACTTGACCAAGATTGGTGAAGCCGGCAATGGATGGCACTGTGTCGAACAGACCAATAAATCCCATCTTGATACCGTTTCCGTACTGGCTATCAAAATTTCGGCAGAAATCTCGGGTGTAAATGCTCAGCAAATTCCCAAGTGGACCCTGCTTGCCTCGCACGATTTCATTGGAAAAGTGACGGGCAGCTGCGGCGCCACGGCTGAAGCCAAACGTGTCAAAAGTCAGAGACACTATTTCACTGCCGGGACTATCTTGCAGAGCCTCATCAATGGTTTGTTTGATTTGCGCGAAAGACGCCTGCACACGCGCTGCAACACCGGTATCACCCCGCCCCGTGCCAGCGCCCACCGTGCTGTCTTTTTTATTACTGACGGTGCCTATTCCGTCAACATAGACAGGACGTGAAATGCATTTGAAGGAGCCTGAGCCCTCCGCTTTTTCAGTCTTTTTATACAGATCATGCAGTTTTTTAACATTCGTGAGGCCGGCCCCATAACTGCTATCCGGATCACTCATGTAAGGCATGCAACTCGCAGGAATATCCTGCGGCGCAATCGGGTGCTGCGCACCACACAGCAATCCTGCCGCCGTGTTATTTGCGTTGTTACCAGTACCATCAAAGAAAACCCCAATCCTCAACGCAATGCCGATTTTCTCAGGCTCGCGCGCAGGCTCTTTCCCATGCTTCTCATACTCAGCCCAACGCTGGGCATGAATGTCGACGGGTTTGGCTTCTTCGTAGCGGTAGTTTTTCGGGGGGTTGGGAACGTAGCCACTCAATCCTTGATTCCTTGTTCTGATCCTTGAAGAACGGGCCGAAGGGTGACAGCCGAGGCTTGGGGGTGCAAGGCGTGGCCGTGTGCCAGCTCGGTTGAAATTGCTGGGTGCGACGAGGGTTTGGCTCGTCGCACTGGGGTGGTTAGTGGGCGATTTCGACGTTGTCGAGGGCCTGGTTTACGGCGAGTTCGCCGAGCATGACGACTTGGGCGATGCCCAGTGCGGTTTTGCGGTGGGAGGTGTCGAGTGTGGCGGCGAAGTTGTTGAGCATTTCGCTGGCGGAGCCGAGGGTTTCGCTGGCGTTGGCGAGCAGGGATTCGGTGTCGCACTTCGGGTTGGCGAGGTACATGGGTTCGGGTTTGTGCGGGCTGGCCATGATTTGGCTGGCCGGGGACAGGTAGTGGTCGAGGGCGCGTTCGGCGGCTTCGTGGAGTTTTTTGGAATCGAGGGATTCGTAGGGAGATACGAGGTCCGTTTCTGGCGGGTTGGGTGTTGGTTTGATCATGGTGAAACTCCTAGTTATTGAAGAGGAGCCTTCACCTTCGCTACCAAACGAAGGGTGGCGGCCACACGCGGGTTGGTAGACCGGTAACTAGGACCCGGCACACCCGAAGGTGTCCTGCGCATGGCCACCATTGAGCAACGACCTGATGAGGTCTGCGAACGGTGCGCGATGCGACTAGTTATGGCGGGCTACCAAACCCGATCACTGTTTTTCAGTGACCGACAGACGATAGAACCCGCGCCCTAGACGCACAAGCCGGCGGATTCTGGCGTACTCGTAGGCGATGGCGCAAGGCGTTGTAGGGCTTCGGTGGTAACGGCAGGCTTCATATAAACATCTCGATTATTTGCTGTTTATCCGCCGGTTCAACGGGCTACCGATCCAGCACCAATCCCGCAATGATCGGAATGCACTGTTCCGTCCAAAAAAGTCATTTACGCACCTACCTCGCCATCGCCCGGCTCGCTAGAGTGCAACGCTCTTTCAACTGGCTGACGTACTTATGAATCTGTGGTTTCGATTGCTCTGCATGCTTTTCCGCCGACCGTGGCGCAAGCCGGTCAATGCGCTGGAATCCACCGTTATCCGCATGCGCGTGTGGCCGCTGGATCTCGATTTGAATCGGCATGTCACCAATGGTCGGTACTTCACCATGGCTGATGTCGGACGCATGGATTTTGTGTTGCGCAGTGGCGCGTTTCGGGTGGCGCTGCGTGCTAAAGCGTTGCCGATCGTTGGCGATACCTGGGGCAAATTTCGGCGTGAGCTGAGGCTGTTTGAAGCGTTTGAAATTCACAGCCGGATGCTTGGCTGGGACGACAAATGGAGCTTCATGGAGCATCGCTTCGTGAGCAAGGGCCGGGTGATCGGCGTGGTGGTCATGCGCGGGCTGTTTCGCTCGGCGAAAGGCACGATTGCGCCGGGTGAATTCGTCAGGGAGTTGGGGCTGCCTGAGCAGTCGCCCGAGATGCCGGAGTGGTTGACGTCGTGGTCGGCGAGTTGCGATCTGATGAGCCTTCAGCTTAGGGGTGAGGAGGTTTGAGTGATTGGGCGGCTGGACGGGCGCCATCGCTAGCAGGCTAGCTCCCACAGGGATTTTTGGCTGGTTTGGGAGTGGGGTTGGCTGGGCGGGTGCCATCGCTAGCAGGTTAGCTCCCACAAGTTCCGCGCACGGTTTGGCTGCCTGGGGAATAAGGCGCTAGTGCCGGTATCGCAAAGGAGTCTGACGGACTGTCAGTTCTTACAGGTCTCTTACAGTTTGCGCGGGGCTAAGCTGGCCCGACTGAAGGAAAACTGAGGAACTGATCATGCGCCGCATTCGATACTTGTTGCCACTGAGTGCTCTGCTCTTGGCGATTCTGCAGGCAAACAGTTATGCCGGCGCCACCTGGACGTATTCGCTCCCGGTAAATTTTCGCTGTGATAATGGCGTCACGACAACGGGCTACAGCGTCTACGTGGTCGGTAATACCAAGGAGTTGGGGAACGGCAAAGCAGCTGACGCCTTTAAACTCAGCCCATCTGCCTACCCTTCCTGGACCGGTACGGTAACCTTCCTGAACTTAAAACCCGATGATGTCGTGAAATGGAAATGCATCATTCGTAATGAGAATAACCCAGGCGATGTAAGAACCGAGGGCCCTGAAAATAATGTCACTCTGTCCTTTAAATCGACGCCTCAGGCCACGGCAAGCTTCTGAGGTCAACACATAGGCAGTGGTTACAGACCTGAAGGTTGGCCTCGACCGCGCGTCATGTTAATCAGCGCCACACGCCTCCCCCCCGGCGCCGCACGCTCTTCGATGGAGAACGGCACGAACCCGAGTTTCGGGTAAAGCAGCAGCCCCGCCGTGTTTTCGTTGAAACACGAAAGCTGCACTTCCCTGGCCTGATATTTTTCGAAGCCGACCGCAGTCATGGTTTCGACAATGTAGCGAGCGACGCCCTGGCCACGGGCGTAAGGGGCGACGATGACGTTGCCGATGCAGCAAATACCGTCGTGCTCGGCACGGTAGAAGTTGGCGAAACCGACGAACTCGCCGTTGGCCAGAAATGCCGTGGAATCAAAGCGCTGGCTGATCGCGGTGTGCATCTGTTCTTCCGTCAGCGGGTACTGCGCTTTCGGGAACATGAAGTACAACTCTTGAACGCCCTGGGGAAAGCTGCACAGGGTTTTGACGTCGTCGGCCGTCACTGGCCGGTGGGAGAAATTCATCGCTGCCCTGCCCTCACTGTTTGCCTGCGGCCAAATGGTGCGCGACCAGCGCGTTGGCATGGCCGTGGCCCATGCCGTGTTCTGCTTTGAGCCACGCCACCAGTTCCATGTGTTTTTTGTCGGTGATGCCGGCGAGCAGGTTCAGCCAGTGTTCGATGGGCTGGCCGTACTTTTTTTCGATGGAGGGAAAGTACGACGCCGGGCCTTTTACCTTGTTGTCTTCGCTCATGCTGCCAGCTCCCTTGGGTCACGACGGAGGGTCGGCGACGCTCCTTGTCGGCATGCCATAGAGTGGACGCGAAGTGTGATTCGGGCAACTGCACCGCTCTTCGAGACACCACAAAAACCTGTGGGAGCGAGCCTGCTCGCGAAGGCGTCGTGTCAGCCGACATCATCAGTGGCTGATACTCCGCCTTCGCGAGCAGGCTCGCTCCCACAGGGATTGAGGGTTGAAGGAGGTCAGGGTTATTCCGTGCGGCCCGGCAACATCCGCACCAGCGTGTTATCCCGCACCCAGTAGTGGTGAAAAAGCCCCGCCGCCGCGTGCAAGCCGATCAGCCAGTAGCCGGCGCTGCCCAGCGTTTCATGCCAGTACTTGAGCTGTTTGGCGAAGTCCGGGTCGATGGCGACCGGTGCCGGGACGTGGAAGCCGAAGTACGGGAACGGTTTATCGGCGGCGGCGAGCATCAGCCAGGCGAGGATCGGCGTGGCGATCATCAGCACGTACAGCGCCAGGTGCATCAGGTGCGAGATGCCGGTCTGCCAGGCTGGCGGCTTGGGGGTGATCGGCGGGCGTGGGCTCAGGCGGCCGAACAGGCGCACCCAGACCAGCACGAAAATGCTCGCGCCGAACAGGCCGTGGAAGCCCATCAGCAGGCCACGCGCTTCGCTGCCCTTGGGCATGAAACCCTTGATTTCGACACAGGCATAGACGCCGACGAACAGCGCCAGCATCAGCCAGTGCAGCGTAATTGACAGTTTTCCATAACGGGTGACGGCGGTGTCGCGGGTCATAAGAAGCGCCTCGTGATTGTCGTGAGTGACGGTCGATTCGTTCGACAGTCTCGATCCGGTTGCAGGGCGAACCGACGGTGCCACCCTGCCCTTGCAGTCTTAAGACAATCTGAAGATTGCCCGTTGCTTAACCTTTTTTCACCTTCAGACTTCGTTAAGAAATGCCTCCGATACTGCGCTCAAACCATTGAGGGAGGCGTTCTGCCCATGCCCGATTTCGACTGGAACATTCCCCTGCCCCTGCGCTTCGGTCAAGCCGAAACGCAGCTGATGACGTTGACCGGCGCCTTGCCCGACGACGCGCTGCGAGAGACTTTCGAAGCCTTCATCCAGCAGCGTTTTCGCAAAGCCCATGGCGCCGACATTCGACACTTTATGCCCGAGCTGTTCGGCATGCACAACGGCGGCGGTGAGCTGTGTGCGGTGGCCGGTGTACGTCGTGCACATCAAGAGCCGCTGTTTCTCGAGCGCTATCTGGATGAACCGATCGAACCGTTGATCAGCGCTGCAGCCGATCGCCCGGTGGATCGCACCGGCATCGTCGAAGTCGGCAACCTCGCCGCCAGCGACACCGGCAGCGCCCGCATGAGCATCATCGCCATCACTTACCTGCTGGCCATGGGCGGCCTGGAATGGGTGACGTTCACCGGCAACATCGGACTGGTCAACAGCTTCCATCGGCTCGGTCTGAAGCCAGTGACATTATGCGCCGCCGACCCGGAACGCCTGGGTGACGAGCGTCAACACTGGGGCAGTTATTACGAAAGCAAGCCTTGGGTGCACGTCGGCAACATCCGCGCCGGCTTCATCCATTTGCGCAATATCGGCCTGTTCACTCGATTGGGACTGCCGACCTCGATTGAAGGAGCCTGCCATGTCGCTTGAACTGCATCGCTTCCAGGAAACCCTGCGCGACCATGCCCGGCGCAATGACAACAGCACCGCGCTGTGGGGCGATACGCTGAAACTCGATTACGCCACTGTTTACGCCGAGGTGCTGTATCGCCAGGAGCGCCTGCGCGACGAACAGGCGCAGGTGATCGCCTTGGCCCTGGATAACGGCGTCGATGCGATGCTGTGGGATTTGGCCGTGCTGTTCGAGGGCCTGACCTGCGTGACGCTGCCACCGTTTTTCAGCCCCGCGCAACGGGCCCATTGCCTGGAACAGAGCCAGGCCGAACGAGTGATTGCCGAACCGGAGCTGGACGCCGAACTACTCGCCGCCGGTTACGAGCAGCACGGTGAGTTCTGGTGCTGCACGTTCGATGGCCCGAGTCGCCTGCCTGCCGGCACCGCCAAACTGACCTTCACCTCCGGCACCACCGGCACACCGAAAGGCGTGTGTCTGAGCGCCGAGAGTCTGCTGCGTGTGGCGCGGGAGCTGGACCAAGCGAGCAAACCCACTGATCCGCAGCATCATCTGGCGTTGTTGCCGCTGGCGATTCTGCTGGAAAACCTCGGCTGCTACGCCGCGCTGTACGCCGGTGCGACACTGAGTCTGCCGAGCCAGAAAACCCTGGGCATTCAGGGCGCCAGCGGCGTCGATGTACCGCACCTGTTGGGCTATCTGGCTAGCCGTGCGCCGGAGAGTCTGATTCTGGTGCCGCAGCTGTTGCTGATGCTGGTCAGCGCCGCCGAACAGAAAGCCTTCGATCCACAAAAACTGCGTTTCGCCGCCGTCGGCGGTGCGCGGGTCTCGGAGGATTTGCTGCACCGCGCACAGCGTGTCGGCCTGCCGGTTTTCGAAGGTTATGGCTTGTCCGAATGCGCCTCGGTGGTGTGCCTCAATCGCCCCGGCGCGCGGCGTCCGGGCAGCGTCGGCCAGCCGCTGCCGCACGTTGAAGTGCGCTTGGCCGAAGACGGCGAAGTACTGATCAAGGGCTCGGCGCTGCTCGGTTATCTGGGGGACGCGCCATACGCCGATGAGTGGTGGCCGAGCGGTGATCTGGGCGAGTTCGACCCCGAAGGTTTCCTCTACCTCAAGGGCCGCAAGAAGCACCAGTTCGTCACCAGTTTCGGACGCAACGTCAACCCGGAATGGGTCGAGTCGGAACTGACCCAGCGCCGCCATATTGCCCAGGCCTTCGTCTACGGCGAGGCCCTGCCGCACAACCACGCCTTGCTCTGGCCGCACCGTGCCGATTGCAGCGACGCGGAGCTGGCGGCAGCGGTCGCCGAGGCCAACAAAGCCTTGCCCGATTACGCCCAGGTGCACCGCTGGACGCGCCTGCCGCAACCCTTCACCGCCGCCAATGGCCTGCTGACCGCCAATGGTCGGCCACGCCGCGAGGCGATTGTCGCGCTGTACCACGCCCAATTGACTGAATCCGCTGTTTCCGAGGAGTCCGCATCATGAGTTTTTTCGACACCCTGCAAGAAGCCACGCAGCAGGAGCGCCACGAGCTGTTCAACCTGCCCATCATCCTTGACGCCTTGCAAGGCAAGGTCAGCCTGCAAAGCTATCGGGCATTTCTGGCTCAGGCGTATTACCACGTGCGCCACACCGTGCCGTTGATGATGGCCTGCGGCGCGCGCCTGCCGACACGGCTGGAGTGGCTGCGCAAAGCCGTCTGCGAATACATCGAAGACGAATACGGCCATGAACAGTGGGTGCTCAACGATATTGCCGCGTGTGGCGGTGATCGCGACGCCGTGCGCGATGGTCAACCGTCGCTGCCGATCGAATTGATGGTCAGTTTCCTCTACGACTTGATCGCCCGGGGTAATCCGGTGGGCCTGTTCGGCATGGTCAACGTGCTTGAAGGCACCAGCATTGCCCTGGCCACTCATGCGGCGGGCAGCATTCGCGAGCGTCTGGCGTTGCCGGAAACCGCGTTCAGCTACCTCAGCTCGCACGGCTCGCTGGACATCGAGCACATGCAAACCTATCGCCGCTTGATGAATCAGCTGGAAGATCCAGAGGATCAGGCAGCGGTGATCCACGCCTCGAAGGTCGTCTATCGCTTGTACACCGACATGTTCCGAGGTCTGCCGCGTGACGCGGAGGCACACCATGCAGCTGCGTGATGCGCGGGTGGTGTTGACCGGTGCCAGTGGCGGCATCGGCATGGCGATTGCCGAGGCCTTGTGCGCCGCCGGCGCCCAGGTGTTGGCGGTGGCGCGGCATGAGCAGGCGCTGGCGCCGTTGCTTGAGCGCTACCCGAATTCGCTGTGCTGGGTCGCCGCCGACCTGACCTTCCTCAGCGACCGGCGCAAGGTACTGGCCGCTGCCGAAGCCATTGGCGGCATCAACCTGCTGATCAACGCGGCCGGGGTCAATCACTTCGCCATGCTTGAACAGCTGGATGACAGCGACATCAACGCGATGCTCGCGGTGAACATCAGCGCACCGATGTGCCTGACCAAACTGCTGCTGCCACTGCTCAAGCGGGCTGACAGTGCGATGGTGGTCAACGTCGGTTCGACCTACGGCTCGATCGGCTACCCCGGTTACGCCAGTTATTGCGCGACCAAGTTCGCCCTGCGCGGATTCTCCGAAGCGCTGCGCCGCGAGCTGGCCGACACCCGGGTCAACGTGCTGTACGTCGCGCCCCGGGCCACGCGCACCTCGATGAACAGCGCCGCGGCGCAAGCCTTGAACGATGCGCTCAAGGCGAACGTCGATGACCCGCAAACCGTCGCCTCGGCGGTGATCCACGCGATCGCCGGCGACCGCCGCGACCTGTATCTGGGCTGGCCGGAGCGATTCTTCGTACGCCTGAACAATCTGCTGCCACATCTGGTGGATCGAGGCCTGCGCAAGCAGTTGCCGCTGATTCGCCGCCTCAGTGAAAAACCTGACCACGAGCCGCCAAAACCATGAAAAGACTTTCCGTATGCCTGTTGCTCGCCGCCCTCAGCCAAAGCGTCTGGGCGCTGGAGCCTGCCGATCAGCAACGCCTCAATGGCATCCAGCAGAGCTGGGCGCACATCCAATATGAAGTGGCAGAAAAACAGCGCGTCGCCGCGTTCGAACAGTTGTCGTCCGAAGCCACTGCCTTTACCACCCAGCGTCCGGCAGTGGCCGAAGCGTGGATCTGGAAAGGTATCGTCACCAGCAGTTGGGCCGGCGCTCAGGGCGGACTCGGTGCCTTGGGCAAGGCCAAGGACGCCAAGGCCGATCTGGAAAAAGCCCTGACGCTCGACCCCAAAGCCCTGCAAGGCTCGGCCTACACCAGCCTTGCGGCGTTGTATGATCGTGTCCCCGGCTGGCCGATCGGTTTCGGCGACAGCGACAAGGCCGAGCAACTGCTCAAGCAAGCGCTGCAACTGAATCCGGAGGGCATCGACAGTCTGTACTTCTGGGGCGATCACCTCTACCGTCAGAAGCGCTACGCTGAAGCCAGGGTCGCGCTGCTCAAGGCCCAGCAGGCCGCCCCGCGCCCGGGCCGGGAAACCGCTGACGCCGGGCGCCGCAAAGAGATCGCCGCCCTGCTGGTGGACGTGAACAAGAAACTCGACTGACAGGAGTTCGCGTGCGTTTATTACTGATTGAGGATGACGTAGCCCTCGGTGAAGGCATTCATCAGGCATTGGGTCGCGAGGGCTACACCGTCGATTGGTTGAAGGATGGCAGCAGCGCGTTGCATGCGCTGCTCAGTGAAACCTTTGACGTTGCCGTACTCGATCTGGGCCTGCCGCGCATGGACGGCCTCGAAGTGCTGCGTCGTCTGCGCGACAGCGGTTCGAACCTGCCGGTGCTGATCCTCACCGCGCGCGATGCCACTGAAGACCGCATCGCCGGGCTGGACGCCGGTGCCGACGACTATCTGGTCAAACCGTTCGATCTCGCCGAACTCAAGGCACGCCTGCGCGCCTTGTTGCGTCGCAGTGCCGGGCGCGCCCAGGCGCTGATCGAACACGCCGGGATCAGCCTCAACCCCGGCACCCAGCAGGTCAGCTATCAGGGTCAACCCGTGGCGCTGACGCCAAAGGAATATCAGTTGTTGCACGAATTGCTCTCGCCACCGGGCCGGGTGATGACCCGCGACCAATTGATCCAGTTGCTTTACGGCTGGAACGAAGAAGCCGAGAGCAACACCCTGGAAGTACACATCCATCACCTGCGCAAAAAATTCTCCACCGACCTGATCCGCACCATTCGCGGTGTGGGTTATCTGGTGGAGGAGCGTGGATGACCTCGATTCGTCGCCGTACGCTGACGCTGATCATCGGGCTGTTGCTCGCTGGTCTTGCGGTGCTCAGCTTGTTCAACCTGCACGACAGCAACCACGAAATCGCCGAAGTCTACGACGCGCAACTGGCGCAGAACGCGCGCCTGTTGCAAGGCGTGATGCGCATGCCGATGGCGAGCAAGGATCACTCGCAGTTGTATCAGGCGTTCAATCAGGCGCTCAGCGAAGCCAAGCCACGCGTCGACGGCCATCCTTACGAAAGCAAGATTGCCTTCCAGGTGTGGAACCCGAAAAACGAGGTACTGGTGCACACCGCCAGTGCCCCGTCGTTCACCGCCCCGCCGACGAAGCCGGGCTTCAGCGATGTGGTCGACTTGAACAACCGTCACTGGCGCGCCTTCATGCTCGAAGACCCGCAGAACAGTCTGCGCATCTGGGTCGGCGAACGCGATGATGTGCGCGCCGATCTGGTTGATCGCATCGTGCGCCACACGCTGTGGCCGAACGTGCTCGGCAGCCTGATACTCGCGGCGATGGTCTGGCTGGCGATCGGCTGGGGGCTCAGGCCGCTGGCGAACATGGCAGAAACTCTGCGCGCCCGACACAGCGGCTCGCTGGAGCCGCTGCAACTGACGCCGTTGCCGAGCGAACTGGAACCGATGCAGGCGGCGCTCAACCGCATGCTGGCGCAGATTCAGGAGGTGCTTGGCCGCGAACGGCGCTTTATCGCCGACGCCGCCCACGAGATGCGCACGCCATTGGCGGTGCTGCGGGTGCATGCGCAAAACCTGCTGGAGGCCGGTACCGAACAGGAGCGCCGCGAGTCGTTGCAGTTTCTGATTTCCGGCGTCGACCGCACCAGCCGTCTGGTCAACCAGTTGCTGACCATGGCCCGCCTCGAACCCAAATCCAACCCGCCGCCGTTGCAGCGCATCGACCTCAGCGAAACCGTGCGCAACAGCCTCGTGCAACTGACGCCGTGGCTGTTGAGCAAACACCTGGAACTGGCCTTCGAGGATGGCGAACAACCGTTCCACGTCATGGCCAGCACCGCTGCGATCGACATTGCCTTGAGCAACCTGATCACCAACGCCGCCAACTTCTCGCCGGAGCACGGCGTGATCACGGTCAAACTGAGCCAGGCCGAGGGCTGGTGCCTGCTGAGCGTCGAGGATCAGGGCCCGGGGATTGACGAAGCGGATCGGGCGCGCCTGTTCGAACGTTTTTACAGCCGCGGCAATACGCAAGGTGCGGGCCTCGGGCTGACCATCGTCAACACCATCGCGTTGCGTCTGGGCGGACGGATTACCTTGGTCAATCGGCCCGAGGGTGGCTTGCGCGCCACCTTGTCGATGCCTCTTAGCTCAGTTGTGCAGCAAAGCAGCGGCGGATGAGACCACCAACAGCACCGCCAGAATCCGGTTCAGCCACTGCAACTGCGCCGGATTGTTCAACCAGCGTGCAGCACCGCGACCGAGCAGCGCCCACAGCGCCAGACACGGCAACGACACCAGAAAGAACGCCAGGCACAACGCGTTCAAGCCCTGCCCTTGCGCGGTAAACACGCTGATCACGGCGATCGCCATCATCCACGACTTGGGATTGACCCACTGCAACAGCGCGGCGCCGAGCAGGCCCAATTCGGGTTTTTCCTCGCCGACGGCGGGATCGATGGCAGTGGCCGGCGCCGTGAAGATCTGCCACGCCAGCCACAGCATCCAGCCCATCCCCAGCGCACTGATCACCGGGCGCACGCCGGGCAACATCAGCGTACTGGCGCCCGCACCGGCCACCCACACCAACGAAGCGGCGCCCGCCCCCGCACCGAGGATGATCGGCAGGCACGGCCGCCAACCGCGTCGGGCGCTGGTGCTGAGGACGATCAGGTTGGTCGGCCCCGGGGTGATCGAGGCAACGAAGGCAAAGAGGATGAACGCAAGCATGGCACGGCCCTGTAGAAAGTCAGGACCTACTGTGATGGCTGAGCAGCGTGGTGGTCTTGAACGTTTGTTCAGCGTTCAAACGTGCCAATGGCGCGTTGCTGATAGGCGCCCGGGGTGATGCCGTAGGCACGCACGAACCAGCGCCCCAGATGGCTCTGGTCGGCGAAGCCGAGGCGGCTGGCGACATCCACTGGCTGCATGCCGGCGGCGAGCATCTGCCGGCCACGACTGAGGCGCAGCTGGATCAGCCACGCGTGCGGCGCCAGGCCGTAGGCTGCCTTGAACGCGCGAGTCAGGCGAAAGCGGTCGGTGCCGCAGACGTCGGCCAGGGTTTGCAGGCTGATGTCTTGCTCGTGGTAGGCCACCAGGTAATCGCGCGCCTGACGGGCGATCAGTGGCGCGCGGGACATGGCGGTCGGTTGCGGTCGGTGGTACAGATGAATCGCCAGTCGTTCGAGCAACGCATCCAGCGCCACATCGCGCACCATGCGCACGTCCTGCTTATGCAGCGCATTGAAGGCAAACAAGGTGGCGCGGGCCAGTTCGGGATCATCATTAAGCACACTGCCGATCCCCGGCAAGCCGCTGCCGTAACTGCCCAGATGCAAACCGTCCAGCGCCTGCTCCAGCCATGAGGGCTGCAGATAGAGCATGCGATAGGTGAAGCCGTCCGGGCTCGGTGCATCGCCGTCATGAATGTCGCCGGGCTCAAGCATGAAGACCTTGCCCGGCGTGCTGTCATGCCGCGCGCGACGGCTGTTGAAACGCTGCACACCTTGCTCGGTGAAGCCGATCAGGTAGGTTTCGTGCCAATGCGGATCGTAGGCGTGCGCATGCCCGGCGAAATGCGCGTGCAGGGTTTCGATGCCGGTTTCCCGGTCGCGGGCAAGGTCGATCCAGTTGCTCATGGCGTGCGTACAGTGGTGGGCTGGGGCCAGTAATCCACAATTGGCGCGTTGAGGCTAGAACGTTTGTGCATTTCAGATCGAGCGCTGATTGACCCGCGCCATCAACTGCTCGGCGCTTTCCTTGCGTTCGGAATAGCGATCCACCAGAAAGTCCTGACGGTCGCGCAGCAGCACGGTGAACTTCACCAGCTCTTCCATCACATCGACCACGCGATCATAAAACGGCGAAGGTTTCATCCGCCCCGCCTCGTCAAACTCCGTGAACGCCTTGGGCACCGAGGACTGATTGGGGATGGTGAACATGCGCATCCAGCGCCCCAGCACGCGCAGTTGATTGACCACGTTGAACGACTGCGAACCGCCGCAGACCTGCATCACCGCGAGGGTTTTGCCCTGGGTCGGACGCACCGCGCCGAGCTCCAGCGGAATCCAGTCGATCTGCGCCTTGAACACCGCCGACATCGCGCCGTGGCGTTCCGGCGAACACCAGACCTGACCTTCCGACCACAACACCAGCTCGCGCAGTTCCTGGACTTTGGGATGGTCGACCGGGACGTCATCCGGCAACGGCAAACCGGACGGATTGAAGATGCGCGTTTCGGCGCCGAAGTGCTCCAGCAAGCGCGCGGCCTCCTCCACCAGCAGACGGCTGAAGGAGCGTTCGCGGGTCGAGCCGTAGAGCAGCAGGATGCGTGGTTTGTGTTCGTGCGAAGGTGATGTGATCCGGCCTTCGAACAGGGTCTGATCAAGATTGGGCAGGTGCTCTGACATACGTCCTCCGGCTCAGAGGGAGCCGATGCGATCCAGTTCGCGCTGAAGCTCAACGCGGCTGAGTGATTTGAAAGGAAGACCGAGGAAAGTTGCGCAGCGGCGCTCGATGATCGCCAGCGTGGCACGGAACGCGGCATCCACTGCGGCCTCGTCACCCGTCACATCGGAGGGATCTTCCAGCCCCCAATGGCATTTGATCGCCGGGCCGAAGTACACCGGACAGGTCTCGCCCGCTGCCTTGTCGCAGACAGTGATGACGATGTCCGGCGGGTTGCCTTCAAAGGCGTCGTTGCCTTTGCTGTACAAACCGTCGATAGCGATACCGGCCTGTTGCAGCGTCGTCAGGCTGCGTGGCAACACCTGGCCCTTGGGGAAACTGCCGGCGCTCACCGCCTCGAAACCCTCGCGCGCCAGATGATTGAACATGGCTTCGGAAAGGATGCTGCGGCAACTGTTGGCCGTGCACATGAACAGGACACGCATGGATAGCTCCGGGGATAGTTGAAGTTCAGCAGCACGCGGTTTCGCGGGCAGGACGGCCATCCATGTTGTGCAGGCGACAGGCATTGTCCTTGAGCCAAGCGGCGTTGGCCGTGGCCGTGACCTTGAGGATCTGCCGAACCCAATCCGGCAGATCCGGGTTGAGCCGGTAATACACCCACTGGCCCTGACGGCGATCGAGCAACAACCCATTGCTGCGCAATTGCGCGAGGTGGCGGCTGATTTTCGGCTGACTGTCGTCGAGGGCGCACATCAGCTCGCAGACACACAGCTCACCCTGCTCGGCAATCAGCAAGGTGGCGCGGACGCGGGTTTCATCGGCCAGGCTTTTGAACAGTTCGGTGGGGGTGAGCATGGGGTGCGGGCTCAAACATATGGAAAACCGAATATACGGATATCCATATATTATTCAACCCCGGATTCGGTTCCTTGCAGGAGTGAGCCTGCTCGCGATAGCGATATGCCTGTGAAGTAGAAGTCGCCTGATACACCGCTATCGCGAGCAGGCTCAGTCCTACAAGGGATTTTTGCGGGGCAGAACTATCCGCGCAACAACCCTTGCTCCGCCTCGCAAAGGCCGACGACATAATCCCAGACCACCCGCAGTCGCACCGACTTGTGCAGCTCGCGTCGGGTGCTGATCCAGTAACTGCGCTCGATGCTTTCATCCGGCAACAACGGCACCAGATCCGGATCCGACGCGGCCATGTAGCAAGGCAACACGGCAATGCCCAATCCCGAGCGCGCCGCTTCCTGCTGGGCGATGACGCTGGTGCTATGGAACACCACGCGCGGGCTGCGGCAGAAGCTGTTGAGGAACATCAGTTCCTGACTGAACAGCAGATCATCGACATAACCGATCCACGCATGCCGCCCGAGGTCTTCGCGACTGCGCAACGGCGGTGCGTTGTCGAGGTAGCGTTGGCTGGCATAGAGCGCCAACCGATAGTCGGTGAGCTTGCGCGTGACCAGCATGTCGGCCGCCGGGCGCTCCAGATGAATGCTGATTTCCGCCTCGCGGTTGAGGATGCTGACGAAACGGGGCACGGCGACCAGTTCCACTTCCAGCCCCGGATAGCGTTCGAACAGGCCGATCATCCGACTGGCGAGAAACTTGATGCCCAGCCCTTCGGTGACGCCCACGCGGATCTTGCCCAGCGGTGCGGTGGATTGGGTGATTTCTTCCTGGGCCAGCAGCGCGACATTTTCCATGGCTTCGGCGTGCTTGAGCAGCGCCTCCCCTGCCGGGGTCATTTCGTAGCCCTGGGCGTGCTGGACGAACAGCGCGGTGCCGAGGCTCTTTTCGATGGCCTCGATGTGCCGGGCGACCGTGGCGTGAGTGGTATTGAGACGCCGGGCAGCGGTGAGCAGGCGGCCGCTGCGTTGCAACTCCAGAAAGAACCGCAGGTCATTCCAGTCGAACATGGGGTGTCCTTGTCAGCTATCGTCAGTCCAGGCTGTTTGAAAACGCACAGCGGCTGCGCAAAAACTAACATTCTTTTAACGAAAGCTAACAACTAGAGTGTCCGACAATAAAAACAAAAAGCGAGGTCAGGGAATGCAGACTTCCCTTGAAGAATACGACTACATCGTGGTCGGCGCCGGCCCTGCCGGGTGCCTGCTGGCCAATCGACTGTCGGCAGACAAGCAGCAGCGGGTGTTGCTGCTCGAAGCGGGCGGGCGCGACAACTACGCATGGATTCACATCCCCGTGGGTTACCTGTTCTGCATCGGCAACCCGCGCACCGACTGGTGCTTCAAGACCGAAGCGCAACCCGGTCTGCAAGGCCGCAGCCTGAGCTACCCACGCGGCAAAGTGCTCGGTGGCTGCTCCTCGATCAACGGCATGATCTACATGCGCGGTCAGGCCGGCGACTACGACGGCTGGGCAGCCGAGGGCAATCCGGGTTGGGCCTGGAACGACGTGCTGCCGCTGTTCAAACAAAGCGAAAACCACTTTGCCGGCGCCGCTGAATTTCACGGTGCCAAGGGTGAATGGCGGGTCGAGCAACAGCGGCTGTCATGGCCGATTCTCGACGCGTTTCGCAGCGCTGCCGAGCAGAGCGGCATCGCCAGCATCGACGACTTCAATCAGGGTGACAACGAGGGTTGCGGCTACTTTCAGGTCAACCAGAAGGCCGGGGTGCGCTGGAACGCGGCCAAGGCGTTTCTCAAGCCGATTCGCCAGCGGGCCAATCTGACGGTGCTGACCGGAGTTGAAGTGGATCGGGTACTGCTGGAAAACGGTCGTGCTTCAAAAGTCAGCGCGCGTCACGAAGGCCAGGTGAAAAGCTTCAAGGCGCGCAAGGAAATCATCCTCTGCGCCGGCGCCGTGGGTTCGCCGAGCATTCTGCAGCGCTCCGGGATCGGCCCGCGCCCGTTGCTGGAACGTCTTGGCATCGGGGTGATTCATGAGCTGCCGGGGGTCGGCGGCAACCTGCAGGATCACCTGCAACTGCGCCTGATCTACAAACTGCAGAACGCCCGCACCCTGAATCAGATCGCCGGCAGCGTGTGGGGCAAGATGGGCATGGGTCTGCGTTATCTGTATGACCGCAGTGGGCCGTTGTCGATGGCGCCGAGTCAACTCGGGGCGTTTGCCAGATCCGGGCCGGAACAGACGTCGGCGAACCTCGAATACCACGTGCAGCCGCTGTCGCTGGAGCGTTTTGGCGAGCCGCTGCACAGCTTTCCGGCGTTCACCGCGTCGATCTGTGATCTGCGTCCGCAGAGCCGTGGACGCATCGACATCCGTTCGGCAGACCCGCAGGAAGCGCCGCTGATTCAACCGAATTACCTCAGCCATCCTGAAGACCTGCGCGTGGCCGCCGACGCGATCCGCCTGACCCGGCGCATCGTCAGCGCCCCGGCGCTGCAAGCGTTCAACCCGGTGGAATATTTGCCCGGCGACAGCCTGCAAAGCGAGGAACAACTGCATGAGGCAGCGGCGCGCATCGGCACGACGATTTTTCACCCGGTCGGCACCTGTCGCATGGGCAATGACGCTGAAGCGGTGGTCGATGCGCAACTGCGCGTGCATGGCGTGCCCGGCCTGCGCATCGCCGACGCCTCGATCATGCCGCGCATCACCTCGGGCAACACCTGTTCGCCTACGCTGATGATTGCCGAGAAGGCGGCACAGATGATCCTCAACCCACCGATCAGGACCTGCACACCAACCCCTGAACTGGCCCAAACCCTGTAGGAGCTGCCGCAGGCTGCAATCTTTTGCCCTTGGCTTTTTCAGATCAGGCACAAGATCAAAAGATCGCAGCCTGCGGCAGCTCCTACACGATGGCTCTCTGCGGGAGCGAGCCTGCTAGCGATGACGGACTGACCTCTTTTATCTCTTTGGCTGATACACCGCCATCGCGAGCAGGCTCACTCCTACAGGAACTGCGTCAATTCAAGACTTACCCGGACACGCAACACCAGTGGAACAACAAAAACAATCACTGTGAGGGATACCGATATGTCAGAACACGCTCAGCCGCTGGACGCCGCGAGCGGCGCCAGCACCAGCAATGCCACGCAGAAAGTCATCTTCGCCTCGTCCCTGGGGACGGTGTTCGAGTGGTATGACTTCTTTCTCTACGGCGCCCTCGCGGCGGTGATCAGCAAGCAGTTTTTCGCCGGGGTCAACGACACCACGGCGTTCATCTTCGCGCTGATGGCCTTCGCCGCCGGGTTTATCGTGCGGCCGTTCGGGGCGCTGGTGTTCGGTCGTTTAGGGGACATGATCGGACGCAAATACACCTTCCTCGCGACCATCATCCTGATGGGTATCGCCACGTTCTGCGTCGGCCTGCTGCCAACCTACGCCAGCATCGGCATCGCTGCGCCGATCATTCTGGTGGTCCTGCGCATGCTTCAGGGCCTGGCGCTGGGCGGTGAATACGGCGGCGCTGCGACCTATGTGGCGGAACACGCGCCGATCGGCAAACGCGGTTTCCACACCAGCTGGATTCAATCCACCGCGACCCTCGGCCTGCTGCTGTCGCTGCTGGTGGTGCTCGGTTGCCGCTACTTCACTGGCGATCAGTTTGAAGTCTGGGGCTGGCGCATTCCGTTTCTGCTGTCGATCGTGCTGCTGGGCATTTCCACCTGGATCCGCCTGAGCCTGCACGAGTCGCCGGCGTACCTGAAAATGAAAGAGGAAGGCAAAGCCTCGAAAGCGCCGATCCGCGAATCCTTCGGCAAATGGGAGAACCTCAAGGTTGTGCTCATCGCGCTGTTCAGCATCAACGCCGGGCAAGCGGTGACCTTCTACGCCGCGCAGTTCTACGTGCTGTTCTTCCTCACCCAGTTCCTGAAAATGGATCCGGCGGTGGCCAACAGTCTGCTGATCATCAGCGTGGTAATCGGCGCGCCGTTCTTCATCATTTTCGGCTGGCTGTCGGACAAGGTCGGGCGCAAACCGGTGCTGATGCTCGGCCTGCTGCTGGCGACGGCGCTGTACTTCCCGATCTTCAAATCCCTGGCACATTACGCCAACCCGGCAATCGATCTGGCCAGCCGTCAGGCGCCGATCACCGTATTGGCCGATCCGGCCACCTGCACCTTCCAGTTCGACCCGGTGGGCAAGGCCAAATTCGACAGCCCATGCGACAAGGTCAAGACCTTCCTGGTCAAGCAAGGCCTGCCCTACTCCAGCGTCGCCGCCCCGGCCGGCAGTGGCGTGCAGGTGAGCATCGGCGACGTGAAGATCGACGGTTACGATGAGTCCGCACTGCGCGGCGCGGTGACCCTCGCCGGCTACCCGCAACAGGCCGACCTGCAGCAGATCAACAAACCGATGATCGTGGCGCTGATCGTCGCGCTGATCATCATCTCGGCCATGTGCTACGGCCCGCTGGCGGCGCTGATGGTCGAACTGTTTCCGACCCGCATCCGCTACACCTCGATGTCCCTGCCGTATCACATCGGCAATGGCTGGTTCGGCGGTTTCCTGCCAACGGTGTCGTTCGCGCTGGTGGTGTACACCGGGGATATTTTCTATGGGCTGTGGTACCCGGTGCTGATTACCGGGGTGAGCCTGGTGGTGGGGATGATCTGTTTGCGGGAGACGAAGAATATCGATCTGGACAAGAACTGAATCTGAACCTGCACACATGATCCTTTGGTGAAAAAACCTGTGGCGAGGGGATAAATCCCCTCGCCACAATCAAATCTCTTCACGCAGGAACTAAGCGTCAGCCTTGATCACCTCGAACTTCACCTGATCCGGATAAAACGCGACATAGTTCTTGATCGCATCAACCGAGATCTTCGGTTTCTCGTAAGTCCACACCGCATTCGCCCCCTCATGCCCCGGCACCTGCAGGCTGAAGTAATTGGCATCGCCCTTGTACGGGCAATAACTGGTGTGGTCGGTGCGGGCGAAATATTTTTCGTCGATGTCCTCGCGGGGCACGTAGTACACCGGCGGGTAATTGGCCTCATGGAGGACCAGCACATGCGAGGACGCCGCGACCTGGATGCCGTGGAATTTCACCAGCAGGCAACCGGAGAGTTCTTGAAGTTTAATGACCGGGTTCAGATCTGTGCTTTTCATCTTGACCTAATGCCTATTCGGGGAGCCGACGCACGCTTCGTGAAAACGATCCTTCAGGTATAACTCAAGTTTCGCCCTAAAGACGAATTCACAGCCCAATGGTACCGCCATGGTGTCACACGACATTAACCTGCTTGGTCAAACGGCGTTCCTGTAGTAGCTTTGCGCCACATATCCGAGTCGCCAAGCCGGCATGCCTCACACTACACAAGGAAGTTCGACTTTTGACTACTCGTCACGCCACCGCCGCGGACTATCTGGAATACATTCGGTTTGTTCACGAAGACCCGATTTCCGCCATCCAATCCGAACCGAACCAAGCTTTTCAGGCAATTTTCGATCAGAAGCTCGCGAACCTAGCCAAAGAGGGCGCCATTTTTGACCTGAAAGGGCAAACGCCACATGCCCGTATCGTGTCGGACTTATGGGAAGATCTGCGCAGCGGGTTGAGCGACTTTTTTGGAGACAGCCTGGAACTGGCCATCGGCGAACTGGACAACATGAGCGTCAATGCATTTTGCTCCAGAAGTGAAGAAGGTCATTTCGCAATTGTCATCAACAGCGGCCTGATGACATTGTTCAACAAGCTTTCAAAAATCTCCATCGCAGTCACTGATCCCGAGTCTATCGAATACTGCAGCCGGGAACTGGATACCCAAAACGCCCAAGCCATGCTTATTGGGTTTCAGAAAGAAGTTTGCCAACACTATCGTGAAACACGAAAGCCGCTCGGACCTCAAATTCTGCTCAAAGGTGACGCCGATAAACGTCACGGCATGCAACTACACATATGGGAAATGTTCGTTCTGTGCCACGAGGTCGGCCATGTCCTGTGCGGCCATTTGACGGACAAAGAGTTGATGATCAGCGACGTGATTACCGAAACGCCGCCCAATGCTGCCGATCACAGTGCTCGTGAAATGGAGGTCGAAGCCGATTGCATCGGTTTGCTATTACTCAAGGAGTATGTAGCCAAAGTAATGCCGAATGCCTTTCCACTCGGTGACGACCGTCTTTTATTGAGTCATTTGATAACGCTGTTCAATCACCTGTCTGAACTCGGTATCCGCGAGTCTGCAAGTCATCCGCCTTCATTAACCAGGCTGTGCAACATGGTTGAATTTGTTTACGGTGAAGCACTTGCTCAAACCCTTCAAGACTCCTATCGCGACAACAGTCTGATACGCAAAATATTTGGAACTCCACTCATCCCGGGCCGGACCTTAAAGGGACTCTTTTCTTATGCCTGAAAAAAACGAAGTACAAATTTTATTCGAAGAACACGCACCGGGTGTGAGCGCCGACTTTGTCCGACAACGCGGCTTGATAGACCCTCTGTCCTCACCCGTGGTGATCGCCGCTGAAGTCGCTGTCGCGGCATTCCCTTTTTTGTGGAAGGTATTCATGGCTTGGCTGGAGCGCCACACTAACGGCAAAGTCACCATCAAATACAAGGCAGATGAGAACGTCGAGATCACCGTCGAGCATACGAAACTGAGCCAAAAACAAGTTCAAGCAATCGTCGAGCAAGCGAAAGAGAAGGCCAAACCCGCGCTTATAAAGCTCGACTTTCACCAATAAAGCTGATGGCGGCGAGCAAGTCTGCGGATCCCGTGCCTGACGGAGCGTAAGTCAGGCATCGCTGCGGCAAAAAAACCGCAGCGGATGATCGCTGCGGTTTTTTGTTTCAGATCAAGCAACAATATCAGTCGCCAGCGCCTGCCCCACCACACCTACGGCAAAGTCCACCTCACCCTGCCCTGTCAGATCAATCAGCAGCCCGGTCTGACCACTCTGCGCGTAATAGGTCAGGATTGCATCGCCCGCATGGCCGGTGAAACTGCTGACGAAGTTCAGCGTGGCCGCACCCGTGGCGAAACCGGCGATGCCCGAGAGGTCGATCTTGTCCACGCCGCTTTTGAAATCCATGATCCAGTCCGGCTGGTTGTCGGTCGAGTCGCTGGCTGCGCCGAAGACGAAGGTGTCTGCGCCCTCACCGCCCCACAACGTATCACCGCCGCCGCCACCGTAGAGTATGTCGTTGCCGGCACCGCCATGCAGAACGTTGACTGCCGAGTTGCCGATCAACAGATCATTGCCTGAACCGCCAACCGCGTTCTCCACGGTTACGCCGTAGGCAATCGACACGTTACCGACCAGACCGCCGACGTCAGAGAACGAACCTTCATTGAGGTTGATCTTCTGGTTCTGGGTGAAACCGGAGAAGTTCAGGGTGTCATTGCCGCCACCGTCCCATACCGAGAACACCAGTTTCGACGCCGCCGACGTAGCGCTGTAGAAATCGCGGCCGGCGTTGGAGCCGAAACCGTAGGTGGTGTCATCGGCGCGGGTTGCATAGTTGGCGCCGTAGAGTTTCTGCACCGCCACGATATCGTCCAGCAACGGCGCCAACTATGC
>Ga0247818_10000426_pt1 | contig 26339 bp, 21 predicted proteins | sample 13C_Glucose_Day1_FD_192424 | JGI IMG/M metagenome (GOLD analysis project Ga0247818, IMG submission 192424) | Soil microbial communities from agricultural site in Penn Yan, New York, United States - 13C_Glucose_Day1 | ecosystem: Environmental > Terrestrial > Soil > Agricultural land | place... | reverse complement strand
TCTTTTCGGTCACTTGATTGACCGCTTGGGTTTTGAATTCTTCGGGATAACGCGGGTTGCTCATGGCACCTCCTGATTGGCCTCATTTTAAGGCATGGAGGTGTCTACGAAACCCGGGGCGATTCAAACTTCTGATGCGCGACGTTTGCACCTATCAAAACTTGATCAGGGCTATGAGCAGAGGACCACCCTATCAGCACAAGGAACAATAGACGGTCGATAGCGCAGAAGGTGGAATATGAGCCTCTCGTTGATATTCAAATGTCAACCATGCTTGTTGGTTCAGGAGGTAATATGCGAATTGTGTTCTGTGGCGAGACTTTTCCCGATACTGCAGAGGCCCTTCGGCAAGCGTTACCAGTCGATGCTGGTGATGAATTGATTGTGTGGTCAGGAGAGGACCTAAAAACGCTTCCTGACAACATAGATGTATTGATTCCCAAAATGCACACTGTCGATTCCCGCTTGCTTGAAATGAGCCGCTGCCGCCTCGTTCAACAATGGGGGGTAGGCCTGGAAGGTATCGATATTCTTGCGGCCGGGGATTTAGGTATTCCCGTCGCTAACGTCCCGGCCAATGGAGGAAATGCAGACTCCGTTGCGGAACACGCATTGCTTTTGATATTGGCGTTGCTTCGAGATCTGACCCAAGCTCAACTTAATGTACGCAACGGCATATTAGGGGCGCCATCAGGGAGCATGTTGGCAGGACGCACAGTCTGCCTCTACGGCTTGGGAGCAATAGCATTGCCGCTGGCGCGGCGTCTAAAATCGTTCAACGTCAAATTGATCGGTCTGACGCGCCAGTTCAGTGCCGCGAAGATGGCGGAATTCGGCCTGGATGAATGTTACTCGCTAGAGGAAAAAGCGACCTGCTTGAAACAGGCTGACGTACTGGTCATCTGCGCGCGACTTACTCCTGAGACCCGCAATAGCATAAATGCCGATGACCTTGCTTCTCTCCCCTCAGGTGCATTGCTCATTAACGTTGCTCGTGGTGGTCTCGTAGAGGAAACTGCGTTAATTAGCGCACTTCGATCGGGGCATTTGGGCGGTGCAGGATTAGATGTTTACTGGAAGGAACCGATCGATACTCAGCATCCGCTTTTGCAACTGAGCAACGTTATCGCAACACCCCATATCGCTGGCATCACACTCGACTCTCTCAAAGATATTGCAGCAGGCGTTGCGGCAAATATCAATCGCCTGCGCGAGGGTCTGCCCTTGCAAGGGGTGACCAACAGTCGAACCACCGAATGATTTTTTTGCACGGCCAATACCCGGATTGATCTATCGAGTCGTTAGGCAAAGCGTCGACTTACTCCTTGCGCTAAGCGCGACCTATCGAACGCATGGACGTAACGCAATTAAAGAGGTTCCTATGTCTTGCCCAGCTCCTGCCCAGCCATTAGTAACGACTCGAAATCATCGTTATTTAAAGGTCGACTCAAGAAGTATCCCTGGCCCTCTTCGCAGCAAACCTCTTTGAGCAGATCCATGTGTTGAACAGTTTCAATGCCTTCGGCGGTTACGCTCAAAGATAAAGCGCGGCCCAGCCCTACGATGGCTTTAATGATCGATCTGTCTTCTTCGCTTTCCCCCAATCGGCTGACAAAGCTGCGGTCTATTTTGAGTCCATCAAACGGGAACGAACGAAGGTAACTGAGCGATGAATAACCCGTTCCAAAGTCGTCCATTGAAAGGCGTACGCCTATTCGTTTTAGTGCTCGCATGACCTCCAGCGCGCCCAATGCGTCTTCCAGCATGACACTCTCGGTAACCTCTAACTCTAATCGTTGCGCTTGAAGCCCTGTGGTTGTGATTGCAACGCCTATCCGTTCAACCAGATTTCCACGCTGAAACTCAGTGGGAGATAAATTGACTGAAACAAATAGATTTGTGGGCCAACGAGCCGCACGTTCGCAAGCAGTCGTGAGTACCCAATTACTCAGCGCCAGGATAAGTCCCGTCTCTTCAGCGATAGGAATAAAAGTATCGGGGGGTATGAGGCCTCGTCTAGGATGCTGCCACCGCACAAGCGCTTCGGCACCGACCATTTGCCCGTCTGCGATGCGGAAGCGGGGTTGGAAATGTAGACGTAGCTCACCGTGTGCTATGCCATAGCGGAGATCATTTTCGAGCTGGCGGCGTTCGATGATTTTGGTATTCATTTCATTGGCATAGAAGCGCCAGGTTTTTCGCCCTCCGGCTTTTGCTTCATACAAGGCGATGTCTGCATATCGGAGTAATTCTGCTGCTTGCGTAGCATCATTAGGTGCCATTGCAATTCCAATGCTGGCACTTACAAAAACCTCCTGATCTTCGACCTTCACTGGTTTCTCAATCGAATCAATCAGTCGGCGGCACGCGATTTCTACTTGTTCAACTGAGCCCAAGTCGTTAAGAATCAACACGAATTCATCGCCACCAATGCGCGCTACGAGATCTCCGCTGCGCACACACTCACCTAGCCGTCGCGACACTTCATTGAGCACCTCATCACCGGCCGCGTGACCGAGAAGGTCGTTTACCGGTTTAAATCGATCAAGGTCTAAAATAAGCATCACGAGAGGATGCTCCGGAGTCGGCGCAGCTTTAAGTTTGCCATCTAAAAATTCTTGTAGCCTTGTCCTGTTCGGCAGCCCGGTCAGAGCATCATGCTGCGAAAGAAACTCTATACGCCGACGCGCCTCCACTTCATCCGTTATGTCGGTTGCCGTGCCTCGAAATCCTTGGTTGACCAAACCTCGCGCGGATATTCGCGTAAAGCGCGCCGATCGTTTCAAATCAACATAACTACACTGAACACTGATGCTTTGACGACGCTTCGGAATGCTCAACCATTGAGAAACCGTACCAAGTTCCATACGCAGCAAGTCATCAATATTTGCGCCGATCCAAAGGTCTCGAGATAGCCCTGTAACACTTTCAAACCGCTCGGAAAGGTAGGTGAAACGCCACTGCTGATCTATTTCCCAGATCCAATCGGAGCTTGCTTCTGCCACGTCCCGAAAACGCGCTTCGCTCTGCGCAAGGGCCAACTGGCTTAATTGCAGGGACTCATAGCTGCAGTCGAGCGCCCTGGCGGCAGCGGTTGTGCGTCGAATGATGGCCCAGATCATGAACACCACTAGAAGGGCCGCGATGGCGATCAGTGGGAGCATAAGCCCTAATAATCGAGTGCTGGGCGTCGCCGCTTCCCAATGCAGTCCTCCTGCGGATCCGTCTTCACCGAGTGGCAAGATTGATGACTTATGAATCTCGTCGGGCGTAGCGATATGCAGTCCTTTGATGCCGTAATCTTTGCCCATGGCTTCCAGTTTGGCGCTGTCCAGCATTTCCACAAAAAGCAGTACTGAAGATGGCCCGCTATCTGGTTGAACGGTTGGATCGGCCCCAGGAGTCAGAGCGGCTGCGGCAATAAGTGCAGGCATGCCATGGACATTGAGGAACGTCGTCACCACCGCTTCGTTCTCTGCGCCCTGTCGCGCATGGGCGAGTAGCGCCCCGATGGGTTGTCCTAACCAATTCGCAGCATCAACGGTATTCAGCTCTCCTCTTAAAACCGAGTAGACAGTGCGATCTGCTGCATTTACTACGAATAGGCCGGGTAAACCAAAATCTGAGTAAAGCGTTGGGCCGAGGTTCTGTCTGGTAAATGCCCAGTCGGTATCAACCGTTTTGTGCAAATGCAGGTATCCGTCACCCCAGAAGGCGTAATCCTTGATGGTGGATCGCAGGTTTTTTTCAAGCGACTCAACAGCTTTTTGGGCGTAGAAAGCGCTCTCTGACTCTTCATTGCTATCAAGATTTTTGGCTACAAAAAACAGCAGTCCCGTTGCAAGAATAAATACGATGCCCAGCAACCCTGCGAACTTGAACAGAGAGGCCTTGGCGAGCGCAACGTTTGAGTTTAACGGGACTGGGGGAGTCGCGATGATAGCTTCAGGCTTGGGCATAACACTCCAAGTGAAAAATCTGGGGTTTGGTCTCGGTCATTTTTTGTCTTCAGCGGGTAGAATTTTCAAACGATGACCAAAGCGTAGTGGCTTTTTAGACTTATCGTACAGATTCCCGATGGTTTCGCACTGGAAATAGCGATGAGGGAAAGGACAGGATCCGGACCCGCGATAGCCGTCAAGGCTAGGAAGCTCTTGCTGAAGGTTCTTCCATACAGCGACGGTGGGGCGGAGCCATATAACGGAGAGGTTCTTGAAATCCGGTCGCGTTATTGTTGAATGTTCGGCGCAATGACTTGTCAATCGAGCTATACCTCGTGAGTTCTGGTCATGTCTATTGCTGACGAAACGGTTGTTTATCTTCGCGAACATTCGCTGGTGGTGACTACGGCCGAATCCTGTACCGCCGGAAAAATCGTGACGCTTTTGTCCGAGGTCGAGGGCAGCGGCGAGTTTATCGAATGTGGTTACGTGGTTTATTCACCGCAGGCCAAACAACGTGTTTTGCATGTCAGTCCGCACACCATCGAAACCTTCAATCTGACGAGTGTCGAAGTCGCCACGGAAATGGCGATGGGCGCTCTGCGTGACAGCACCGCCAATGTCGCTGTGGCCACCACCGGCATTCTGGGCCCGGAAGATGTGGACGGCATCCCTGCTGGCACCATCTGCTTCGCCTGGGCCTTTCAATTGGCAGGGGACTGTCATGTTTTTAGTGACGAGCAGCGATTCGCCGGCACTCGTTGCCAGGTGCAAAAAGAAGCAACCGAATACGCCTTGGAACGCCTGCCGTATTTCCATCGTCGAGCGCTGCTCGGCGAAGATGAGTGAACTCATGAGTGGCGATGCAGAACATCCAGATTGGCACCTCAATCACGGTGAGCCCGTTTGTCGTACGCCCCAAAATTTTTTGAAATTAACTTCGTTACGCTTGCTTCTGATGAGTGTACGCAGCATTTGATCGCCACAAGCCTATCCTTTGAGCGGGAGGCGCAACGGGTTTCCAGAGCGTTGGTCGTCCTTGCCATCAACTTCTGCTAAACGCTCAACTCGGAAATAAGGAACACACCATGTCGGAACCACCGTCTTCATTGGTAGCGCCCTTACGTGCCTTGTTTGGACAGGTGACCCGTTCGGGATGGGGCGCAATGTTGTTTTGGCTGGTTCTTGTGGGTGTGATGGTTGTGCTGATGGTCAGCGGTTACGGCGCGTTCGTCGGGGCCAACAAGGACAATCTGCGTTTCGCTTTTGTCGGTGGGTTGTCCGGCTTTGCCGCGACAGCAGTGGGGGCTGTCGTCGCGATTGCACTGCGCGATATTGCGGCGCGCACTCAGGACATCATGCTTGGATTCGCTGCCGGGATGATGCTGGCTGCCAGTTCTTTCTCGCTTATCTTGCCCGGGATCGAAGCCGCTCAGGAACTCAGCGGTAACAGTCTGCTGGCGGCCAGTATCGTGGTGCTGGGATTGGCGCTCGGTGTTGCATTGATGATCGGCCTTGATCGATTTGTTCCTCACGAACATGAGAAAAGTGGCCGGCGCGGGCCTGACGCCAAGCGCATCAATCGAGTCTGGCTTTTCGTCCTGGCGATCACCCTGCATAACCTGCCGGAAGGCATGGCGATAGGTGTCAGCTTTGCCACAGGTGACATGCAAGTTGGTATACCGCTGACGACCGCGATCGCCATTCAGGACATACCCGAGGGTTTGGCCGTCGCCATGGCTTTACGGGTGACCGGGATCTCGGCTCTACGCGCGGCCCTGATTGCAGTCGGCTCTGGCTTGATGGAACCTTTTGGCGCCTTGGTAGGGCTTGGTATTTCCAGCAGCTTCGCTTTGGGTTACCCCATTGCACTTGGCCTTGCTGCGGGTGCGATGATTTTTGTCGTCTCCCATGAAGTCATTCCGGAGACGCATCGCAACGGTCATGAGACGCCTGCCACGTTGGGTCTGATGCTCGGTTTTGGCGTCATGATGTTCCTTGATACCGCGTTGGGCTAGGGCACGCTACGTTTCGTCCGGGACACGTTTAAAATCTTGGAACATCGATACAGAACCTCTGGTCATTCCCCATGTACAGCCTGTTGTTTTGGCTCGTCGCTCCTTATGCGTCGAAGATTGCAGAGCCGGGCGGAAATCAGGCAGCTCGCAGCCCAGGTCCAGGAGTCCATCATGAAAAAACTCTACGTGTGTCTGAGTCTCTGCAGTGTGTTTTTGCTGCATGGGTGCTTTGACAGTTCAAAGAACACCACCAAAAACAATACCGACGGCAGCAAGTCATCTGTGCAAATGCAAGAAGGTAAAGCCGATGAGAGCAAGTAGCCTGGCCGTGCGAAAAGAATAAATTTTCGATGAACACGTAATTACGGGCGCTAAAGAGGTCGTGTCTGCTCAACCTGCTGGCCGCCAAGGTCTGCAGGTCGACAGACCCAAGATGATCTGCCTGCAATGGACGTCAAACATCAATTTGCAATTCCAGATCTCCATTTGCCAATTTGCGAGTGTGCACAAGGGTACCGGTCAACGGCTGCTTCGAAAGCGGCGTGACGGTTATGGTATGCGCCTTGTGAAGATCATCGGGGAAGGGGGCTTTCACCTGAACTTGAAAGGCACCGGGCGTGATCGGGACGATCAGTGCCTCGCACTCCGCGCTTTTCGCGATGGGGCCCAAAAATGTGTCCAGCAGATAATCCAAGCGTACGCGGCAGCTCATGAACAGACTCCGTTCAGCACAGTGGTCAGAGGATTCACAACGACTTGTTCGCTAGAGGGTCTATCCGTGTTGAAGTTCAACGCGGGGGCCTCAGTGGCTCGCAAAATGGTTTTATTCTCGTCACTGCTGACGGCGTAGCGCTGTGAGCGCAATGGCCGGTGTGTAGTTGTGATGGGACGTCTGGCGTATGGCCTGGATAAGTGCATGGGCTACATTCCTTGGTGGAATGCAGCATATAAAATTAATGAATTTTTATTATCGATATACCAGGCGTAGTTTGATTTGAGGACATGGAGAATTGCTTTGGGGAAAATCCTTCAAGGCGCTGATCCGCCACATTCAGAAGCAGCGGTACAGAAACTTTTGCATGACAGCGGATTTGGGGACGCCACTCGTTTCTTCAGCAGCCTTTTCTGGAGTGCCTGGATGACGTGCAAGGTATAAAACTGTCGTCTTTTTGCTGGTGGCAATAGCTGATGCGCCGTGGACTTACTACGAAGTTGTCGCGAGTCCCTGGTTCTCTCCGAACTGGCTACTGAGGGGGGATCGTTGACGCAGGGAATGGATGTGCCTATACAGTCTTTTCTTTCAATTTTTGTTTCGGTAAGTCATGAGCGAAGAACGAGATATTCCAGAGCCCGAGCACGACCACTTGCTCGATCATGAATTTCATGAAGACGAGTCATGGGTTGAAGAAGACGCTCAGGCCATTGTTGACGAAGATGATGATGACGTTGATTTTCTTGATCAGATAGATCGGGACGACTGACTCGGTATTAACACCCAAGGGATTCATGGCGCTCAGAGTTCGAGCATTACGCCAAACTGTGGATTCCCTTGGTGACTCGATTAGGTGGCGGGCAAGTCGACGGTATCGAAGGGTGGCGCTCTGCACTCGCTCAGGGCGCGAGCGTCTGTAAGGCATCGAGCACCTGCCGTAGCGCCTTACCCAACGGCTTATCCTGACGCAGCACAATGCCTAGCGTGCGGCTCAGGGGCGGCTTCATCGGTTCGACTCGTAAGCCACGCCGATAATGAGTTGACGCCACTGACATAGCGGGCACGATGCTGTAGCCCAACCCGGCAGCAACCATCTCCTTGATTGCTTCGATGCTGCCCAACTCCATCACCGGTTTGACCCGTAGGCCGGCCTGCAAATACCACTCATCGATCAATAACCGCGTGCTACTGCCGGCTTCAAAAACCACCAAGGGCATGCTTGCCAGTGACTGAGGCGTCACACACTGCGGCACATCCGCCTGCTCGGAGCTGAAGATCACCACGAACTCGTCCTCGAGCAAAGGGCATATCGACAAACTGCGCCCGGCGGCGGGAAGAGTGACGAGTGCCAGGTCAAGGCGGTTCTCCTCGACTGCACGCAGGATGCCATCGGTATTGCCGGTGCTGACTCGTACATCCAGCGCCGGAAATTTACGCCGCAGGGTTTGCAGAATGGGCGGCAGTAAATGGATGCAGGCGGTGGCACCGGTGCCGATGGAGATCTGGCCGGCGACCCCTTGAGCATGACTGGACAGGTCGAGAAGGGCGTCTTCAACCACGGCATTAATGCGGCCGATGTGCTCAAGCAAGGTGTTCCCCGCCGACGTCGGCTTTATGCGCTTGCCGACACGTTCTATCAGCTTCAGGTTCAGCCATGTTTCCAGTTGGCGAATTTGCAGGCTGACAGCGGGTTGGGTCAGGCCCTGACGCTCGGCGGCGCCGGAGAAGCTACCGTGCTCGATGACCTGAGCGAAGGTGTGCAAATGCTTGAGATTGAGACCATGCATGACAAAGTTTTACTTATGCTGAGGATGAGGAATCATAGCTTTGTTTTGGTTTGTCCTGGCGTCATTATTTGTTCAGCGGGCAGTTGCTCTGCGCGAAGGCGACAGCCAGCAATCCATAATCAACCTGATATTCCTGACGAAGACTATCCATGCCTCACACCTTGCTAGTTCGAGACGCCAGTGACAACGACATGCCTGCGGTGCAGGCGATTTATGCCCATCATGTGATTCATGGCACGGCCAGTTTCGAATTGAACCCACCGACCCTCGAACAGATGCGTCAACGGCACGCCGATATCCATGCCCATGGCCTGCCGTTTCTGGTGGCTGAGCGCGATGGGGAATTGGTCGGTTATGGCTACGCCACCCTGTATCGGCCGCGTCCGGCCTATCGTTTTACGGTCGAGGACTCTGTCTATGTCCGCGAGGATATGTCTGGTTTGGGCATTGGGCAGGCGCTGTTGAGCAAGGTAATCGAACGTTGCATCGAGCGTGGACGGCGGCAAATGGTCGCGATCATCGGCAACAGCGAAAACCTCGCGTCGATCCGTTTGCACGAGCGCCAGGGCTTTCGCAAGGTCGGGGTGTTTGAATCGGTAGGCTTCAAGCACGGGCGCTGGCTCGACACCGTTATCATGCAACGTGAATTAGGCGAAGGGGCCGGTAGCACACCCCATGATTAGTTTGGGTGTCCGATCCGTGGGTATGCGGACGGCCATGGCACTGGGCCTCTCGCAATTGATCAACTGGGGGGTGTCGTTCTATCTGCTCGGCGCGTTCGGCCCGGCCATGGTGAAAGACCTGGGCTGGAGTGGCCAGCAGGTGTTTGCCGGACTCTCGGTGGCGATGGTCGTTATGGGCCTTGTGTCGCCGTTTACGGGTGGCTTGGTGGAGCGCTGTGGCGGGCGTGCAGTGTTGCGATTCGGCACTTTGCTCAATGCAGTCGCTTGTATGCTGTTGGCAAGCAGCTGGCCGTCGCTGCCGATTTACTACCTGATCTGGATGTTGTTCGGCGTCGGCATGCGTCTGTCGTTGTACGATGCATTGTTTGCTGTTCTCGCCGGGGTGGCCGGTGAGCGGGCGCGGGGCACCATGGTGCGTATCACCCTGCTCGGCGGTTTGTCATCGACGGTGTTCTGGCCGCTGGGCAGTGGCTTGCAGGACCTGATCGGCTGGCGACACGGATTGATGGTCTATGCCGCACTGTGTCTTGTCAGCGTCACATTGCTCTATGTGCTGCCTGCTGGTGCGGCCATGTTGAAGGCTGAGCGCGGCGATTCGCACGCTACGCCTCAACGTGCAGCTTCGGTTTTCAACCAATGGTTGTTCGGCCTTGGCGTGACGTTGGTGGGTGTGCTCTCGGCGGGATTGGCACCACAGCTTCCGGATTTACTCACGTCCTTGGGTGCGCCGATCGGCCTGGTGGCGTTGTGGGGCATCGGCCAGACGTGTGCACGGATGACGCAAAGCCTGTTGGGCGAGTCGATAACTGCTTTATCGCTTAACGTATGGGTGGGGATCAGTCTGCCGCTGTGTTTCGCCATTGGCCTACTGAGCCAGGGCAGGGTGCTGCTGGCAGGGCTATTCGTGTTTGGTTACGGCGCGCTGAATGGTCTCTCGACACTGCTGCGAGCGAGCCTCCCGTTCGAGCTATTCCCGCCCGACCAATACGCGCGCCTGACCGGAAAGCTGGTGGCGCCAGCTTTCATCCTGTCAGCCTTCGCGCCCTGGTTATTTGCCGCTGTGCGTGATCACTCGGGAGATCGCACCTTGTTATGGATGGCCTTGGGCATTGGACTGTGCAGCCTGATGGTGGCCATTGCCCTGAAGGCTGTGGGAGGTATTGATCATGGGCCGACCACAACAGAGTGATCTTCGATATGAACGCGGGAAGTGATAACCGTGCGTTTATTGAGGGTTGCTTGTTTGGTATCGCTGACGTGGTCGCCGCGGCTTTCGGGAAGTAAGGTGCCTTGGCCTCGATGTTCATCTTGGATAAGCGCTTCATGGGCGATTTTGCGATGAAATCCTCAGAAATCATAGCAACGGTTCGCGTAGGCGTTTACACACTCTGGGCCGATTGCTGCTGTTGCAAAAGATTAAGTAAAACTCCAGGCAGGCGTTATCCAACAGCTGATTTTTATCTTTTCCAAGGGGGGCGAACAGCGTTCTCCAAGGTCAATGCAACGAAATCCACGCCCGGGCCTCATACATAAACGAACCGAGCCCTTGTTGCTGCTAACGAATGCAAGGGTCGGTGCAGGCTCTCTCCCAACTAGAGGCAATGGTGTTCATGACGACTGCTGAAAATAACCATGTGGCGTGGTTGGTCGAACAATCCATGCTGCATGCCGCAAGGCAACGGGCCAAACTTTATTCGGGACAGGGACGCTTGTGGCAACAGCCCTACGCCCAAACCCGGCCTCGCGACGCTTCGGCCCTGGCTTCGGTGTGGTTTACCGCCTATCCAGCGTCCATTGTTACCCGTGAAAACGGCACCGTACTGGAGGCCCTGGGCGATGAAAGCTTGTGGCATGTGCTGTCGAGAATCGGCATCCAGGGCATCCACAACGGGCCGCTGAAAAAGTCCGGGGGCCTGCGGGGGACCGAACACACGCCGACCATCGATGGCAATTTTGACCGCATCAGTTTCGACATCGACCCGCAGTTGGGGACCGAGGCGCAGCTACAGGCGCTGACCCGCATGGCCGCTGCGCACAATGCTGTCATCATCGATGATGTCATCCCGTCTCATACCGGAAAGGGCGCAGACTTTCGTCTGGCCGAGATGGCTTACGAAGATTATCCGGGGCTCTATCACATGGTGGAGATTCGCGAGGAGGATTGGCCGCTGCTGCCTGAGGTGACACCGGGCCGCGACGCGCAGAATCTCAACCCACAGCAAGTTGATGCGCTGCGAGACAAGCATTACATCGTCGGCCAGTTGCAGCGGGTAATTTTCTTTGAACCGGGTGTAAAGGAAACCGACTGGAGTACGACGCCAATCGTATTGGGCGTCGATGGCAAGCCGCGACGCTGGGTGTATTTGCATTACTTCAAGGAAGGTCAGCCCTCGTTGAACTGGCTGGACCCGACCTTTGCCGCGCAACAGATGATCATCGGCGACGCGTTGCATGCCATCGATGTCATGGGGGCGAAAATCCTGCGTCTCGATGCCAACGGATTTCTCGGTGTGGAACGCAAGCTCGATGGCACCGCCTGGTCGGAAAGCCATCCGCTGTCCATTACCGGTAACCAGTTACTGGGCGGGGCGATTCGCAAGGCTGGCGGCTTCAGTTTTCAGGAGCTGAACCTGACCGTTGACGACATTGCCGCCATGTCCCACGGCGGTGCCGACCTCTCGTACGATTTCATTACCCGACCTGCCTACCAGCACGCGTTGCTGATGGGCGATACCGAATTCCTGCGGCTGATGCTGCGCCAAATGCATGCACTGGGTATCGACCCCGGCTCGCTGATCCACGCCTTGCAGAATCACGACGAGCTGACGCTGGAACTGGTGCATTTCTGGACCCTGCATGCCCACGACACCTTTCTGTTCCAGGGCCAGACTTTCCCCGGCAACATCCTGCGCGAACACATCCGCGAGCAGATGTACGAGCGCCTGGCCGGAGAACACGCGCCCTATAATCTCAAGTTCGTCACCAACGGCGTGTCTTGCACCACCGCCAGCATCATTACGGCCGCCCTCGGGATCCGCGATCTCGAGGCAATCACCGCTGCTGATATTCAACAGATCCGCCAGATTCATTTGCTGCTGGTGATGTACAACGCGATGCAGCCCGGTGTGTTCGCATTATCGGGGTGGGATCTGGTGGGTGCGCTGCCACTGCCGGCGGACCAGGTCGTGCACCTGATGGGCGATGGTGATACCCGCTGGATTCACCGTGGTGCCTACGATCTGGTGGATTTGAATCCGGATGCGCCCCTGTCAGCGGGCCTGATGCCCCGTCCGAAAACCCTTTACGGCAGCCTGACCACGCAATTGAAAGACCCGGATTCCTTTGCCTCGCAACTGAAGAGAATCCTGGCGGCTCGCCGCGCCTACGATATCGCCGCCAGTCGACAGATCCTGATCCCGGATGTCCAGCACCCGGGGCTGCTGATCATGGTCCACGAATTGCCAGCGGGCAAAGGCACGCAAATCACCGCGCTGAACTTCGGTGCGACAGTGATTACCGAAACGCTGCATCTACCCAACATCGCGCCGGGCCCCGTGGTCGACATCATCAATGAACGGGTCGAGGGTGACCTCACGGCCGAGGGCGAATTCACCATCACCCTCGATGCTTATGAAGGCCTGGCGCTGCGTATCGTCAGCGCTTCACCGATGATCTAGGCGGGCAGGCCCGCAAGCCTGATGCCAGGTCTGGCCGGTTGCTGCCTGGCGCCACGGTCTGGATTTAATCTGAAGGCGTGTTAAGCAATGAATGCACCCGCGAAGTGAGTTCATTCAGGCTGAAGGGTTTGGTTAGTAAACGGGTTGTCTTATCAACCGAGACCAGTCGCGAACCGCCAGCAAAGCCGGTAATGAAAAGCACTTTGAGCCGTGGAAATTTCTTTCTGAGTTCCGCAGCGAGGCTGATCCCGTTCATCGACCCAGGTAAGCCAACATCACTCAACAGTAAGTCCAGGTGTCCCAGCGTTTCTGCCTGTTTGATGGCAGAAAGGCTATCGGCTGCTTCAATGACGCGATAGCCAATTTCGGACAGAAGCTCAAACGCCATTTGCCGGATAGCCGGTTCATCGTCCACCAGTAATATCGTTTCATTCTGCCCCGATGACACATGTTGATTAGTGTCGACCAGATCTACTTTCGGCACTTCCGGTTGCGAATCATCCACCGGGAAATACAGGGTCACAGTGGTTCCGACACCCAGACTGCTATGGACTCTGACCTGGCCACCGGATTGCTGAGTGAAGCCATATATCATTGACAGACCCAGCCCGGTTCCCTCGCCCAACTTCTTGGTGGTAAAGAATGGATCAAAAATGCGCGACAAAATCTCAGGACTGATCCCTGTGCCGGAATCAGTGGCAGAAATGCTCACATAGGATCCAGCTGGTAGCATTTTGTCGGATGAAGAAGCCTCATCGATAACGCATCGATCAACCTTAATGTCGAGCCTACCTCCATCGGGCATTGCATCGCGTGCATTGATCGCAAGATTAAGCAGCGCGTTTTCCAGTTGGTTTAAGTCGCACCTGATACGATCGGTTGTTCTGAAAGAGCACTCAACAACGATGCTTGGACCCACCGCACGCCGAATCATCTCTTCCAGGTCGGCAACCACTTTTCGGGGATCAAGGAGTTCGGGCTCGAGGGATTGCTGCCTGGAGAACGCAAGGAGTCGTTGCGTTAACGCGGCCGCTCGTGATGCCGAAGTCAAGGCGACTGAGTTGTATCGGGCCAAATCGTCGTAGCGACCTGCATCAATACGTCGTTGCATCAGTTCCAGGCTACCGATCATGCCCGCCAACAGATTATTGAAGTCATGAGCGATCCCGCCGGTAAGCTGCCCGACCGCTTCCATTTTTTGGCTTTGTCTCAACTTGGATTCCGTCACAGCGCGCTCTCGCTGCTCCTTTTCCAGTTGTTGGGTGCGTTCTGCTATCCGAACTTCAAGCAGGTCGTTCCAGTCACGCAGCGCACTTTCCAATTGCACCCGGTCATCGATGTCCTCGATGGTGCCGTACCATTGTTCGCAGTTTCCGGAGAGGTCGAGGCTGCACAGCGCACGGACTCTAAACCAACGGTAAACGCCAGTGTGCTTTCGTAATCGGACCTGAAGATCAAAAGGCTGCAGCGTACCCAGAGATTGATCCCAGAGCGCGGCAATTGACACCTGATCTGCCTCATGCGCGGCATTGGCCCACTGGCGTTCCAATGTCTGCTCGAGCGACAGGCCGGTGTATTCGTACCAACGTGGATCGATAGAGATCAGGTTGCCACCCTTGTCGGCAGTCCAAGGCCAAAGTGGATTAAGCTCCGCGGCAATGCGGTAATGCCTTTCGCTTTCACGCAGCCGTTTTTCCGTTGATCGCATAACGTCCAATGTTTTGAAACGCTTCAACGCCGCGCCCAGCAGGTTGCTATACCCACGGAGAAAGTCGATATCGCTGTCTGTAAACTGACGAGGCGTTCGACTGTCCACCTCAAATATTCCGAAAGGGCGTTCTCCGTTAGCGCCGCGCACTAGAACATTGACGAAGGCTTTGACCCCATTGTTCTTTTGAAAATCGTGATAGTGAAATCGGGTTTCCGTTGCAATATCTGTCGAAATGACGGGTGCATTGGTGTTGAGCGAGACGATTTCGGGGCTGCCTTCGCATGCTTGCACGCGAACCTTTCCGACCACGTCTGGCGCCCAACCCACGCCGTTTCTTACCAGGAACGTGATGCCGTCTTCTTCTAGCAGCATGAATTTGGCCAGATTAGTTTCAAGGGCATCACCGACTAATCGACACGCCTCGTCGAGGATTTGCTCAAGGTCATCTGACGCCAAGGCAAGCTCGCCAAATCGGGCAAGCACCTTACGCTGACGCAGTAACGTATCCTCGATATTCATAGGTTCACCAAAGGCGGTTTCAATATCCGAGGCTTGAGTTTCAGCTAGGTTCAAAAAGCCTGATTGAAAGCAGTTTTCGCTGAACCTCAGGGCAACTCCTGCGCCAGTTCAATCAGTGCTCGCAATCGTGCCGGCACGAAGCGATGGCCGGAGTAGTAGAGCCTCAACCCGCCAAACGACGGGCACCATGGCACCAACACCGGCACCAGTGCGCCGCTTGCCAGTTCATCGACGATGAACCACTCGGAAATAAATCCAATGCCAAGGCCCAACAACACGGCCTGTTTGATGGCCAGCAACTCGTTGGAGGCGAAGTGAACCGGCAGATCCATTTGCAGCTTTTGGCCATCGCGCTCCAATTCCCACTGGTAGAGGCCACCATGGGCCATGCGCATGCCGATGCTCCGGTGGGTGAGTAAATCTCGCGGATGCTCGGGCACGCCGTGGCGTTCGAGGTATTCGGGCGCTGCTACCACAAGCATTCGGACGTCACCCGACAGGGCCACGGCGATCATGTCTTGTGGCACCGACTCTGCCAGGCGAACCCCGGCGTCGAAGCCTCCGGCGATGATGTCGACCATGCTTGATTCGCTGACGATGTCGATGCGCACGTCGGGATAACGCTGTGCATACTGCTTCAAAAGCGGTTCCAACAGCAGGTAAGCCGCGCCATAGGGTGCATTGATGCGCAATGTGCCGCTGGGTTCATCGGGGCCGACGCTGGCCTCTTCACCGGCACTTTTGATCTGTGCCAGCGCAGGTGCGATGCGTGCGACATAACGTTGCCCGATGTCGGTGAGGGCAACGCTGCGCGTGGAACGATTGAACAGACGTACTTTCAGGCGTGCTTCCAGGCCGGCTACCGCACTGCTCACAGCCGTAGTGGACATGCCCAACTCCTGTGCTGCACCGCGAAAACTGCGGCGACGCGCAACGGCCAGTACCACTTCCAGCTCGGTCATTCCTGTTCTGTGCATGGATTGTCCTGAATATAGGGATGCTTCATAAGCAAAAAGATGGCTTATCGGAATAATGAACCCTTCTTAGACTTCATCACAGAGGCTCGCTTCAGGCGGGTCATTTTGAGCGAGGAGTCGCCATGCAACGCGTTGAACATATCTACATCAACGGTGAGTTCGTCATTCCACACGGTCAGGAGTGGTTCGACCTTCATAACCCGAGCACCGAAGAAGTCATCGGACAGGTTCGGCTGGGCGATGCACTTGACGCACAGCGTGCGATCGCCGCCGCCAAGGTTGCGTTCCCGGCGTGGGCTCGTACTGGCCGGGAGGAGCGCATTGCGGCACTGCAACGGATGCACCGGGCCATGGCGGCAAGGGAGGAAGAACTGCTGGAGGCCATCCTCGTGGAATACGGCGCACCGTCGGTTCGCGGGCGGTGGATGGCGACTTATCCGGCTGATGTGATCGCCCAAGCAATCGATGCATTGGAAGCGTTCGATTTCGAGGAACAGGTCGGCATGGCCAGGGTGATTCTGACGCCCGTGGGCGTGACCGGTCTGATTACACCCTGGAACAGCAATGCGGGTTTCATTTGCAACAAATTGGCCACCGCGCTGGCGGCAGGCTGCACTGCCGTCATCAAACCCAGCGAGATGAGCGCGCTACAGACGCAGGTCGTGGTCAGGGCGTTGCACGAAGCGGAGCTGCCACCGGGTGTTTTCAATATCGTCAACGGACGGGGTGATGTGGTTGGCGAGGAGATCGCCCGTCATCCCGACGTTGCCAAGATCTCGTTCACGGGGTCGTCCGCTATCGGCCAACATCTGGTAAAAGCCGGTGCTGACACCATGAAGCGCGTGACGCTTGAACTCGGCGGCAAGTCGCCCACCGTGGTTCTTGACGATGCGGATTTTCCGGCCGTCATGCCGCTGGTGCTGCAAGCGGGATTTCTCAACAGCGGCCAGGCTTGTATCGCAGGCACTCGCATTCTCGTGCCGCGCAGTCGGTTGGCAGAGTTTGAGCGGATTGCGAAGGAGGGTGTCGCACAGATTCAATCGGGTGATCCACGCAACGCCGACACTGACATCGGTCCGATGGTGAGCCAGAAACAATGGGAACGGGTGCAGCGCTACATCCGTACCGGCCAGGAAGAAGGTGCGAGGTTATTGGCCGGTGGTGAGGGTCGTCCGGAAGGCTTGCATGCGGGATGGTTTGTGAAGCCCACGATCTTCACAGATGCCAACAACCGGATGCGCATCGCGCGTGAGGAAATCTTCGGCCCCGTGCTGACGATCATTCCCTATGAAGATGATGCCGATGCGATCAGCATTGCCAACGATACGGACTATGGGCTGAGCGCTCTGGTGCTGGGGAAGAGTTCAGAACGCTGCTTGAACATCGCCCGTCAGATCGATTCGGGACGCGTGCTCATCAACACCCTGGCCCACGAACCGCGCGCCCCTTTCGGTGGATTCAAGCACTCAGGCCTTGGGCGCGAAATGGGCAGGTGGGGAATGAGCGCGTTTTTGGAGCCGAAGACGTTGATCAGGTATGAACCGTTGAAATGACGGGGTCAGATTCCCGTCTGGGAGCACTGTATGGTAATTGCAGCCGGCGTCGACTTTTGGCCGAGAGCTTTCGGTCGTGAACGCAGCTGCCCGCGAAAGGTGGCCTGTCAGGAGACGGCGGTTCGGACGTTTCCAGCCTTGGTAAACCAACATAGAGCGGCCACGCCGAGCAGCGTGGTTAGCACGGCCAGGAACAGGATTACGCGTTCAGTCCCCAATGGTGCGGCCAACAGCGCCACCAGCAGGCCGGCAAGCGGTTGAGACAGGTTGTTGAGTAAGGTAATCACGCCCACCGTCTTGCCGAAATCCTGAGGCGGAATCACCCGTTGACGCAGACTGCGCATGTAGACGTTGAACATCTTGTCGAAGCCAACGATCAACAGGAACCCCAGCGTATAACCGGCCAAATTTGGGCTCAGGGCACTGATGAAGGCACCGGCGGCGATCATCGCATAGCCGACACCACCCAGCACCCGCAGTGGCAGTACCACCCGGGCGAGAAAGAACAGGATCGCGATGGTGGTCACAGCGCCAGCCGCCTGCAGCGCGGCGTAGCCATCCTTGCCACCACCGTATTGGCCGATCACCATGGCCGCCGATGTGGCCAGGGTAACCCCGACGATCAGGTTGACGCCAACGGCCAGCGTGATGATTTTTTGCAGCTGTACCTGCTCGCGGATATGTCCGAAGGCGATACGCAGAGGTTGCAGCCAGACGTCCTGGTGCTGCTCGAACACTTTTACGGTGATGCGGCTCCAACGTTGCCACGCCCGCATGCTCAGGTCAGCCAGCAGAAATAAGCCGGCGACCCATAGGACCACCCAGTGCCAGCCCCAGACCTCCAGCAACAGCGCCGCTGCCAAAGGCCCGAGGACCAACCCGGTCTGATCGGCGATTTGCGAGTAGGACAAAGTTCTGGTGTAGTCGTATTGCTGGAAGACGTGCGGCATCAGCACCTCTCTGGCCATGATGCCCTGGGTGGTCAACACCCCGCACATCGCTGACAGTATCACCACCCAGGTGATGCCGCCGAAGAGGGCATAGAGCCCCACGGCCACCCCACAAAGCAGGGCCCGATAGACCTGGCTGATGTGCAGGATCCTGACGGGCGAGAACTTGTCGCACAAGGCCCCGCACAAAGGAAACGCCAGAAAGCGTGGCAGTGATTCGACGAAAAACGCCAACCCCGCCCAGGACACACTGTTGGTGGTCTGGAATACCACCAACGGGACGATGAACAGCAGGATCTGATCTGCCAGACGCGACAGAAACAACGAAATGAAAAAAGCCAGGTAATCCTTACGCATGATGACTTCCTGTCGAAGTGTTTGCTTTTACGTCCTTCAAAGGCCGGTCCTAGGTGCAATGTGGGCTGCTTCCGTCCAGTGGCTGAGATAAACCTGGGCGCAGCTGATTGCATGGATCGAGACGTTTTGACCTGGGCTGGGGCCGATTAATTTACCGCAGTGGCGAGCAGAATGGCGATGGGTTGCTCGGTATAAAGGTCTTCGCCGGTGAAACTACGAACACAGCAGTCGGTGGAGGTATCGGTGGTGCTCTCGGAAGCGTTGTCGGTCAGGCCGTAGGGGGGAGCACTGGCGCCGCTGGTGGTGCAATGACGGCAAAGAGCGGCAAGAAGACTGAATCGGACAGGTGATCGGCAACAGTGTGGGTGGCTCCGCAGCCGGTCTGATTGGCGCAGGACTAGGGGGCGCAGCAGGCAGTGCGGTCGGTAACAATCTGGCCGACGATAACGACCATCACTCTGACTATAAGCATAAGAATAAATACAAACACAAGCATGGCGGATAATCGGATACGTCCTCCGTAATCTTGTTCTTTGACTTCCTGACCATGCGCGTGAATGAACCGAAAGCCGAAGGCAAGCGCCTGTCGCTCAACATTGATTTCACCGACCTCAAGCAGAAATATTCGGTGGAAATGGAGAATGGCGTGCTGCCCCGCGAGACAGCAGCGTGCAAACGCTGCTGTCTTTTCGCCAAGTTTTCAGCCCTTGTCAGAAGTCGTATTTCACACCGAGCATGCCCTCGTAGCTATGGCTATCCCCATCAAACGATTTCTGATAGCCGGCGGAAATGAAGAACGTAACCTTCTTGTCTGCCTGGTAATCCACGCCAAGGTTGGCTTCCCACCAGTGGGGCAAGCCGACGTGGTCGCCAACCGCACCACGGTACTACTGAAGGCGTCGGCATCCACGCTGGAGCGATGCAGGGAGTACTCGTAGCGTTGGGTCATCGGAGGGCACCGGAGGTGTCGGTTCGGCAGTGGAGCGCAGGTAAGGCATTGCTGGCGGTGGTGCCGCCATTCTGCGTGTCGAGTACCGCGCGAAGCCCTGAGGCACCGGTGCCATGGGTTGTGATCAAGGTATCGTTCAAGTTCACCGGCGATCCTGACGTCGTTAAGGATCGAGTTACCGCCATCGTCAGACCAGACGCCCATGGCCGAAAGTCCCGAGGTATGGACCACCGTACCGTTAGCGGTCAGATTGCCGCCGGGGTTGCGCGCGCCAAGACCATGGGCATAGGAGGACTGCCGAACCTGATTGCCGCTGGTGGTGATGGTGCCGCCGTTGAGTATCATTGTGCCGTTGAGGTCGGCGATTGCCCCCATGGCGTTATCGTCGCCGCTGGTAGTAATCGTCACATTGTTGGCCGTCACCGTGCCAGGGCTGCCGGTCAGGCTGCTGGCAGTCAAAGCCGCCGAGTTGGGGCCTGTCGTGGTGATCGAGCTGTTACTGATGATCAGGTTGGCGCCATCCCGGGCTGTCACGCCCACGGCGACGGTGGGGGTCGTAGTGCTGACGTTGCTGTTGTTGATCGTCAGGTTTGAGCCGATCCCTTCTACCTGCACCGCCGGTGAAAAAGGCCCGGTGCTGCCGTTCAGTGCGACGCTACTGTTGTTTACCAGCGCAGTACCGCCAGCCTTGATGGAAATCCCGAAAGCGCGGCTGCCCGATACCTGCATCGCCGTGTCTGCCACCTGCGCTTGGGAGCCTGCGCCCTCCACGGAAAGACCGAAACCGCGCACGCCAGTGGTGGTGATTGCGCTGCCGCTGCCGCTCATCACGATCTTGCCACCATAAAAAACGCCCGCGAAGATTTAGCCTCGCGGGCGTTTTTACTCATTTGATTACAGCGCGGCGCGTTTCAGTTCGCTGCGTGGTTACCAGGCACTCAGAGGTCGGTAATTTCCTTGTGGCGTGGGACCAAAGCCTTCATCACGCTCCACGCGACCAGATACGCAACGGCGCAGATAGCGAACATGATCATGTAGCCGGTGTGGATATCACCAATCATTTTGTAGTGGTCAATTACCCAACCGCCGATTTTTGTCATCACGACGCCTCCCAAGCCACCGGCCAAGCCGCCAATGCCAACGACTGAGGCAATCGATTTTTGCGGGAACATGTCGGATACCGTGGTGAAAATGTTGCACGACCACGCCTGGTGCGCCGACGCGCCCACCCCGATCAACAATACGGGTACCCAGAAACTGATGTAGCCGAACGGTTGCGCCAGCAATACCAGCAGCGGGAAGCAGGCAATCACCAGCATCGCTTTCATGCGACCGTCATACGGTGCATCGCCACGCGACATAAAATAGCTCGGGAACCAGCCACCACCAATACTGCCGACCATGGTCATGGTGTACAAAACGGACAGGGGGAGCACGATGGCCGAACCCTTCATGCCGTATTGGGCCGAGAGGTAGGTCGGAAGCCAGAACAGGAAGAACCACCACACGCCGTCGGTCATAAACTTGCCGAAGGCAAAGGCCCAGGTTTGGCGGTAGCTCAGCAATTTGAACCAGGATACTTTTTTCGCCTCGACGTTCGATCCCATCGGGTCGATGACTATTGGCGAATCGCTGCGGATGTAGGCCAGCTCCTCTGCCGACAGGCGCTTTTGCTTTTCCGGGCTTTCATACAGCGCAATCCACACAGCCACCCAAACGAAACCCAGCCCCCCGATCACGATAAAGGCCGCTTCCCAGCCCCAGAGCGCGGCGATCAGCGGTACGCAGATCGGCGCCAGGATTGCGCCCACGTTCGCACCGGAATTGAAGATGCCGGTTGCAAATGAACGTTCTTTCTTCGGGAAGTATTCGGCAGTCGCCTTGATCGCGATTGGAAAGTTGCCCGCTTCGCCTATCGCCAGCACTGCACGCGACAGCATGAAACCGGCGATCGAGACCGGGATAACGGCCAGGCCGATCGCCCCGGACAGGGAGGCGATGCCTTCACCCATCGGCACCGCAAAGGCGTGCATCACGGCACCTGTGGACCAAACCGCAATCGCCAGTATGTAAGCGGATTTGGTGCCGATCTTGTCGACCAATCGACCTGCAAACAGCATGGAAATCGCATAGACAAACTGAAAAACCGAGGCGATGTTGGCGTAGTCAGTGTTGCTCCAGCCAAATTGCGTCGACAGTTCAGGTGCCAGCAGACTGAGTACCTGGCGATCGAGGTAATTAACAGTGGTCGCAAAAAACAACAACGCACAAATCGTCCAGCGATATTTGCCAACTGCTTGGCCAACGCGTTGCGGATTGATGGGCTCGTTTAGATTCATGGCATCACTTTATTGTTGAATTATGGTGATGATCTCTCGGTTTCAAGCGAGATCAGTTGGGTCTTAGTGCATTGCCAGTCTGTACATGGCCGACGCAGTGGCTGACATCGGCTGCTGTCATCGGCTTTCTCAAGCGTTCTTCAGCCTTATGGCCAAAAGCTGATGTGTAGCTCGCACAGTCAAACGAGACGCACAGTCATGCGTACTCGACCGGAGCCCGCAAAAAGCAATCCACGTTCGAGGTATCAATATTGGCGTTGAGCAAAAAAGGAGGAGGGAGGCACGTAGGCGTCATGATGGGCATCGACTCATTATTATTTTTGAAGTCAGTTGATGACTATTCGTCAGTCATCGTACAACGTGGTCTTTATATCGATTTCTGTTGGGGGCTGTCAACGTGTTCTCTCACCGTCCGTCAGTCTTTAAAGCACAAACATACATAGGGTTTAAGCCTCTGGATTCGCGCGTTTGATTCTTCGAATGGTGGCACCGGCCGCCTATGCATCGGGCTGAATTGCGCGGTGTTGTCTGATGACAAGGTCGCCCAGCATGCCCGAGAAAATCCCGTCCAAGGGCCACACGCAAACGCCACCGGGCTTATGGTGCAGCAGGTGCTCGTAAGGTTGGATATCGCTGTTTTGGTTTTAATGGATCCATTAATGTTCATTTGTCCGCAAAAAGCTTGACGAATAACAGGTTTGTCCGCTCAAATGGATCCATAAAAACAAGCCTGTCCCGGAGAACCTTATGTATCCGAAAAACACCTGGTATGTCGCCTGCACCCCCGACGAGATCGCTTCCAAGCCCCTGGGGCGGCAGATTTGCGGTGAGAAAATCGTCTTCTATCGTGGGAAAGAAGGGCGCGTGGCCGCCGTCGAGGATTTTTGCCCGCACCGCGGTGCCCCCCTTTCGCTGGGTTATGTCGAGAACGGCAACCTGGTCTGTGGTTACCATGGCCTGGTCATGGGCTGCGATGGCAAGACCGTCGAAATGCCGGGTCAGCGCGTACGGGGTTTTCCGTGCAACAAGACCTACGCCGTTGAAGAGCGTTACGGTTTCATCTGGGTCTGGCCCGGGGAGCAGGACAAGGCTGATCCTGCGTTGATCCATCATCTGGAATGGGCGGTCAGCGAGGAGTGGGCCTACGGCGGCGGGCTGTTCCACATCAATTGCGACTATCGGTTGATGATCGATAACCTGATGGACCTCACCCACGAAACCTACGTGCACGCCTCGAGCATCGGCCAGAAAGAGATCGATGAAGTGGCGCCGGTCACCACTGTCGAAGGTGACGAAGTGGTCACCGCACGGCACATGGAAAACATCATGGCGCCGCCGTTCTGGCGCATGGCCCTGCGTGGCAACAACCTGGCCGACGACGTGCCGGTGGACCGCTGGCAGATCTGCCGCTTCAGTCCACCCAGCCACGTGTTGATCGAGGTGGGCGTGGCCCACGCCGGCAAAGGCGGTTACCACGCCGAACCGCAACACAAGGCCGCGAGCATCGTGGTCGACTTCATTACTCCGGAAACCGAGACGTCGATCTGGTACTTCTGGGGCATGGCGCGCAATTTCAATCCCCACGACGAAGAACTGACCGCCACCATCCGCGAGGGCCAGGGCAAGATTTTCAGTGAAGACCTGGACATGCTCGAACAGCAGCAGAAGAACCTGCTGGCCAACCCCGAGCGTAACCTGCTCAAGCTCAATATCGATGCCGGTGGCGTGCAGTCCCGCCGCGTGCTGGAGCGCATCATCGCCCGTGAGCGCGCGCCCGCTGTCGAGCTGATTGCCACGGCCAACTAGCTCGAACGCGAGGCCAGTCCACTCCCATTGATCCTGTCTGCGGCCACTGCGGTGGCCGGTTTTGAAGGTGCGCCATGATTGAAGTCGTCGTGACATCCCGCAACAACGAAGCGCTGGATATTTGCAGCTACGAGCTGGCCTGTGCACAAGGCGAGCAATTGCCCGGCTTCAGTGCCGGTGCGCATATCGACGTGCATCTGCCCGGCGGGTTGATCCGCCAGTACTCGCTGTGCAATCACCCGCAAGAGCGCCATCGCTACCTGATCGGCGTGCTCAAGGACACTGCCTCGCGCGGCGGTTCCCAGAGCCTGCACGAGCAGATCAACAGCGGCGACCGCCTGTTCATCAGCGAACCGCGCAACCTGTTCCCGCTAGTGGCTGAGGGCCGGCGCAGCCTGTTGTTCGCCGGCGGCATCGGCATCACCCCGATCCTGTGCATGGCCGAGCAACTGGCTCACAGCGGTGCGGATTTCGAGCTGCATTACTGTGCGCGGTCCAGCGAGAGGGCGGCGTTTGTCGAGCGACTCAAAGGCGCCACCTTTGCCGATCGCGTGCACCTGCATTTCGACGAAGAAGCCGATTCGCGCCTGGATGCGGCCAGGGTCCTGGCCAATCCGCAGCCGGATGTGCACCTGTACGTCTGCGGTCCTTCAGGTTTCATGCAGCATGTGCTCGACAGCGCCAAGGCCCAGGGCTGGAGCGACGAGCACTTGCACCGTGAATACTTCGCCGCGGCGCCGGTGGATACCAGTGCCGATGGCTCGTTCCAGGTCAAGCTGGCCAGCAGCGGGAAGGTGTTCGACGTTCCAGCCGACAAGACGGTGGTCCAGGTGCTGGAAAGTCACGGCGTCGAGATTGCGCTTTCCTGCGAGCAGGGCATCTGCGGCACCTGCCTGACCCGTGTGCTGGAAGGGGTGCCGGAGCACCGCGACCTGTTCCTCACCGAAGAAGAGCAAGCGGCCAATGATCAGTTCACGCCTTGCTGTTCGAGGGCCAAGTCCAAGTTGTTAGTGCTGGACCTCTGACCCTGTCGATTACTCGCCGCGGGCGATCACTTTCATCCGGTCGCCGTTGTTGATCGCACCGAAGACCTCGGCGTAGCGCAGTGTCGCATTGGCGTGTTCGCGCATGATGGCTTCAGCGCGTGCGCCCTGGCGGCTGACCAATGCGTCGAAGACCGAATGATGTTGCATATGTGCGAAGTTGAAGCGCCGGTATTCGCGCGCCATGTCCTGGCGATCGATCGCCAGCGCCGACACTGAAGCGAAAGGGCGATGGTCGTTGCGCGCCAGGGCTTCGGCAATCGCCGGGTTGGCGCTGCTGTCGACGATCACCTGGTGAAAGCGCATGTTGAGGTCATGGAACGCCTCGAGGTCTTCCTCCGTCACGTAGCCCTTGTCGAACAGCGCATCGCCTTGCACCAGGCATTCGCGCAGCGCCGCCTGTGCTTCTTCACTCAAGCCGCGTTCGGCACTCTGCCGCGCCGCCAGACCCTCCAGCACCCCGCGCACCTCCACGGCCCCGGCGATATCGTCGGCACTCACCGAGCGCACCTGATAACCCCGCCCGCCATGGCGCACCAGCAGGCCTTCCTGCTCCAGGGTCAGGAAGGCCATGCGCACCGGCATGCGCGAGACGCCGAAGCGTTCCGCCGTCGGGATCTCCATTAGCCGTTCGCCGGCCGCCAGCTCGCCCGAAGCAATCATTTTGCGCAGTGCGACCAGCACCATTTGACCCGGTTTGCTCATGCAGACGACTTCCAGAAGTTGGTCCGCCATAGTAGCGCAAGGAGGGGATAGATGCAGGGGCGACAAGCGCCCCTGGCGGGAGGATCAGAGTGACAGCGGGTAGCTGACGATAACGCGGGTCTGATCGAAGTCGCTGTTGAAACTGCGACGGTTGGTGGCGTTGTTGACCCGCACGCTGAGGTTTTTCAGGGGGCCACTTTGCAGGGTGTAGCTGACCTCGGTGTCGCGTTCCCATTCCTTGCCGTTGCTGCCGGCCTTGGTGGTGGCGTTGTCGCCATGGCCGTAGCGGGTCATCAGCAGCAGGCCGGGAATGCCGACGGCGACGAAGTTGTAGTCATAACGCGCCTGCCAGGAGCGCTCGTCAGCGTTGCTGAAATTGCCGTTGAACATGTCGTTGCCCAGGGTCCGTCCGCTGCTGCCATATACCGACATCCAGCCGGTATCGCCGCTGACCTTTTGCAGCCCCAGGTACAGGGTATGGCCACCCAGGTTGGCCGAGAACAGCCCGTAGGCGGTATGGCTTTGCACGTTGCCGATCAGGGCGCTGCCGTCATCCTTGTCGATGAAGTAGCCCAGGTTTGCGCCCAGGGTCCAGTCACCGACTTTCTGTTT
>Ga0247818_10000424_pt1 | contig 26359 bp, 23 predicted proteins | sample 13C_Glucose_Day1_FD_192424 | JGI IMG/M metagenome (GOLD analysis project Ga0247818, IMG submission 192424) | Soil microbial communities from agricultural site in Penn Yan, New York, United States - 13C_Glucose_Day1 | ecosystem: Environmental > Terrestrial > Soil > Agricultural land | place... | reverse complement strand
TCCAGGGCGGGTGCGAGGGCGTCGTCCGACGGGGCGGCCGGGTGGGGGCCGCCGTCCAGGACGGCGGTGCGCAGGGGTGCGGTGGTGGTCGGCCGGGGGTGCGACGACCACCGCACGGCGTACAGGACGTCCTCGTCGGGTACCGGCAGGGAGGTCATGGCCTCGACGTCGGCCACGGGCGCGCCGGTGGTGTCGTAGAGGCGCAGCCCCAGGGTGTCGCCCTCGCGGCGGGTGATCCGTACGCGCAGGGCCGCCGCCCCGGTGGCGTGCAGGCGGACGCCGGTCCAGGCGAACGGGAGGAGCACCTCGCCGCGCGGCGGGGCGTCGAGGTCGGCGGCGTGCAGCGCGGCGTCCAGCAGCGCGGGGTGGAGTCCGAAGCGCGCGGCGTCGGCGGTGGCGTCCCCGGGCAGGGCCACCTCGGCCAGGACGTCCTCGCCGTGCCGCCAGGCGGCGCGCAGGCCCTGGAAGACGGGGCCGTAGGCGTAGCCCTGGTCGGCGAGGCCGGCGTAGACCTCCGTGGTGTCCAGCGGTTCGGCGTCCGGCGGCGGCCAGGCACCCGGCTCGGCGCCGGCGGCCGGCGTGGCGGAGTCGGTGTCGTTGTCGGTGAGCAGTCCGGCCGCGTGCCGGGTCCAGGGCGCGTCCTCGTCGGCGCGCGAGTGGACGGTGACGGTGCGGCGTCCGGATCCGTCGGGTTCCCCGACGGCCACCTGGACGGCGACGTGTTCGTCCGCGGCGAGCACCAGCGGGGCGCCGAGGGTGAGTTCCTCCAGCTCGGTGGCGCCGACGTGGTCCCCCGCCCGCAGGGCGAGTTCGACGAAGGCGGTGCCGGGAAGCAGCACGCGCCCGGCGATCACGTGGTCCGCGAGCCAGGGATGGGTGCGGGTGGAGAGGCGTCCGGTCAGGACGACGCCCTCCGCGCCGACCGCGACCACGGCCGCCAGCAGGGGGTGTCCGGCCGCGGTCTGCCCCAGGCCGGCCGCGTCGGCGGCGGTGCCGGGGTCCAGCCAGAAGCGGCGCCGCTGGAACGGGTAGCCGGGCAGCTCGACGCGGCGGGCCTCCCGTCCGGCGTGGTGCCGTGCCCAGTCGACGGGGACGCCGCGGGCGTGGGCCGCGGCGAACGCGGTGAGGGCCTCGCGCGACTCGGGCCGGTCGCGCCGCAGCACCGGCAGGAAGGCTGTGCCGGGGGCGTCCGTGCAGTCGGGGCCCATGGCTGTCAGCACCGCGTCGGGGCCGATCTCCAGGAACGTCCGGACGCCGGAGTCGGAGAGCCACCGTACGGCGTCGTGGAAGCGGACCCGGGCGCGGACGTGTTCCACCCAGTACTCGGGGTCGCACAGTTCGCGGCCGACGGGGGCGCCGGTCACGGTCGACACGACCGGCACGGTGGGTTCGGCGTAGTCCAGTACCTGCGCTACCCGGCGGAACTCGTCCAGCATCGGTTCCATCAGCGGCGAGTGGAAGGCGTGGCTGACGCGCAGGCGCTTGGTGTCGTGGCCGCGGGCGGCGAGTTCGCCGGCGATGCGCTCGACGTCGTCGAGGTCGCCGGAGACGACGACGGAGGCGGGGCCGTTCACGGCCGCGATGCCGGTGCGCCCGGTGAGCAGCGGAGCGACGTCGCTCTCGCCGGCACGGACGGCGACCATGGCACCGCCCTCGGGCAGCGCCTGCATGAGCCGGCCGCGCGCGGCGACCAGGATGGTGGCGTCCTGCAGCGTGAGGACCCCGGCCACGTGCGCGGCGGCGATCTCGCCGACCGAGTGCCCGGCGAGGTGGTCCGGGCGCATCCCCCAGCTCTCCAGCAGGCGGTGGAGGGCGACCTCGACGGCGAACAGGGCGGGCTGCGCGTATTCGGTGCGGTGCAGCAGTTCCGCTTCCGGTGTGCCGGGCCGGGCGAAGAGGACGTCCTTGAGGGGCCTGGGGAGCTGGAGGTCGAAGTGGGCGCAGACGTCGTCGAGGGCGTCGGCGAACGCGGGGTGTGCGGCGGCGAGTTCACGGCCCATGCCGGATCGCTGGCTGCCCTGCCCGGTGAACAGGAAGCCGAGTTCGCCGCCGGCCCGTGGGACGGCGGGGGTGCTCCCCGAGGCCACGCCGGTGAGCGCGGCGCGCAGCTCGGCGCTGTCGGCGGCCACGAGGACGGCCCGGTCGGGAAGGGCCGCCCGGGTGGTGGCCAGAGCGTGGGCGAGGTCGGCGGGTTCCGTGGTCCCGGCCAGCGGCAGCAGGTCGGCGGCGCGGGCCCGCAGGGCGGCCTCGCCCCGGGCGGACAGCGGGAAGACGAGGGGGACCCCGGCGCCGTCCCCCGTATCGCTCCCGTGGGTGAGGTGCGCCGCGTCCGGGTCCGGGACACCGGCCGGATCCTCGGCGCGGTCCTCGGAGTCCGGCTGCTCCAGGATGACGTGTGCGTTGGTGCCGCTGACGCCGAAGGAGGAGACCCCCGCCCGGCGGGGACGGCCGGTCCGGGGCCAGGGCCGCTGCTCGGTGACCAGCTCCACGCTGCCGGACGCCCAGGCGGCGTGCGGGGTGGGGGCGTCGACGTGCAGGGTCGCCGGGACCTGGCCGTGCCGCATGGCGAGGACGGTCTTGATCACACCGGCCACGCCCGCGGCGGCCTGGGTGTGCCCCAGGTTGGACTTGACCGAGCCGAGCAGCAGCGGGGCTCCGTCCGGGCGGCCCTGCCCGTAGGTGGCCAGGAGCGCGGTCGCCTCGATGGGGTCGCCCAGGCGGGTGCCCGTGCCGTGCGCCTCCACCACGTCGACGTCGGCGGGTCCGAGTCCGGCGACGGCCAGCGCACGGCGGATCAGCCGTTGCTGCGCGGTGCCGTTGGGGGCGGTGAGTCCGTTGGAGGCGCCGTCCTGGTTGACGGCGGAGGACCGTACGACGGCGAGCACCCGGTGGCCGTTGCGGCGGGCGTCGGAGAGCCGTTCCAGGACGAGGACACCGACGCCCTCGGCGAAGCCCGTGCCGTCCGCGGCGGCGGCGAAGGCCTTGCAGCGGCCGTCCGCGGACAGCCCGCGCTGCCTGCTGAACGCGGTGAAGACCCCCGGCCCGCCCATCACCGCGACCCCGCCGGCCAGCGCCAGCGACGACTCGCCCTGCAGCAGCGAGCGGCAGGCCAGGTGGACGGCGACCAGGGAGGCGGAGCAGGCGGTGTCGACGGTGACGGCCGGGCCCTCGGTGCCCAGCACGTAGGCGACGCGGCCGGAGATGACGCTGGAGGCGTTGCCGGCCAGCAGGTGGGCGTCGAGTCCGTCCGGGGCGTCGTGCAGGCGCGGGCCGTACTCCTGCACCTCGGCACCGAAGAACATGCCGGCCGCGGTGCGGCGCAGTGCGGTGGGGTCGATGCCGGCGTCCTCCAGGGCCAGCCAGGAGGTCTCCAGGACCAGCCGCTGCTGCGGGTCCATGGCCATCGACTCACGCGGGCTGATGCCGAAGAACTCGGCGTCGAACTCGGTGGCCGTGTCGAGGAACCCGCCGGTACGGGCGTACGAGCTGCCGGGGACGTCCGGGTCCTCGTCGAAGAGCTGCTCGAGGTCCCAGCCCCGGTCCCGGGGGAAGTCGGAGAGCACCTCGCCGCCGTCGGCCAGCAGGCGCCAGAGGTCGGCCGGGGTCTCGATGCCTCCGGGGAAGCGGCAGCCGATGCCGACGATCGCCACGGGTTCGTCGGCGAGGACGTCAGCGGCCGGCTCCGGCGTCGCGTCCGCCGTGGCGCCGTCCCCGGCCAGCAGCCGGTCGGCCAGGTCGCGCACGGTGGGGCAGTCGTAGGCCAGGCCGACCGGCAGGTCGAGGCCGGTCCGCTCGGTCAGCCTCCGGTGCAGGTCGACCGCGGCGAGCGAGTCGAGCCCCTGTTCCGCCAGCGGTACGGACGGGTCCAGGGTCCCCGAGGTGCCCGGCCGGGCCGCCTCGACCGCCTCGGTCACGGCGGCGCGCACCAGATCCGTCACGAGTCTGCGGTGCTGCGTCGGAGCGGCCTCGGCGAGCAGTCGCGCCAGGGCTGATTCGGATCCGGGCCCGTTCATCCACGCATCTCCACTTTCGGCCGACACCGTTTTCCACCTTTTTTCTCACGGTAATGACGACCCCTGAAGGCCCACACCCTTAGGCACCCCTAGGGGGTCGACGGGGCGAATCCCACGCTCAGGAACGGGCGTTGTGGTCGTCGAACGAACGCCGGACGTAGGACAGGGAGGCGAGCAGCTCCGAGGAGGTGACGGTGTGGGCCGGGCGGGCGTCGACGACGCCGGACAGCGGCATCTTTCCCACGTCGGACCAGCACAGCCGGCCGTCCTCGGCGATATAGCTCCGGCTCAGTCCGGCATTGTCGGGATGCAGGCAGTAGGGCACGTCCAGCCGGCCCTCGGAGAACGCCCTCAGCAGTGCGGTGCCGAGGTCGTCGTCCAGGTTCAGCACCGCGTCGACCAGCGCGTACGCCTCGGCGTACGTCTCCGTGCCGGTGCCCTCCAGGGGGTCCCGGACGGTGCGCGCGGCGACCGCGGCGGCGTGTTCGAGGGCGGACACGTTCTCCGCCACCGACGGAATGCGCCGGGATTCCGCGACGGTTTTCACGATGAGGCGCTCGGAGCCGCTCTGGACGGCCAGTTCGGCGGCCTGGGCGAGCAGTCGTCGGGCGCCGTGTTCGGTTTCCGGGAACAATCCCATGTAGGCGTAGACGACCACGTGCCATTCGGTGTCCGAAAGGAAGCGTGTGCACAGACTGCGTAACGCCGCGACCGCTTCGGAGTCCTGACGCCGATTCGTCTGCTGGGCGTAGCTCACCGAAATGCTCCGGATTCCGTGCCGGCGGAAGAACAGCGCTTCGAGCACACTGACCGCGACGAGCAGTCCGGGCGGGCAGAGCTGGCCGAGCACGCATCCCCCGAAGGTCTCCAGGTGCGGTTCGGCTCCGGTGCGGCGGAGCGTGGCGAAGTGTTCGCAGGACTCCGTCCAGTGGGCGACGGAGTCGCGCAACGGGACTCTGCCGTACGGGAGGCAGTAGGAGACGGGGCCGCCCTCGGAGGCGTCCAGTCCCACGGCCGTCAGCGCGCGGAAGATGTGCTGGGGCGCCGCCGAGCCGTGCCGCACCTGCACCGGGAACTGCGGCCCGTGGATGCCGTCCAGGACCCGCCGGGTGGTGGCCGTCTCATGGCTCACGAGCGGGTAGCCGTTGAGGTCGACCCCTTCGAGGACGGCGAGTTGCGCGGACTCCAGGTCGCCGACCCGGGTGTAGCTGTCCAGGGTGAGGGTGCCGACGGTCGTCGCGTCGGCGTCCCGGGTGGCGAGCAGCCCGGCGCGCATGCGCTGCGGGCTGCTCATTCCCATCCGGGGCTGCACCACCAGCCGGCCGGCGTGGTGGGCCCGGCGCACGAACGCGCCGAATCCGGCACCGGTCACACCAGGGCCCGCTGGGGCAGGGCGTCGAGCATCCGGCGGAAGGCCGCTATGCCGTCGGCCGACTCCTCGAACACCTCGTCGTAGCCGGCCGCGCGCAGTGCGGCCGACTCCTCGTCGCCGCAGGGCCCGGCGATGCCGAGCTTGCCGCCGATGACGACGGGCACGTCGGCGAGGGCGGGGTGCTCGCGCAGCCGGGTCACGGTGCGCATGCCGTCGTGGTAGCCGTGTCCGTTGACGCTGCTGACGACGATCAGTGCGGGGTCGTGCAGGAGGGCCTCGCCGATCAGCAGGTCCTCGGGGACGCAGGGGCCGAGGTTGACCACGCGGTGGCCGTGCTCCTCGACGAGGAGCTGGAGGTAGACCAGGTTCCAGGTGTGCGAGTCGGAGATACCGCCCGCCACGAGGACGGGCTGGTCGCCGGGGGCGGGGGTGAGGGGATTGCTCATCACAGGGCCTGTCCGTGTTCGTAGGTTCGGGTGTGCTCGATACGGGACACGGAGACGAGGTCGTCGCCGCGGACGATGATCTCCGTGGGGGCGGGCCTGCCGAGGAACATCAGGAGGCTGGCGGTGGGCCCGTAGGAACCGGCGTTGGGGACGGTCAGCAGGTCGCCGGGGGCCGGGTCGGCCAGCGGGACCTGACGGCCGAGGAGGTCGCCGGGCGTGCACAGCGGTCCGGCGAGCTGGACCGGGACTCCGTCGGTGCCGACGGACTCGTGGGGCTCGATGGAGACCGGCAGGATGCGGCCGAGACCGGACATGCCGCCGAAGGTGTTGATGCCGGCGTCGAGGACGACGTAGCGGGTGCCCCGGCTGTCCTTGACGTTGACGACACCGGTGAGCAGGGTGCCGCTGTCGGCGACCAGGTACCGTCCCGACTCGCAGGCGATGCGCGGGGCACCGTCGCGCCAGCCGGGGAAGTGCTCGTCGAGCGACGTGGCCAGGGCTTCGCGCAGTTCGCCGTAGACCGGCCGCCTCCCCTGGACCGCGTACGGTGCGGCGAAGCCTCCGCCGAGGTCGACGATGCGGAAGTCGACGCCCAGCTCCCGCTGGAGTGCGGCGGCGGTGGCGATGGTGTGCCGGAACTCGGCGATGAGGCTCGCCTCGTCCTTGGCGTTGCTCAGCGGGAAGAAGTGCAGTCCGGCAATGGTCGTGCCGGGTACGTCGCGCAGCTCCGCGGCGAGGCCGGGCAGGGTCTCGCCGTCGAATCCGAACTGTGAGGGCACCCCGGTCATGCGGATGCTGGTGGCGGCGGCTCCGGTGGGGTTGTTGACGCGGATCAGGCAGTCCGCGGTGATGCCGAGCTGCACGGCCGTGTCGCCGACGTGCCGCAGGTCGCCGGGCGACTCCACGGAGAACGTCCGCACGCCCCGGGTCATGGCCTCGGCCAGTTCCTCGGTGGTCTTGCCGGGGCCGGTGTACAGGATCTCGGCCCCTGCGAATCCGGCCCGCAGGACGGCGTCGAGTTCCCCGACGGAGCTGATCTCCGCACGGCAGACACGGGGGCCGCCGGCCCGCATCTCGCGCAGGATCTCGGGGTGCGGGTTGGCCTTGGCCGCGTAGTACACGGCGACCTCGTCGGGCAGTGCGGCGAACAGGTCGTCCCGCGCCGCCGCGACCCGGTCCAGGTCGTAGACGTAGGAGGGGGTGCCGAAGCGCCGGGCGAGGTCGGTGGTGCCGGTCACGGCGTGGTTCCTTCCAGAAGGCTGAGGAGCTGCTTGCGGTCGTGCTTGCCGTGCGCGGTCAGCGGCAGTTCGTCGACGACACGGCTGACCCCGGGCACCTTCGCGGGCTCCAGCCGCAGGGACAGTTCCCGCAGCAGCACGTGCGGGTCGATGCCGCCCTCGGCGAAGACCGCGAGATCGCGGCCGGGGGCGGGCGGGAGGACCGCGGCGGCGCGGACACCGGGTACGTCCGTGGCCGCGGCCTCGATCTCGGTGGTGCTCATACGGACGCCCTTGTGCTTGAACATGTCGTCCCGGCGGCCCTCGTAGTACAGGTATCCGTCCTCGTCGACGTGCCCGAAGTCGCCGGTGTGCAGGCGCAGTCCGCCGTCGGGCGAGGGGCGGAAGGCGCGTGCGGTCTGCTCGGGCGCACGCCAGTAGCCCGGCATCACGTGGGGGCCTTCGACGACGATCTCCCCGGTCTGCCAGGGCCCCAGCGTGTTGCCGTCGTCGTCGACGGTGAAGGCGCGCGTGCCGGGCAGCGGACGGCCGACGGACTCGGGCCGGGCGTCCTGCTGGTCGGGCGGCAGGACGGAGACGCGCTTGCACTCGGTCTGGCCGAACTGGATGACCACCTCGGATCCGGGGAAGGCCGTGCGGAGCCCGTCGGCGGTGGGCTTCGGCAGCGCGGCCCCGGTGTTGGTGAACATGCGGACGGTCGAGTCCTGCCGGGGTTCGCGTTCGGCCAGCGCGCAGATCATGGTGGCCAGGGACGGCACGATGGGGACGACGGTGGCTCCGGTCTCCCGGATGCGGCGCAGCAGCACCAGGTCGGACTCGCCGTCGGCGAGGACGATCTCGCTGCGGCCGGCCGCGGTGAGCAGCACCTTGTAGAGGCCGTAGTCCCAGGAGATGGGGAAGCGGCAGAAGACCACGTCGTCGGGGCGGTAGCCGAGTTCGAGGTTGATGGCCTCGGTGGCGAACACCATCCTGCCGTGCGGGCAGACGACGGCCTTGGGAGCCGCCGTGGAGCCGGACGTGTAGACGAGGACGGCGAGGTCGTCGGCGTGGACGGGGGCGCCGTCGCCCCGGGCCTCCTTGTCACGCAGGTCGGTGACCGCCGGCCAGACCTCGTCCAGGCCGAGGACGGTGACCTGCCCGGCGAGCGCGGAGACACGGGACACGGCGGCGCCGTCGACGACCACCAGGGACGGCTCGGAGTTCTCGACGACGGCCCTGAGGTGGTAGTCCTTCATGCCCGTGTTGACGGGGACGAGGACGGCGCCGCGGCGGGCGGCGCCGTACAGCAGGGCGACGAGCTCACGGGTGCTGGCGAGTTGGACCAGGACGCGGTCGCCGTGGCCGATGCCCTGGGCCTGGAGCCACGCGTCGGCGGCGTGGCTCCAGGCGGTGAGCTCCCGGTAGGTCCATCGCCCGGTGGCGTCGGCGACGGCCGCCGCGTCGGGGTGCTCGGCGGTGGCCTCGTCGAGCAGGTCGTGTATCCGGGCGTCGGTGCGGGCCTGCGCTGTGGGTTGACCGTTCACTGCGACTCCTGCCGTCCTTGGGTCCTGGTCCCGGCTCCGGCGGGCTGCTGTCGCAGGGCCGCGGCGCGGGAGGTGAGCTTCCTGCGGTCGGTCTTGCGGTTGGGGTTGAGCGGAAACGCGTCCAGGTGGTGGTAGGCCCGGGGAACGACGGCGGCCGGCAGCAGTTCCCGCAGGTGACGGGCGAGCCGGGCGGGCGTCACCGGTTCGCCGGTGTGGAAGACGGCGAGTTCGACGGTGCCGTCCACGGGGACGGCGACGGTCACCGCGTCCTCGACGCCCGGGCAGGTGCGTACCGCGGCGTCGACCTCGGCCAGTTCGGTCCGGATGCCGTGCACCTGGACCTGGGCGTCCAGACGGCCCAGGTAGAGCAGGCCGTCGTCGTCGGTGCTGCGGACCCGGTCGCCGGTGCGGTAGTAGCGCAGGCCGTCCCGTTCCAGGAAGCGTCCGGTGTCGTCGGCCGGGTCGAGGTAGCCCGGGGTCAACTGGGGTCCGGCGATACACAGTTCGCCCTCACCGGTGGTGCTCGGCGAGCCTTCGGCGTCCAGCAGCAGCACCGAGTGCCCGGGGTGCACGTCGCCGATCGGCACCATCGCGTGCAGGTGCCGCCGGCCCGGCTGCCAGCGGTGCGCGGTGACCGTGACGGTCAGCTCGGTCGGTCCGTAGATGTTCTCCAGCACGGTGCCGGGGGCCGCGGCCGCCCAGTCCTCGGCGTCCTGGCAGCTGAGCGCCTCCCCCGCGAAGAAGCTCCTGCGCAGCGGGGACAGCGCACCGGGTGCGAGGCCGCCGGTGCGCCGCACCAGGGAGATCGCGCTGGGCGTGGAGAACCACACGCTCACCCCCTGCTCGGCCACGAACCGGGGCAGGCGCGCGTACTCCCGCGCGGGGACCGGTACGACGGTGGCTCCGGCCCCCCAGGCGCAGAACAGGTCGAACATCGCGCAGTCGAAGTTGAGGTCGAAGGTCTGCGAGAAGACGTCCTCGGGGCCGAAGTCGTACCGCTCGTCGAGCAGCGAGAAGTAGTGCGCGGTGTTGGCGTGGGTGACCGGCACACCCTTGGGCCGTCCGGTGGAGCCGGAGGTGAAGAGCACGTAGGCGATGTCGTCCGGCCGGGCGGGCATCGGTTCCTTGAGCGCGCTGTCGGGGTCGACGGCGAGCGCCCGCCCCGGCTGCCCGCCGGGGGCGAACAGGGTGGGCAGGTCGAGGCCGTCCTCGTGCAGCGCGGTCAGCGCGGGCAGGGCGTCGTCGTCGGCGAGCAGGGCGCCCACTCCGGCGGCCTCGATCATCTGCCGGGTGCGGGCGGCGGGGAACGCCGGCTGCAGGGGGACGACGGTGACCCCGCTGTAGAGGCCGGCCAGCAGGCTCGGGTACGCCGACGCTCCCTTGCCGGCCAGCACGCCCACGGCGGGCTTCCGGCCGGGGAGGCCGGCGAGCAGGGAGCCGGCGAGCAGGAGGGCCCGCTCGTGCAGTTCGCGGTAGGTGAGGGCGGCGCCGTCGGCCCGCAGCGCGGGCCGGTCGGGCGCCAGGGCCAGCCCGCGCAGGAACCGTCCGGACAGGGTTCCGTCCATGGTGGCGTCCAAGGGGTCCGTCCCTCAGCTCGTGGTGCGCTGGAGCATGCCCTCGACGGTCTCCCACAGCGTGCCGGCGCTGCGGAAGGTGCCCATGGTCAGCGCGCTGTCACGGAAGCGCACCTGGTAGGCGTCCTCCAGCGTGCCGAGCAGCTGGACCATGCCCAGCGAGTCCAGGCCGAGGTCCTTCAGCTCGTCGTCGGTGGTCAGCGGCTCCTGCGGGGGCAGGAACGGCAGGAAGGTGCGGAGTATCTGTTCGAACTGGTCGTCCCACATGGGTGTGCCTCCTGCGGATAGGGCGGATCGGACGGTTCAGGCGGCGCGTGTACGGCGCCGGGGGGTCATCGCCAGGCGCGGGTGCGCGGCGACGACCTCGAAGGTGCGGGTGGTACGGGGGACCCGGCCGAAGAGGCTGTCGGGACCGGCGACGCACATGCGCCGGACTCCGGCGTCGCGCAGCGCCGTGGTGACGCTCGGCCAGTTCATGGCGTGGTCGAAGCCGTCGAGCAGCATGGTGCGCAGTTCCTCGCCCGTGTGCAGCAGCCTGCCGTCCTGGTCGGCGACGACCGGCAGGGAGGGGTCGGCGAAGGTGTAGCGCGAGACGACCTCGCGTTCCGCCTTGGCGCGCAGCGGCGCGAACACCGAGGCGTGCATGGGGGGACGCATGGTGTAGAGGGGGAGGCTGCCGATGCCGCGCAGCCGCTCCCGCAGCCACTCGACACGGTGTTCGGCCAGGGAGACCATCCAGAAGCCGTCGTCGATGTGGCAGGAGATCTCGTGCCACTCGCCGGCGTCGTCGAGCTCGGCGAGGATGGGGTCCAGTTCCTCGCTCGGGGCACGGACGAAGGACAGGGTGACGATGTCCTTGTGGTGTGCGGCGAAGTACGACTCGAGACACCGCGCGATCTCGGCGGTGAGCCGTACCGCGTCCGGCAGTTCGAGGGCACCGGTGTAGGCGAGGGCGGCCTTCTCCCCGAAGCTGGGACCGGCCACGATGTCGGGGGTGACGTCCAGGTGCTCGACCGCCCAGTACGCGCTGGCCAGGCAGTTCACGAAGAAGGCGACCTGGGCGGCCTCCGAGTAGTCGCCCTCGGAGCGCCGGAAGGCGTCCACCAGGGAGTAGCCGAGGGCGTCGTCGGCGACGGCGACCAGCTCCCGGGCCACGGGGTGGGCCACCATGAAGCGGCCCACGTCGGCGAACGGGACGGGGCCCATGCCGGGGAAGACGAGTGCGGTGTCGTACGCCATGGCGGTGTCCCCGCCTCCTCTCACAGTGGTCTGCGACGCCCGGACCGGCGTCGTGGCGCGGCGTGTCACAGGCCGGCGAGGAAGTCGGTCAGCACCTCGAAGAACCGGTCCGGCTCCTCCAGGTGCGGCAGGTGGCTGGACTCCTCGAAGATCTCCCAGCGGGCCCCGGGGACACGGTCCATGTAGGGCTGGACGACGGCCGGGGTGGCCTCGTCGTGACGTCCGCTCAGGAGCAGCGTGGGTGTCCTGATGGTGTGCAGTCCGTCGACGATCGACCAGTCCTTCAGGGAGCCGATCACGTGGAACTCGGTCGGGCCGTTCATCGCGTAGTAGACCGTGGGGTCGTTGTAGATCTCCATGAAGGAGGAGAGGAAGTCGCGGGGCCACGGGGTGAGGCGGCACACGTGGCGGTCGTAGAAGACGCGCATCGCGGCCAGGTACTCCTCGGACTCGTAGGTTCCGGCCGCCTCGTGGCGCAGCAGGGCCGCCTGCACGTCCGGCGGCAGCGCGGCCCGCAGCCGGGCCATCTCCTGGAGCCAGATGGGGTACGAGGCGGGCGCGTTGGCGACGACCAGGCCACGGAGACCGGGTGGACGGCCCATCGCGTGCTGTGCGCTCAGCGGGCCGCCCCAGGACTGGCCGAACAGGACGTAGTCGTCGGCGATGCCCAGTTCCTCGACGAGATTGCCGAGTTCGGCGAGGAACAGGTCGACCGTCCAGAAGTCCGGTGCGCTGTCCGGGAGGTGGGTGGAGCCGCCGTTGCCCAGCTGGTCGTAGTGGACGACCGGCCATCCGTCCTCGGCGAGGCGGGCGAGCGGCAGCAGGTAGTCGTGCGTACTGCCGGGGCCGCCGTGGACGACGACGACCGCGGGGCGTCCCGCCCCGAGTTCCCCGGTCACGCGGTACCAGGTCCGGTACTCCCCGAAGGGGACGGTGCCCTTGACGCCGGGGACGAGACCCTGCGCACTGGGTTTCGGGGACACGCTGATCACCTCTGGTCGGCTGCGGAGTGCGGCGGACGTCCGGTCAGGAGATCCGGCCGGGACCGCGGAGCGTGTGGTGCGGGGCGAACCGTGCTTCCGCCGTGGTCCGCAGCCGACGCTAACCGTCGCCCAGACGTTCGACGGACCCCTAACCGCCCCTAGTGGTACGGGGAGTGACGGGCGCCACGGCCGCACCCCTCGGAGGGCCGCGCCGCTAGGGGCACGTAGGGGTGGGCCACCCCGGGCACCGCTCCTTAGCGTGCGGGAAACGGCCGGCGGAAACCGCGCCGGCGCCGGGCCCGGAGCCCTCCCCCGGGGTGAAACGGCGCGGCCCGCTCCCTCCCGTGCGAAGAGGACACCATGACTGCACCTGCCGAAGCGGCCGCCGAGGGCGCCCTCCCGGAGTTCCCGATGCGTAGGGCCTGCCCCTTCAGCCCGCCGGCCGCCTACACCGAACTGCGTGAGAACGAACCGGTCTCCCGGGCGCAGCTCAAGGTCAACGGCAAGCCCACCTGGCTGGTCACCCGCCACGACCTGTACAAGAAGCTGCTCGGTGACGCGCGGGTGAGCGCCAATCTGAAGCTGCCGGGCTACCCGCTCCAGGTGCCGGTGCCGGATGAGATCCTCCAGTCGGTCCCGCTCACCTTCCTGTCCATGGACCCGCCCGACCACACCGTGCAACGCCGCATGCTGGCACCGGAGTTCAGCGTGCGCCGGATGCGTGAGCTGCGCGCCCGGGTGCAGGAGCTCGTGGACGAGCAGATCGACGAGATGCTGGCCAAGGGCTGCGACAGCCCGGTGGACCTCGTCACGGCGCTCGCCCTGCCGGTGCCGTCCCTGGTGATCTGCGAACTGCTCGGCGTCCCCTACGAGGACCACGCCCGGTTCGAGCAGTGGGCGTGGGCCATCATGAACCACGAGGTCAGCGACGAGGACCGGGGCATGGCCCACTACGAGCTGGACCGCTACGTCGACGGGCTGGTCACCGCGAAGGAGAGCGAGCCCGGCGACGACATGATCAGCCGGCTGATCGCCTTCAACCGGGAGACCCCGGCGGTGGAGCACTCGGACATCGCGAGCATGTCCAAGCTGATGCTGGTCACCGGCCACGAGACCACGGCGAACATGATCGCGCTGGGTGTGCTGGCCCTGCTGGAGCACCCGGACCAGCTCGCCGCCGTGCGCGAGGACCCCGGGCTGATGCCGGGCGCGGTGGAGGAACTGCTGCGTCTGTTCTCCATCTCGGACGCCGGAACGGCGCGCGTGGCCCTGGAGGACATCGAGCTCGGGGACGTCACCATCCGTGCCGGTGACGGCATCCTGCCGCTGAACAACGCGGCCAATCACGACGAGCAGGTCTTCCCCGACGCGGACCGCCTGGACGTGCGCCGCGAGGCCCGCAGCCATGTGGCCTTCGGCTACGGCGTCCACCAGTGCGTCGGCCAGAACCTGGCCCGGATGGAACTCGACGTCGTCTACTCCACGCTGCTGCGCCGGATCCCGACGCTGCGCCTGGCCACTCCGGCCGACGAGCTGCGCTTCAAGGACGACGCCATCGTCTGGGGCCTGTACGAGCTGCCCGTCACCTGGTGACGCCGGACACCCCGATGAACACCCCCTCCCCCACCGTTGCGTTCGAGAGGCAGCCATGACCCAGTCCGCAGAACCGGCCGGCGGAACGGCGTCGCCGTACCCGCAGTTCCCGATGCGACGCACCTGCCCGTTCAGCGAGCCGGACGAGTACGCCGGACTGCGCGCGGACGAGCCCGTGTCGCGTGCCTCGCTCAAGGTCAACGGCAAGGAGACCTGGCTGGTGACCCGGCACGAGCACGTCAAGCAGGTGCTCGGGGACCCGCGTGTGAGTTCCAACCTGAAGCGCCCCGGCTATCCGCACCAGTTCCACATCTCCGAGGAGATGCTCGCCCATGTCCGGCTGATGATGCTGTCCATGGACCCGCCGGAGCACACCGCGCAACGCCGCATGCTGATACCGGAGTTCACCGCACGGCGGACGAAGGCGATGCGTCCGCGGATCCAGGAGGTCGTCGACGAGCGGATCGACGCCATGCTGGCCGCGGGAGGTCCGGTGGACCTGGTCCAGGCCCTTGCCCTGCCGGTGCCGTCACTGACCATCTGCGAGCTGCTCGGGGTCCCCTACGGGGATCACGCCCAGTTCGAGGAGTGGTCGGCGGCCCTGATGAACCACGACCTCAGCCCCGAGGAGTACGGGGCGGCGGTGCAGGCCCTGGACATGTACCTGGACAAGCTGGTCACCCTGAAGGAGACCGAGCCGGGTGACGACCTGATCAGCCGGTTCCTGGAGAAGAACCGCACCGAGCAGGCCGCCGACCACCTCGACGTGGTGACCATGGCGCGGATGATGCTGGTGGGCGGCCACGAGACGACGGCGAACATGATCGCGCTCGGTGTGCTGGCCCTGCTGGAGCACCCGGACCACATGGCCGAGCTCCGGTCGGACGACACGTTGCTGCCGAACGCCGTCGAGGAGCTGCTCCGGGTCTTCTCCATCTCGGACTCGGGTACCGCCCGGGTCGCGGTCGAGGACATCGAGGTGGGCGGGGTCACCATCCGCGCCGGCGAGGGCATCCTCGCGCTGAACAACGCCGCCGACCACGACGAGACGGTCTTCGCGGACCCCGGCACCCTCGACTTCCACCGCAAGGAGGCCCGCAGCCACCTGGCCTTCGGGTACGGGATCCACCAGTGCATGGGCGCGAACCTGGCCCGCGCGGAGCTGGAGATCGTGTACTCCACCCTGCTCCGCCGCATCCCGGGCCTCCGGCTGGCCGTACCCGCGGAGGAACTGCGCTACAAGGACGACGCCATGGTCTACGGCGTCTACGAGCTGCCCGTCACCTGGTGACGGCCGATCCGATCGGAATCCCTGCCATGCATGTCACCACGGACCACGACCGGTGTGTGGGCTCCGGCCAGTGCGCGATGCAGAGCCCCGAGGTCTTCGACCAGGACGACGACGGTCTCGTCGTCGTCCTCCAGGAGAGGCCGGGGGCGGAGCTGCTGGAGGAGGTCCACCGTGCGGTGGAGCTGTGTCCGTCGCAGTCCATCCACGTCACCGGCTGATCCGGTCCCGCCCCGGCTCCCGCGCCGTGGTGCCGTGCGGGAAGGCTCCCGCACGGCGCCACGGCGCGCACGACGACGACCGAGGACGTGAACCCGTGGTGACGAACCGACCTCGCTCCCCCGGGCCGGGGCTGCCCGTCGAGCCGCGCCGAGGGCCCGGCGACCGGCCGGGCCGGCCGTCGACGACGCGCCGGTACACGGGGTCCGGCACCGCGAGGGAGTCCAACGCCCGGTACCGGCAGCTGGTCGCCGACGGTGCGACGGACCTGTCGGTCGCCTTCGACCTGCCCACCCGGACGGGACACGACTCGGACGCCCCCGTCGCCTCCGGGGAGGTCGGCAGGACCGGCGTGGCGATCGACTCCCTCGACGACATGCGCGTCCTCTTCGCCGGCATCCCCCTGGACCGGGTGTCCACGTCGTTGACGGCCGACGCCCCGGCGTCCCTGCTGCTCCTGCTCCACCAACTGGTCGCGGAGGAGCACGGGATCGGCGCCGGCCTGCTGAGGGGCGCGGTACGGAACGACGTGCTGCAGGAGTACGTCGCGCGAGGGGCGTGCATCTTCCCGCCGAAACCGGCACTGCGGCTGGCCACGGACGTCTTCACGTACTGCGGGGCCGAGATGCCTCGGTGGGACACGCTCGTGGTCTCCGGTCATCTCATGGCCGAGGCGGGCGCGTCGCCCGCGCAGGAGATCGCGTTCACCCTGGCCGACGGCATCGCGTACGTACGCGCGGCGCTCGCCGCCGGGCTGGACGTCGACGCGTTCGCCCCGCGGCTCTCCTTCGTCCTCATGACCCGCACGACGGTCCACGAGGAGGCCGCCGGACTCCGTACCGCGCGCCGGATCTGGGCGCGGGTGATGCGGGAGGAGTTCGGGGCGAGGGCCCCCGGGTCCCTGATGCCGCCCTTCCGCGCCCGGGCCGGAGCCGGGCAGCACGGGGACGGTCCGCTCGGGGGCCGCTGTCCCGAGGAACCCGGCACCCCTCTCTCCGGGGCCCGCGCCGCCGGGAGGACGGTCGACGGTATCGAGGAGGCCGCGGTCGCGCTCATGCGGAAGATCGAGGACCTCGGCGGGGCCGTCGCCGCCATCGAGCACGGCTACCAGAGGGACGAGCTGGGGGACCACGCCTGCCGCGTCTCCCGGGAGGCCGGCCCCCGGAAGCGGGTCGCGGCGGGAGTCGACGGCCCCCGGCTCGGCGGGGCGGAGCCGCACGGGCCCGTCCGTGCCGCCCCGCCGATCGAGACCGGGCAGGCCGAACGCCTCGCCAAACTCCGCGCCTGGCGGGACCAGGACCGGGTGGACCGTCACCTCGCGGGCGTGCAGAAGGCGGCGGCCGGGGACGACAACGTGCTGTACCCGATGAAGGAGGCCCTGTCCGCGGGGGCGACCGTGGGCGAGGTCTGCGACGCGCTGCGCGAGATCTGGGGGACGTACGCCCCCGGCGGACCCCGCTGAGCGGTTCTCGGACGGGACGGGCCCCGGGCCGTACGGCAGGGTGCGCCGGCCCGGAGGCACCTCACTCCGGGCCGGCGCCTCCGGGCCGCGGGCCGACGAGGGACTGGGCCTGCTGGAGGAAGAGCGGCAGCCACTGCTCGTAGGAAGTGGACCCCAGGTACTCCAGTGCCGTTTCCGCGTCCTTGCCGACAGGCACGTGGAGCGGCGTCCCGGGATCGTCGGCGGCGGCGAGCACCGCCTCGGCCACCTCGCCGCAGTCACCGGCTCCCTGCTGGACCCGGGCGAGGAACCGCGCCGTCCACGCCCGGTCGGCGGTGTAGGGGTCAGCCGCGGACACCTCCGACGGGGCCGTGGCCACCGGGCTGTCGCGGTTGATGCGGGAGGCGAAACTGCCGGGCTCCAGACACACCACGCGAATCCCGAACGGCCGCACCTCGGCGGACAGCGCCTCGCTGAGCGTGCCCAGGGCGGCCTTGCTGGCGGCGTAGAAGCCGCCGTGGGGCACGGCGAACGTGCGGCCGGCCAGGGAGGAGACGTTGACGACGACGCCGCTGCCACGGGCCCGCATCGACGGCAGCACCGCGCGCACGGTGCGCAGCGGCCCCCAGAGGTTGGTCTCCAGCACCGCGCGCGCCTCGTCCTGCGGCATGGTCTCGACGGTTCCGGTGCGGTCGATGCCGGCGTTGTTGACCAGCACGTCGATGCCGCCGTGCCGTCGGAGCACCCCGTCGACGGCCGCGGCGACGGAGGCGTCGTCGGTGACGTCGAGCCGGGGCACGTCCAGGGTGAGGTTCTCGGCCCGGGCACGCCCGAGCAGTTCACCGGCGGTGGCGGGGTCGCGTACGCACGCGTGGACGCGATCGCCCCTGCGGGCGAAGGCCAACGCGGTCTCCAGACCGATACCGCTGCTGCAACCGGTGATGAGGACCGACGTCATGATGGACCGCCTGCTTTCGGGGCGTCGGACGACAGGATCGGTCGGCAGCCTACGAACGCGCCGCCCCGGCCGCAGCCCCTAAGGCCCCCTAGGACAGCAGCGGTTGATCCGTCTCCCACCTCCAATCCGGTTGACACTCGAGGGTGGAATGACGGACGTTCAGCCGTGATCGACCGACGCGGCACCAGGACGGAGAGATGACACGCCGATGACGTCCGCAGGAGGGAACCCGCAGCCGGGGCGACGGGTCCCCGCACTGAGCGTCTCGGAGCAGGCGCATACCGCGGGACGGGTCAAGGACCATGGCAGGACGGTGGAGTTCAGCTGGCCCGGGGTGTACTTCGAGGGCCGCTTCCGCGGGACCGGGCTCGGGGTGGTCCTCGACTGCGCGGCCGCCGACTACGACGTCCAGGTCGACGGGACCACCGTCGCGACCCTGGTCACCCCCGGCGACACCACGCACTGGATCGACGGCCTGCGGGACGGCGAGCACACGGTCCGGGTCGTCAGACGCAACGACACCCCGGGGGACACCAGCACGTTCGGAGGCTTCGTCGCCGCACCCGGGGGCACCGTACTCGGCAGGCCCGCGCCCCGGGACCGTCAGATCGAGTTCATCGGGGACTCCCTCACGATGGGCTACGGCAACGTCTCGGGCACCCGCGCCTGCGATCCGGAGCAGCTCAGGCGGACCACCAACAGCGATGTGAGCCACGGCGCCCTCACCGCCCGGCAGCTGGACGCCGACTACCAGATCAACGGCCTCTCCGGCCTGGGCATGGTGCGCAACGTCGCCGGCATCTGCCCGGACGTCACGTACCGGACCTACTACGACCGCGCCCTGCTGAACGTGGACGGCGACGTCTGGCAGAACCCGGGGACGTGGCGCCCCCAGGTCGTGGTGGTCAACCTCGGCTCCAACGACTTCTCCGACCTCACCCCCGGTGAAGCGTGGACGCCCGACAGCCTGGCGGCCGCCTACCGCACCGCCTACGGCGAGTTCCTCCGGGAACTCCGGACCCGCAACGGCGCCGGGACCTTGCTCGTGGCCGTCGGCTTCGACAGGAACGCCGAGCATGTGCGGCAGGTGGTCGAGGCACGCAACGACGCGGGCGACAGCGGGGTCCACTACTGGTACCTCGACCAGTCGGGCCTGGACTTCCTCGGATGTGACGGGCACACCTCGGCTCACGACGACCGGGTGATCGCCGACCGGCTCGCCCCGTTCCTCCGGAGCCTGCCGACGGGATGGTGAGGGAACTGGCCGGCCGTGGACCGGGCCGGAGACCGCCGCTCCCGCCGCCTCCTCCGGAACCGCGTCGGCCACCCGTTCGAACGGACCGCTACTATGCCCGCTCATGAATGACGACGTACGCAACATCGTGCTCGGTGTCATCGCGGCCGGAATCAGCGCCTCCCTCGGCTGGCTCGCCCGGACGTACCTCTGGCGGCGCGGACTCAGGCGCAAGCAGGCGTTCTTCGGGATGCCGGAGAACTCCGAGTGCCTGCTCGTCGTCAACCGTGACGCGGGCGGCGACGGCGCGGTCCATCGCCACGACGTCTTCGCCCTGCTCGAACTCTCGGCCCTGATCAAGGACTGCTCCGCCCACGCGCAGATCGTGTCCCACGACACGGCCCACCAGGGCTTCGGTGAGCGGACGGAGTTCTGCGTCGGCGGTCCCGGGTCCAACCGCCGCATGGCCGCGCACCTGCAGTCGCTGCTGCCCGGGGTGCAGATCAACACCGGGCCCGAGCCGGGCCCCGACCGCGCGGCCTTCCAGGTCGGCTCGGAGCGCTACCGGCTGGAACCGGGAACGTCCGAACACGTCCTGCTGGCACGGCTGACGGGCGGCCGGGACGCGCGGCCGGTCTTCCTGCTCTGCGGTCAGCGCGCCATCGCCAACCAGGCCGCCTCGCGTTACCTGATACGCCACCACGAGAAGCTGCAGCGCAGACACCGGGGCGGCTCGTTCGTCCTGCTCCTGAAGGTGGTCAACTCCCAGGCCTACGGGCCGGATGTGGTCGAACTGGTCGGCGACGTGACCAGGGCGGCCCAGGCTCCGCTGCCCACCGCCCCCCGTACCTCGCACCGCGCCACCGGCTGACGCCGGGGACAGCGCGGTGTCCGGGCCCGGGGCCCGGTCGGTCCCGCGGCCGCGGCAGGGGCCGTCGCCCCACGCACAGGAAAGGGCGGTCCCGCGTCGTTCCTCCGTACGACGCGGGACCGCCCCTGTCATGGCGGACTGTCCTTCAACCGCCCCCTCACTTCTCCACGGGCCGGTCAGGTGTCACCCCGTGCCCTTCACCGGTCCTCCCGCATCGGCCGCGACCCGGCCGGCACGCAGCTGACCTTCTCCCCACCGTCCGAGGCCCCGGGACGTGTACCGGTTCCGCGGTGCGGGAAGTGATCACCGGCTGCTGCCGGGCGGACGGTCCGACGGCTACTGCCTGCGACGGCCGGGCAGGACCGTTCCCGGTTCGGCGGCCGCGACGCCCGTCCCCTCCGTCTTGGGGTTGCGCCGCTCCCTCCTCGCCACCCAGGTGGCGAACCAGGAGAGCAGCATGCACATACCGATGTAGATGGGCGAGATGACCATCACGACGGGGATGAACGGCAGGTCGTAGTCGAGGTTCGACGCGATCAGCTTGCCCGCGTGGAGGAACTCCTCGTAGGTGATCAGGTAGCCCAGCGAGGTGTCCTTGAGCGCCACCACCAGCTGGCTGATGATGGTGGGGAGCATCGCCCGGACGGCCTGCGGGGCCAGGACGTGGGTGGTGACCTGGGTCTTGCGCATGCCCAGCGCGTACGCCGCCTCCCCCTGCCCTCGCTCCACGGAGTTGATCCCGGTACGGAACACCTCCGCGAGCACGGAACCGTTGTAGAGGGTCAGCCCGGCCACCAGCGCGGGCAGCGGCTGGACCTTGAGCGCGACGAAGATGAAGAAGATCATCACCAGTACCGGCATCGCCCTGAAGAACTCGACCAGGACGGTCGAGACCCATCGCACCGGCTTGTGGACGGACAGCCGTCCGACGGCGAGTACCGCCCCGAGCGCGAGCGAGAGCACCGCCGCGTAGGCGAAGGCCTTGAGGGTGTTGCCCAGGCCCCGGAGCAGCAGTTCCTGGATTCCCTTGTACGTGAAGGGAGTCCATTTGGCGCTGGTGAACTGGTCGGTGTCGAAGAGCAGGTAGATGATCCAGGCGAGAAGTCCCAGGATCACGGCGGTCGAGATGACTCCGTAGAGGAAGTGTCTCCTGCGGGTGACGGGCCCCGGGATGTCGTAGAGCGCGGTCGCCGAGGCGGTGGCGTGGGTCATCGGGCGACTCCCCAGCGCTTCTCCAACACGTTGAAGAGCGCACTGATGGCGAGGGTGATGATGAGGTATCCGACGGCGATCCAGACGAAGGTCCAGATGATGCTGTAGCCGAGTTCGTTGAGGGTCTTGTAGGTACCGAGGAGCTCCGTGACGCTGAAGGCCCCGGCGATGGCGGAGTTCTTGGCGAGCGCGATGAGCGTCGAGCCCACCGGAGGGATGACCGACCGGAAGGCCTGCGGCAGCACCACGTTGCCCAGGGTCTGTCCGAAGGACATCCCGAGGCTCCGGGCCGCTTCGCCCTGTCCCGTGGGCACGGTGTTGATGCCGGAGCGCAGGGCCTCGCAGATGAAGGCCGAGGTGTAGCAGCCGAGCGCGAGGACCGCGAAGACCTGGAAGGGCAGGACCAGGCCGAAGCGCGGCAGCCCCAGCAGCACGGCGAAGAACAGCAGCGTCAGCGGGGTGTTGCGGAGCACCGCCACCCACACGGTGCCGATGACCCGGAGCGAGCCGACGGGCGCGACCCGGAAGGACGCCATGACGAAGCCGAGCACGAGTGCCAGGATCGAGGCGTAGACGGTGAGTTCGACGGTGCCGAGGAAGCCCTTGCCGTAGAGCGACCAGTTCTCTGTCAGTACGTCCATGGTGGAGGCTCGCCCCTCAGCTCGCCGGGTAGCGGTCGATGGGCGGCGGTGTCGGCGCCGGTACCCCGGACAGGCCCAGGGTCGCCTCGAACGCCTTCTTCCAGTTGCCGTTCTTCTCGTTCTCCTCCAGTGCGTCGTCGAGCGCGAGGCGCAGCGCGTTGTCGCTGCGCGGGACACCGATGCCGTACGGCTCCTCGGAGAAGGGCTTGCCCACCACCTTCATCTCGTCCGGGGCCTTGGCCGCGAAGCCGAGCAGGATGGCGTCGTCGGTGGTGACCGCGTCGACCTGGAAGGTCAGCAGGTTGTCGACGCAGATCGAGTAGGTGTCGTAGGCGACGAGGTCCGCCTCGGGGTAGTCGGCGGCGATGCGCTGGTACGGCGTCGAGCCGGCGGCCGAGCAGACGGTCTTGCCCGCCAGGTCCTGCGGGCCGTGGATGTCGTTCTCGTCGGTGCGCACCAGCAGCCCCTGGCCCGCCATGTAGTAGGGGCCGGCGAAGCCGACGAGCTTCTTGCGCATGTCGTTGATGGTGTAGGTGCCGACGTAGTAGTCGATCTGGCCGTTCTGGAGTGCCGTCTCACGGTTGGCGGAGGCGATGGTCCGGAAGCGGATCGTGTCCGGCTCGAAGCCGAGCGAGGCCGCCATCATGCGGGCGATCTCGATGTCGAACCCGGAGTAGACGCCGGTGGCCGGGTCCTTCTCACCGAGGTACGGCTGGTCCTCCTTGGCGCCCACGACGAGATAGCCACGCTTCTCGGCCTTCTTCCAGGTCTTCGACTCCGGCAGCTGGAAACCGGTGTCGACCTTGTACCGGGGCAGTTCGTCGGCCTTCGGCCCCTTGACCGGTGGGCTGCCCTCCCTGCCGCAGCCGACGGCCAGCGCGGCGATCAGGAGGCAGACCAGTACGGCCGCGATGTTCCTCGTACGCAACACGGTGCCCCCTGTCAGTGCTTGAGGATCTTGGACAGGAAGTCCTTGGCGCGGTCGCTCTCCGGGTGGGTGAAGAAGTCCTCCGGGGTGCGGTCCTCGATGACGCGTCCGTCCGACATGAAGACGACGCGGTTGGCGGCGGACCGGGCGAAGCCCATCTCGTGCGTGACGACCACCATGGTCATGCCCTCGCGGGCGAGCTGCTGCATGACCTCGAGGACCTCGTTGATCATCTCCGGGTCGAGCGCCGAGGTCGGCTCGTCGAAGAGGAGCGCCTTGGGGTCCATGGCGAGGGCGCGGGCGATGGCGACGCGCTGCTGCTGGCCGCCGGAGAGCTGGGCCGGGAACTTGTCGGCCTGTGAGGCGAGACCGACCCTCTCCAGGAGTTCGCGGGAGCGCTGGTCGGCCTCGTCCTTCTTGCGCCTGCGGACCTTGAGCTGGGCGAGCGAGACGTTCGCCAGGACGGTCTTGTGGGCGAAGAGGTTGAACGACTGGAAGACCATGCCCACTTCGGCCCGGAGCTCAGCGAGCCCCTTCCCCTCCTCGGGGAGCGGCTTCCCGTCGATGGCGATGTACCCGGATTCGATCGTCTCGAGCCGGTTGATGGTCCGGCAGAGGGTCGATTTGCCCGATCCGGAGGGGCCGATGACCACCACCACCTCCCCGCGGCCGACGGTGAGATTGATGTCCTGCAGGACGTGCAAAGTCCCGAAGTACTTGTTGACGTCCCGCAGCTCGATCAACGGATCGACGGCCATACGCTGCCCTACCCACTTATCGCTTGTCGAGGTCAGCGCAAACTATCCGGGGCGGACGACCGCTCCGGGGCCGACACGCACCGGCCCCGCATAAGGCTGTTTATCGCGTTTTGGCCTCGGGACCGCTCTCGGCGGACTCCGCGTACATCTCGGACAGCTCGGGGCTGCCGGACATCGCCCAGTCGAGGCCGGCGGCGACGACGTCGATCTCACGCCCCGACGCGAGCCGTACCGCCGGCTTCCCGCCGGCCAGGATGTCCCAGACGGCGCCGGGGACCGTCCGCACCAGGACCGTGCCGAGGTAGAGGCCCGCGTCGTTGCCGACCCAGGGCAGTTCCTCCGGGTCGTCGCGCCAGATCGGCGGCAGCTGGTCGAGGGCGGACAACGAGCCCGGGCTGTCGTCGAGTTCGAGGCCGCACTGTCCGGCCCGGGCGCGCAGCAGCTCGCACTCCGCGAACAGTTCCGCCACGCCGTCCGGATCCGTCCTGACGGCGGCCGCGAGAGCCACCTCCCGCGTACCGCCCTGGCGCTTACGCCAGTTGTCCAGGAAAGGGATGTTCATACCACCAGGATCGCACCCCGGGGGCGTTCCGCACCGCAGGGCACGCTTCTGTTCCCGATCCGGCACCCGGTCCGTACACGATCACGCCATGTACCTAAGGTACGGGCATGACCTCGCAGAACTATCTCTCCGAACTCTTCTCCCTGGAGGGCCGGGTCGCCGTGGTGACCGGCGGCAGCTCCGGCATCGGCCGGGGCATCACCGGGGCGCTCGCCCGCGCCGGCGCGAGCGTGGTGGTCGTGGCGCGCAGGGAGGCGGAACTGGCGCGGACCGTCGCCGAACTCGACGCCGACGGCTGCCGGGCCGCCTGGGTGAGCGCGGACCTGGCGACGCCGGAGGGCGTGCGGGCGGCGGGCGAGGAGTCCGTGGCCGCGTTCGGGGAACCCGACATCCTCGTCAACTGCGCGGGCGTCAACCTGCGGCCGCCGATGAGCGAACTCGGCGAGGACGTCTGGGACACCACGATGGCCGTGAACCTCAAGGCCCCCTATCTGCTGGGCCGCAGGTTCGGTCCGGGCATGGCGGAGCGTGGTCACGGCCGGATCATCCACATCACCTCGCAGCAGGCACACCGGGCGTTCGTGCAGAGCGGTGCGTACGGGGTCTCCAAGGGGGCCCTGGAGTCGCTGGCCCGCTCACAGGCCGAGGCGTGGTCGCCGCACGGGGTCACCTGCAACACGCTGGTGCCGGGATTCGTGATGACGCCGCTCAACGAGCGGCTGTCCTCGGACCCGGAGCGGGTCGCGGCCCTGGCGGCCCGCACCATGGTGGGACGCAACGGCCTGCCCGAGGACTTCGCGGGCGCGGCGGTGTTCCTGGCGAGCGCGGCATCGGGCTATGTGACGGGACAGTCGATCTTCGTCGACGGCGGGTTCTCCGTGCACTGAACGCGGACGCCGCCCCGGGAGGGGGCGGCATCGGCGGCGTGCGGGCGTGGCCGGCAGGAGGGCCCTCAGCCGTGTGCACCCTCGGCCGGGTCCCCGGCCTGGGCCGCGACGGACGCGGCGACGGAGGCGGAGGCCGCTTCCTTGTCGACTCCCAGGCCGCTGAGCAGTCCTGCTCCGTCCTCGAACTCCAGCAGGGCAAGCAGGACATGACCTGACCCGACGGTGTCATGACCGAGCCGCAGCGCCTCCCGGAAGGTCAGCTCCAGAACCTTGCGCGCCGCGGCGTCGAAGGGGATGAGCGCCGGCAGTTCGTCCGCCGCGGCCGGCAGGGCGAGGGTCGCCGCCTCACGAACGCGGTCCGCCGGAACACCCTGGTCCGCCATCACCCGGAGGGCGAGGCAGTCCGGGACGGCGACGAGGCCCAGCACGAGGTGCTCGGGGCGGATCTCGTCGTTGTGCGCGGCGTGGGCCGCGTTGGTCGCGCCCACGACGGCGCTCCTGGCCTGCTCGTCGAACCGGCTGAAGCCCTGGTTGGGGTCCAGGTCGGACGCCTCGTCGGGCTTCTTGGGCACGAACCTCTTCTGGGCGGCCTGCCGGGTGACCCCCATGCTCCTTCCGATGTCCGTCCAGGACGCGCCGGAGCGGCGCGCCTGGTCCACGAAGTGGCCGATGAGGTGGTCGGCGATCTCGCCGAGGTGGTCGGCCGCGACGACCGCGTCGGACAGCTGCTCCAGAGCGTCGGTATGGGTCTTCTTGATCCCCTCGATCAGGTCGTCGAGACGGATGGGAGGGCTGGGCTGCAACGGATTCGCCATAGAGGCAACCCTAGGTTGACAGCGAGAGCGCGTCAACCAATGGTTGACACCTTCCGGTCATCAGACGTCGAGGTCCACGACCACCGGGGCGTGGTCGGAGGCCCCCTTGCCCTTGCGCTCCTCACGGTCGACGTAGCTGTCCTTGACCGCCGCGGCGAAGGGCGCGTTCCCGTAGACCAGGTCGATGCGCATACCCCTGTTCTTCGGGAAGGCCAGCTGGCGGTAGTCCCAGTAGGAGTAGGGCCGGTCGTACTTCAGCGGACGCGGCACGACGTCCGACAGACCCGTCCCCCGCAGAGCGGCGAGCGCCTCACGCTCGGCCGGGGTGACGTGGGTGGCTCCCTCGAAGACGGCCGGGTCCCAGACGTCCTCGTCGGTGGGCGCGATGTTGTAGTCGCCGAGGACCGCGAACGGCAGCGTCCCCGCCGCGTCCGCGGCGACGGCTTCGCGCAGCGCCTCCAGCCAGCGCAGCTTGTACGCGTAGTGCTCGTGGGCGACCTCACGGCCGTTGGGGACGTAGACGGACCAGACGCGGGCGCCGCCGCAGGTCGCCCACGAGCACTA
>Ga0247818_10000422_pt1 | contig 26365 bp, 12 predicted proteins | sample 13C_Glucose_Day1_FD_192424 | JGI IMG/M metagenome (GOLD analysis project Ga0247818, IMG submission 192424) | Soil microbial communities from agricultural site in Penn Yan, New York, United States - 13C_Glucose_Day1 | ecosystem: Environmental > Terrestrial > Soil > Agricultural land | place... | reverse complement strand
AAGGCACACGCGTGATACCAGGGGGACACATGACCGATGAGGAAACCCTTAGCCAGGCAGAAGCGATCTGCCAGACGCTAAGACGAGACGATGATGGCGTGCGGCGCGAAGTCCTGGCGCACGCCGGCAGCCGCTGGTCACTGGGTATCCTGCATGCCCTGGGTGTGTACGGCACGATGCGTCATGCCGAGATCAAAAGGCAGATGACGGGCGTGACTCAGCGCATGTTGACCAAGACGCTGCGTGCGCTGGAACGCGATGGTCTGCTGATACGGCGGGAGTTGGATCAAGTGCCGCCCCATGTCGAGTACGAGCTGACGGCGTTGGGTATGGAGCTGTTGGTTCGTATGTCGCCGATTTGGACTTGGGTTGTGGAGCACGTGGATGATTTTCGCGAGGCGCGCCGGGTGTTTGATGGTCAGAGTGGGAAAAAACCTGCGTGGCAGGTTCCGGTGGTGGGGCTGGTTGATTTGGATGGGTCTGATTGATTGGTTGCTTTGGTTCAGGCCATTGCGCAGAACGTGGCGAATCTGTTGCCGGGTTTGGGGCTTGCGATTAGAAGCGGCCCTCACCCCAGCCCTCTCCCGGAGGGAGAGGGGGCCGACCGAGGTGTCTTGCGGGGTACGTCGACCTGGAAGATTTTGGTGATTATGGTTTTGGTGAAGGGCCTTGGGGATTATGGCTTTGGTGATTCTGGGACTTTGCGATTAGAAGCGGCCCTCACCCCAGCCCTCTCCCGGAGGGAGAGGGGGCCGACCGAGGTGTCTTGTGGGGTACGTCGACCTGGAAGATTTTGGCGATTATGGCTTGGGTGAAGGATCTTCGATTTGGCTTTGTGAGCTTGGCAATTGTGGATTCAATGAATGGCTTTCAAGTCGGTGCAGCTCTCGAATATCCCCGAATCGGTTCCCTCTCCCGTGGGAGAGGGCTAGGGTGAGGGGCTTTCCGTTCGGGACAACAAGGTCTCAAGCCTGGCCAACGGCGGCGAGTCCTGGCTGCGGTCGAATACCAGGATACCAATCTTGAGCAACCGCCCATTTTCCGCCGCACCAATCACCTGCTCACACCGCAGCAACAACCGGCCCTGATCACATTCCTGCGCCTTCATCCCCATCGGCAACTTCCCTTCCAACCGCAACTCCGCCATCCGACTCTGCGCCGCAATCATCGCCACCGACCGATCCCTTAAAACCCCGCTACTCTGCGTCATCAACCCCGCCACCCGCACAGCCGCCGACATCGCCACGGCAAAAATCGCCAGCGCCACCAGCACCTCAATCAACGTGAAACCCGCTTCCCGCGAACGCGCACGCATAAACCGCCCAAAGCCAAAACCCAGCCCTCGACGCTAACCCGCGTCCTTGACGGCTTGACGACGAAAACACCCGAGGATTTTCAACATCACTGACATATCTTCTTGCAACACTGCGCGTCGAATCGAATCAAGCCAGGGAATGTCGAGATGGATATCGCACCTTTCAAATCGCGTCAGCAACCGATGCGCACGCCGCGTGGGCAGCAGGGTTTTACCCTGATCGAGATCATGGTGGTCGTGGTGATTCTGGGGATTTTGGCGGCGATGGTGGTGCCGAAAGTGCTCGATCGGCCGGATCAGGCGCGGGCGACGGCGGCGAAGCAGGATATTGGCGGGTTGATGCAGGCGTTGAAGTTGTATCGCCTCGATCACGGCACTTACCCGAGCATGAATCAGGGCCTGAAGGTGTTGGTTGAGCGGCCGGCGGATGCGAAGAACAGCAATTGGCGCTCGTACCTGGAGCGTTTGCCGAACGATCCGTGGGGGCGTCCTTATCAGTATCTCAACCCCGGCGCCAATGGCGAGATCGACATCTTTTCCCTCGGTGCCGACGGTCAGCCGGACGGCGACGGCGTGAATGCCGATATCGGTTCCTGGCAGTTGTAAGGCCGGCCATGAACAGCCGCTCGCCTGAGGGGGCGAAGCAACAGGGCATGGCGATTATCAGCGCGTTGTTGATTGCGGCTGTGGTGGCGGTGATTGCGGCGGGCATGTTGACGCGCCAGAGCGTGTCGACCCGGGCGCTGGAGGCGGATCAGCAGCGTGTGCAGGGGCGTTGGCTGGTGCAGGGCGGGCTTGAGATCAGTCGTCAATTACTTTGGGATGCGCGTCAGCGCGATCCGTTGACGCGGCTCGATCAGCCGTGGGCGCAGCGTCTCTCCGCGCAAGGTTTTGAAGGGCGGCTGGAGGATGAGCAGGGCAAGTTCAACCTGCGCAATCTGGTGGCCAATGAGCGGGTCGATGAGGCACAGGTGGCGGCTTTTCAGCGCTTGTGCGAGTTGATCGGGGTTAATGCCGGGTTGAGTCAGCGCATCAGTCAACGGGTGATTGCTTCGTACCCGCGACTGCTGAATCCGCAGATGGCCGAGGCGCCGAAAAGTGGTTTCGACAGCGGCCGTGCGACCTCGCCAAACGCTTCACGCAAACCGCAGAAGCCGACGCTGCCGATGCTGCGCAGCCTTGATGATTTGCGCAGTGTCGACGGCGTGAATGAGGCGGTGATCGGCAAACTGGCGCCGTACCTGACGGTGATTCCGGCGACGACTTGGCTCAACGGCAACACCGCCACCGCGCCGGTCTTGGCCGCGTATGTGCCGGGGTTGTCGCTGGAGCGTGCCAATGCGTTGATCGCCGAGCGCGATGCCGGGCGCTGGTTTATCAACCGTGGCGATTTCGTTAACCGTTTGCGCATGCCGCAACTGGAGCTGACCAGCGTCAAGGTCGGTATCACCAGTGACTGGTTTCGCTTGCGCGGTGAGGCGCGCCGCGATCAGCGGCGGGTCAGTCTTGAGGCGTTGCTGCATCGCAGCCAGGACCGCTTGCCGCAGGTGATCTGGTCGCGGGTGGGCGTATGAGCCAGTTGAAGGTGGCGTTGCCGCCCTTGGCGGAACTGGATCTGCACAGTCAATTGCACTGCGCGTGGCTGGATCGTCAGGGCCAGGTCACGCGGGAAGAACGCCACAGTCTGAGCCAGTTGAGTCAGCAGTCGAAACTGCCGCCGCTGCTGTGTTTTCTGCACCCGGCTGACAGCCTGTTGGCGAGTCTCGATTTACCGCCGTTGCCTGCGAACAAGATTGTCGCGGCGGTGCAGTGTGCGGCGCAGGCGTTGATGCTCGGCGACAGCAGTGAGATGCACATCGCGCACAGTTCGCGGGACGAGGTCGGGCAGGTGCAGATCGCCTGGGCGCCTCGGCAGCAGTTATTGAGTTTTGGGCAATTGCTGAAAAGCGCTGGGCTGAACCTGCGCGGTCTCTATCCGGCGCCGTACCGTTTGCCGGTGCTGCCCGGCACCGTCGCGTGCGTGCAGGACGGGCATTTGTTGCTGCGCGATAGCGTGCAAGCGGCACGGGTGCAGCCGTTGTTCGATGACGGCCTCGACGGTGTCGTGTGGGAACCGGGCATCACTTTGCATTGGATCGGTGAGCAACCACCGCCGGGCGCTGAATTGCCGATGGCGGATGCGCAGCGCTGGACCGGGCCGTTACCGGGTTGGGGGCTGCATGGCGCGGTTCAGCAGCAAAAAACCGAGCATCGCGGCTGGGGCAGGGCGATCGCTTTGTCAGCGTTGGCCGTGGCCGTTTGGGTGATTGGTTTGAACCTGTATGCCGCTCGCGAGGCGGGGCAGGGCCAGCAGTTGAAAGCCCAGATGAACCTGCGGGTAAAGCAGGCGTTCCCTGAGTTGCCGGTGATCCTCAACCCGTTGCAACAGGCCCGTCAGCAATTGGCGGCGCGGCAGAAGGGCGCGGCGGATGATCCGGCGCAGACTTTCAATCGTCTGGTGTTGCAGGCCGGTAGCGGTATGCCGTCGATGGCGGGCAGTGTCGAGCGGTTGGCGTTTGTCGACGGCGCCTTGCAGCTGAGTCTGCTGAGTGAAGCCCGTCGTGGCGGCAGTGATCAGGAGTGGCAAAGCACGTTGGCCCAGGCCGGTATCAGCGTTACGGCGGATGACGAGGGCTGGACGTTGCGTCCGTCCAGTGAGGCCAGCCCAAGCGACAGCGATGACAGCGGCGGAGCAGAAGAAGATGAATAAGGCCTCGCTCGCGCTGTACCGCGCCAAGTGGCAACGCTTTAACACTCAAGTACAAGCGCGCTGGCAGCCGTTGGCGTTGCGCGAAAAACGCATGGTCGGCGGCATGGCCATCGCGCTGGTCGGCCTGCTGCTGTGGGTCGCGCTGATCCAGCCGCCGCTGAAGAAAATCACCTATTGGCAAACCGAGACGCCAAAGCTGCGTGCGCAGACCGAAGCGCTGGAAGTGCTACTGCGCGAAGTCAGCGTGCGCCCGGAGGGGCAAAGCGTGGCGCAGTCGCTGGAGCAGACCCTGCAGGCCAGCGGCCTGGCGGGGCATTACCAATTACAGGAGGCACAGGGCGCCTGGCAGTTGACCTTCGACGCGGCGCCCGCCGATGCCGTGCTCGACTGGCTGTTGAGCAACCCGGCACAACTTTCTCTGCAAGTGGTCGAGGCCCGTTTGCAACGCGCAGACAACCCCTCGACCGAAGTCACCGCCGGCACTTTGTCAGGCACCGTTCGCATGGATCAGGCGCTGGGCGCTAAGGAAGCTTCATGAAGGGGTCAGGATCCAAACCGGCACGTCTGGCGTTGCCGATGTTGCTGATGGCGTTGAGCGCGTGCAGCAACACCACCACACCACAGAATCAACCGCCGCTGCTGGTCGACAGTGAACTGGGCCGGCCGCTGGCCAACACCCAGCGCAGCGGCGACGCGGTGCTCGACCGCGAGCGCGCACAGGCGCAGGCGCGACCTGTGCCGAAGCCATTGCACAACATCAGCAAAAGTGCGCGCAGTGGCGCGGCGGCGTCGGGCATTGCCTTGCCGAGCAATCCGTTGGGTGATCAACCGGTGACGCTGAATTTTGTCGACGCCGATATTCAAGCGGTGGTGCGCGCGTTGTCGCGTTCGACTGGTCAGCAGTTTCTGGTCGATCCTCGGGTGAAGGGCACGTTGACGCTGGTGTCGGAAGGTCAGGTGCCGGCGCGGCAGGCTTACGACATGCTGCTGGCGGCGCTGCGCATGCAGGGTTTCAGTTTGGTCGATGTTGGCGGTGTCGCGCAGGTGGTGCCGGAGGCGGATGCGAAGTTGCTCGGCGGGCCGATTTACAGCGCTGATAAACCGGCGGGTAACGGCATGCTCACGCGCACGTTTCGGCTGCAATATGAAAACGCGGTGAACCTGATTCCGGTGCTGCGGCCGATCGTGTCGCCGAACAATCCGATCAACGCTTATCCGGGCAACAACACCATCGTCATCACCGACTACGCCGAGAACCTGACCCGTGTTGCGCAGTTGATTGCGAGCATTGATTCGCCGAGTGCGATCGATACGGATGTGGTGCAGATTCAGAACGGCATCGCCGCTGACATCGCGCCGATGGTCGCGGATTTACTCGATGCGCCGGGCAATGATCCGACGCAGAAAATCGCGGTGATCGGTGATCCGCGTTCCAACACCATCATCATTCGCGCGGGTAGCCCGGAGCGTACGGAGCTGGCGCGGAATCTGATTTACAAACTGGATAACGCGCAGAGCAATCCGAGCAATCTGCATGTGGTTTATCTGCGTAACGCGCAAGCGGCGAAACTGGCGCAGGCGTTGCGCGGTTTGCTGACTGGCGAGAGTGACAGCGGCACCAGCGACAGTGCGCGTTCGGTGCTTAGCGCTATGGGCGCAAGCACTGGCGGCAATGCTGGGCAGAACGGCCAGAGCGGGACGCAAACCAGCGGCACAACATCGACCAGCAATAGCAGCGGCAGTACCGGTGGCAGTTACGCACAAGGCAGTGGCGGCACCAGTAGCAGCGGTAATCAGGCGAGCGAACAGAACGTCGCCTTCAGCACCGGTGGCGTGACCATTCAGGCTGACGCCACCACCAACACCTTGCTGATTTCCGCGCCGGAGCCGTTGTATCGCAACCTGCGCGAGGTGATCGATCTGCTCGACCAGCGCCGTGCGCAAGTGGTGATCGAAAGCCTGATCGTCGAGGTCGGCGAGGACGATGCCAGTGAGTTCGGCGTGCAGTGGCAGACCGGCAACCTCGGCGGCAAAGGCGTGATCGGTGGCGCGAATCTGGGTGGTTCGGGGCTCAACACCAACGGCAAAACCAGCATCGATGTGCTGCCGCAAGGTTTGAACCTGGGCTACGTCAACGGCACCGTGGATATCCCCGGCATCGGCAAGATTCTTGACCTGAAAGTGCTGGCCCGAGCGTTGAAGAGCAAGGGCGGCACCAACGTGTTGTCGACGCCGAACCTGCTGACCCTCGACAACGAAGCGGCGAGTATTTTTGTTGGCCAGACCATTCCGTTTGTCAGCGGCAGTTACGTGACTGGCGGCGGGGGCACCAGCAATAACCCGTTCCAGACCGTGACCCGTGAAGAGGTGGGCTTGAAGCTCAATGTGCGCCCGCAGATTTCCGAGGGCGGCACGGTGAAGCTCGATATCTATCAGGAAGTCAGCAGCATTGATGAGCGTGCTTCGAACAGTGCGGCGTCGGCGGGGATTGTCACCAACAAACGGGCGATCGACACCAGCATTCTGCTCGATGACGGGCAGATCATGGTCCTTGGCGGGTTGCTGCAGGACGGCTACAGCCAGAGCAATGACGCGGTGCCGTGGCTGGGCAGCTTGCCGGGGATCGGCGCGCTGTTTCGCAACGAGCGCCGGGCGATCACCAAGACCAATCTGATGGTGTTTCTGCGTCCGTACATCATTCGCGACAGTGAAACGGGGCGCAGCATCACGCTCAATCGCTACGACTTCATGCGCCGTGCGCAAGGTGGTTTGCAGCCGGAACGCAGCTGGGCGATGCCGGACATGCAGGCGCCACAGTTGCCGACGGCGGCGCAGGGTGTGCCGGCGGTGTTACCGAGCTCCGGCCCACGCGCAACCATCAAAGCGGTGCCTATCCAATGACGCCGACATCACCTCTTGATCTGGAAAACCGACGTGTAGGAGCTGCCGAAGGCTGCGATCTTTTGATCCTGCTCTTCGACGGACCCAAACGGCCAAAGATCAACAGATCGCAGCCTTCGGCAGCTCCTACAGGGATTGGGGAGGGCTTGAGATGAGCGCGCTGCCTTACGCTTGGGCCAAGGCGCAGCGGATTCTGTTGTGCGATGGCGTGTTGACGGTGTGCCCGTCGACGCCGGGCTGGTCGATCAGCGAGGCGCGGCGGCAGTTTGGTGCGACCACGATTCAGCGCGTGCGCGATGATGAGCTGGATGGCTTGCTTGCCAGTGCCTATGCGGATACAGGCAGCGCGGCGGCGGTGGTCGGTGCAGCAGAAAACGAAGTCGATCTCGACCGACTGATGCAGGATATGCCGGAAATCACCGACCTGCTCGACACCCAGGACGGCGCGCCGGTCATCCGCATGATCAACGCCTTGCTCACCCAAGCGGCGCGCGATGAGGCCAGCGACATCCACATCGAACCGTTCGAAACCCATTCGGTGGTGCGCTATCGCGTCGACGGCACGCTGCGCGATGTGGTCTCGCCGCGCAAGGCGTTGCACGGTGCGCTGGTGTCGCGGATCAAGATCATGGCGCAGCTCGACATCGCCGAAAAACGCCTGCCGCAGGACGGTCGCATCGCCTTGCGCGTGGCCGGGCGGCCGATTGATATTCGCGTTTCAACCGTGCCGACCGGGCATGGCGAAAGGGTGGTGATGCGTCTGCTCGATAAACAGGCCGGGCGTCTGCATCTGGAAACCCTCGGCATGGACGCGCAGGTGCTGGCCAAACTCGATCACCTGATCCGCCAGCCCCACGGCATCGTGCTGGTCACCGGCCCCACCGGCAGCGGCAAAACCACCAGCCTCTACGCCGCACTGGCGAGACTCGATGCGAGCACCAGCAACATTCTCACCGTGGAAGACCCGGTGGAATACGATCTGCCGGGGATCAGCCAGATTCAGGTTAACGCCAAGATCGACATGACCTTCGCCCTCGCACTGCGGGCGATTCTGCGCCAGGACCCGGACATCATCATGATCGGCGAAATCCGCGATCTGGAGACTGCGCAGATCGCCGTGCAGGCCTCGCTGACCGGGCATTTGGTGCTGGCGACATTGCACACTAACGACGCGGTGTCGGCGGTCAACCGCTTGATCGACATGGGCGTCGAACCGTTTTTGCTGGCCTCGTCGATGCTCGGCGTGCTCGCGCAACGTTTGGTGCGACGCCTGTGCAATCAGTGCAAACAGGAAGACCCGGCGACACCGGGCACTTGGCGCCCGGTCGGTTGTGCGGCGTGCAATCAAACCGGCTACAGCGGCCGCACCGGCATCCACGAATTGTTCTGCATCGACGACGACATCCGCACGCTGATTCACCAAGGGGCAGGGGAGCAGGCCTTGCGCGCATCCGCCGCCAAAGCCGGGATGTTCAGCCTGCGCGAGGACGGCGAACGCTGGATTCGCAGCGGCGCCACCGCCCCTGAAGAAATCCTCCGCGTGACACGGGACGCCTGATGAATCGCTATCGTTTTGAAGCGGCCGACGCGACCGGCAAGATCGAGTCCGGGCACCTTGAGGCGGACAGCCAGGCTGCCGCGTTCACAACATTACGCGGGCGCGGTTTGACCGCATTGTCAGTGCACAAGGAAAGCAACGTTGCCCAACACGGTGGCGGTGGATTGTTCAGCGCCAAACTCTCGGACAACGATCTGGCGTGGGCCACGCGGCAATTGGCGAGTCTGCTCGGCGCCAGCCTGCCGTTGGAGGCGGCACTGAGTGCCACGGTCGAGCAGGCCGAGAAAAAACACATCGCCCACACCCTCAGCGCCGTGCGTGCGGATGTGCGCAGCGGCATGCGTCTGGCGGAATCGCTGGCGGCGCGACCGCGAGACTTTCCGGAGATTTATCGCGCGCTGATTGCGGCGGGGGAAGAGTCCGGCGATCTGGCGCAGGTCATGGAGCGCCTCGCGGATTACATCGAGGAACGCAACAACCTGCGTGGCAAGATTCTCACCGCGTTCATCTATCCGGGTGTGGTTGGGCTGGTGTCGATCGGCATCGTGATTTTCCTGCTCAGCTACGTGGTGCCGCAGGTGGTCAGTGCGTTTTCTCAGGCGCGGCAGGATTTGCCCGGGCTGACGTTGGCGATGCTCAACGCCAGTGATTTCATCCGCAATTGGGGCTGGCTGTGCGCAGGGATCATGGCCGCAGGCTTCTGGAGTTGGCGCTTGTATTTGCGTAACCCGGCGGCGCGCCTGAGTTGGCATCATCGCGTGCTGAAACTGCCGTTATTCGGGCGTTTCATCCTCGGCCTGAACACGGCGCGTTTCGCCTCGACCCTGGCGATTCTCGGCGGCGCCGGGGTGCCGTTGTTGCGCGCGCTGGAAGCGGCGCGGCAGACCTTGTCCAACGACCGCTTGAGTCTGAGTGTCACTGAGGCCACGGCCAAGGTGCGTGAGGGTGTGAATCTGGCGGCAGCGTTGCGGGTGGAAAATGTTTTCCCACCGGTGCTCATTCATTTGATTGCCAGCGGTGAGAAAACCGGTTCACTGCCACCGATGCTTGAGCGCGCGGCGCAGACCCTGTCGCGTGATATCGAACGCCGGGCAATGGGCATGACCGCACTGCTGGAGCCGCTGATGATTGTGGTGATGGGCGGGGTGGTGCTGGTGATTGTGATGGCGGTGTTGTTGCCGATCATTGAGATCAATCAACTGGTGCAGTAGTGGTGTTGTTGCGCAGGGCCTCATCGCGAGCAGGCTCACTCCTACAGGGGTACGCATTTCAAATGTAGGAGTGAGCCTGCTCGCGAAGGGGCCAGTCAGGGCAACAAATAATCCAATCTTTTTTCCAGGGCTTCAGCATCACCCGACCCTCAAAAGAACCATCCTCGGGTTCTCCTTTCTGTCATCTGCAACCACCCGCCAACGCCTCCAGCCCGATTCAGCACAACCCCCAATCCAGACGCTGGACGACACCCGACAAACACCCGAGAAAATCCCTTCGGAAACACCTCACAGCTCCCGAGGTTTTTTCCTTTATCTGTCACCGGAAACTGCGAATTTCTCAGTGCGACTTAACCAAGGCCAACGCTAGCGAGGGCCCCGGTGAGTCCTCCCAGTGTCATGCAAGTCACCCGAAAACCTGTGTTCCCAAACCTAGTTGAAAAGGAGATTCTTCATGTTCAAGCGCACTCTGATCGCAGCCTCACTGACCGTCGCCGCTCTGGCATCCGCCCAGGCCATGGCCGTAACCGGTGGTGGCGCTTCACTGCCTGCCGCTCTGTACAAAGGTTCTGCCAACAGCATCCTGCCTGCCAACTTCAGCTACGCCGTAACCGGTAGCGGCATCGGCAAAAGTGCTTTCCTCTCCAACACCGCTTCGCAATTCGGCACCACCGGCACTGTGCACTTCGCTGCCAGCGATTCGATTCTCAACGCTACGGAACTCAGCAACTACACCGCCAACTTCGGTACTTCCTACGGCCCGCTGATTCAGTTGCCATCGGTTGCCACCTCGGTAGCGATCCCTTACAAAAAGACTGGCAACACCACCCTCAACCTGACCAGCGCGCAACTGTGCGACGCCTTGTCCGGTGCCAAGACCACTTGGGGTGAACTGCTCAACAACGACGCCAAAACCGACCCGACCCTGATCCGCGTGGTCTATCGCACGGCTTCCAGCGGCACCACTGAAATTCTCACTCGTCACCTGAACTCGGTGTGCCCTGGCCAGTTCGCCGTCAACACTACCTTTACCAGCGCTCGCCTGGGTGGCTCTCCGCTGCCGGGCAACTGGGTAGGTGTGGTCAACACGGCTGACGTCGCTACCGCCGTGAACGCTGTAAACGGTTCGATCGGTTATGTCGGTCCGGACGGTGTGAACGCGTCGAGCAACGCCGTTGTGGCGCGCATCAACGGTGTTCAGCCTACCAGCGCCAACGTCAATGCTGCCCTGTCATCGGCTGCTCTGCCAGCCACTCCATCCAACCCGGCGCAGTGGGTACCGGTCGTAGCCAACCCAGGGACCGGCTATGCCATGGCGGCCTACACCAACTTCATCTTCGGCCAGTGCTACAAGGACGCCGCTGTTGCCGCTGACGTGAAGGCCTTCCTGACCCAGCACTACAGCACTCCAGGCAACGCTGTTGCTACCGCTGCCCACGGCTTCATTCCGGTTCCAACCAACTGGAAAAACGCTGTGACCGCCAACTTCATCACCAACTCCTCCGGCAACAACCTGGACATCAACAACGCCAGCGTCTGCAACGGCGTGGGTCGTCCTTTGTAAGTCCTGCTACACGCACAATGAAATGGCAGCAGCCTTCGGGCTGCTGCCATTTTTTTTGGCCGATTTACACCTCAATCATGAAGTTTGTGTGACATCCGTTCGGTCGTGGCCCTCGCCAACAGCCTATGTCGTAACAGCAGGTTTTTGCTGGCCTGCAGCTTCGTGTGGCAATCAAAAAGGATCTCGTAGTGATGCTCGCTCGCCCATCCCGTCGCAATATCCCCGGCCAGACTTTCAGGCGTGACGTTGCCGATCCGGCGCTGTGGTTGCTCAAGCCCCTGGCGCACGCGGTGGCATTGTGTCTGGTAGCCGGCAGTGCCGAGGCGGCGACCGCGTTCAGCTCTGGCTGGTTCGCGGCCAAGGGCGCTGCGCAACAAGCCGCGGCCGCCCGGCCCGGTGCGGCTGGTTTGCCGGGGATGACGCCACCCTTGGCGCAGCAGCAAAAAGCCAACCAGCAACTGCAACGCTCGTTGCAGACCCTCAACAACACCGTGGCGGCCATTGCCGCACAGCAGGCGGCTCAGGCTGCCGGGCGCGCGGTGGCCCTGGGCAGTCTGCAGACCGTTCCGGACGGGCTGGGCGAGGGCGGCCTCAAGGTCGACAACAGCCTGACTCAGGGTTGGCTGAACGCCAAAGGCCCGCAGCAGACGCAAGCCGATGGCAAGACCAACGTGAAGATCGAGCAGACGGCCGACAAGGCCATTCTCAACTGGGAGACCTTCAACGTCGGGCGAAATACCACAGTCGAATTTGCTCAGCAGTCGAATTGGGCCGTGCTCAACCGTGTCAACGATCCGAACACACGCGCCAGTCAGATCCAGGGCCAGATCAAGGGCGACGGCACGGTGATGCTGATCAACCGCAACGGCATCGTGTTCAGCGGCAGCAGCCAGGTCAACGTGCGCAACCTGGTGGCCGCCGCTGCCAATATCACCGACATCCAGTTCCGGGATCGTGGTCTGTATTTCGACAGCAACGGCAGCCAGCCGACGTTCACCGATGCCGCCGGCAAGGTGCTGGTGGAGCGCGGTGCGCTGATTGAAACCCACAAGCCCGCCGTCTCGACCGACGCCGGTGGCTATACGCTGTTGCTCGGCAAAGACGTTGTCAATGACGGCACCCTCAACACCGCCAAAGGCCAGACCGTGCTGGGTGCCGGTGATCGTTTTTACATCCGCAAAGGCTCAGGCACAGAAGGCAACACGTTTTCGACAACCTTTGGCAACGAAGTCACGCCCGGCTTCAAGGCTGGCGAGAGTGGCGGCCGGGTCAGCAACAGCGGGTTGATTCAGGCTGCCACGGGGGACATCACCCTGACCGGGCATGAAGTGGAGCAGGGCGGCGTGTTGCTGAGCAGCACCTCGGTCGCCACTCGCGGGACCATTCACCTGCTCAATCCGGCGAGTGACACGAGCGGCAGCGTGACCCTGGCGCCCGGCAGTGTCACGGCGGTCATGCTCGACAGTAGCGACCTGACGGCGCTGGACAGTCAGCATCAGGCGGCCCTGAGCGGGGTCAACCTCAATAACAGGATTCGCGGCGATCAGTCGCGTATCGATCTCCAGAGCGGCGGCAGTGTCGAATTCCAGAACGGTTCGATCACCCTGGCCACCGGGGGGCAGGTCGCTGTCACCGCGCAGCGTCGCAGCCTGGTTGGCGAAGGCGCGGTGATCGACGTTGCCGGCGCTGTCGGCGTCAAGGTGGCGATGGAATCGAACAACATCAAGATCAACGTGCAGGGTAACGAGCAGCGCGATGCGTCGGTCAATCGCGAGAACGGCGCGCTCAATAGCAACGATGTCTGGGTCGATGTGCGTGAACTGGTCTACGTGCCGGCCGGCACCAATGGCTATGCGACGGACCGTTGGTACACCGCGGGTGGCCTGCTGGAAGTCGGCGGTTATCTGGGCACCCAGGGGCATGGCATCGGCGAGTGGATGGCGCAGGGCGGCACAGTGAGTTTTGCCGGCAACGACGTGGTCACGCGTAAAGGATCATTGATCAACCTGTCTGGCGGCACCCTCGATGTGCAAAGCGGCGAGATTCGACAGAGCTGGCTGCGCGGTGCAGACGGTCGTCTTTATGAAGTCTCGCGTGCGCCGGGGGATCAGCTCTACAACGGTTTGTACAAGGGCTACGAGGATCACAGTGAGCGGTGGGGCCAGACCCGCACGTTCTACAACCCGCTGATTGCACCGTCCAGTCGTACAGAGTCGGGTTACACCGTGGGTCGCGATGCCGGGCAACTGGTGGTCAGCACTGGAAACGCGGTGCTGGACGGGCAACTGCTGGGTGAGGTTTTCCAGGGTGAACGACAGACTCAGACGCCGCGTGCGGTCATCGACGGTTATGAGCAGAGCCAGACTGCGCTGGCACGGCGGGCGCAGTTGATTGTCGGCAGTTATCTGCCGAGCTATCAGGCGGCGTCCGGCGGATTGCGCTACACCCTCAATCCGCTGCTGGATCAGGTTCTGATCGGCGGCGAACGGCGGGACGAGGAATTCACCGGGGATTTGAACGGCGCCGTCGCGCAAGACCGTCAGGGCAAGTTGTTTCTCGACGCCGGCCAGCTCAATGGCTTTGATCTCGGCGCACTGAAGATTTCGGCGCTTGAGCGGATTGAAGTCAACGACGCGCTCAAGGTAGACACCGGGGGTGACATCACGCTGTACGCACCGGATGTCCGTGTTGCGGCCGACCTGACGGCGCGCGGCGGCAGTCTGAATCTGGGCAACGTGCTGAACCAACTGCGCAGCAGCACCCTTGACGACATGCTGATTGCTGCACCGGCGGGTGAACCGGTGCAGGTGACAATCGCCAGGGATGTACGCCTCGACACCCGTGGTCTCTGGAGCAATCTGCGTACCGATCCGGACGATGTGGCAAGTCTCGGATACCTGAACGGAGGCCGGGTCTCGATCCGCAGCAGTGGCGATATCGATGTGGCGACGGGCAGCTTGATCGATGTGTCGTCCGGTGGTGCGATTCTGGCCAATGGCAAGACCCGGGGCGGCAAGGGTGGCGACGTGAGTCTTGAGTCCAGCGCGATTTCTGCGCTGGGCGATTCGCATCTGACGATGGCCGGCGACATTCTCGGTCATGGCGTGACGGGCGGCGGTACGCTGGCTATTCAGGCCAACCGGGTGCGGATCGGTGCGTCCGCAGACACGCTGCCCGAACATGCCTTGCAGCTGACGCCCGAGTTGTTCGACAACGGTTTCTCTGCCTACCGGGTTACCGGTCTGAACGGTCTGGAGGTGACGGCGGGCACACAAATCGATGTGACGATGCCGGTCTACCGTTTTGCCGACACAACGCTGAATCCGGTCAGCGGGGTCGACCCGAGCCAGACGATGGAGCGGTGGACACCCACGCTGTATCTGGAAGACCCGCTCAAGGGCGTACTCAGTCAGCGCGCCGGTGCGAGTCTGGCGCTGCAAGCCGGCTCGAGTGAACTCGACCGGTTCGACACCGCCAGCACCCTGACGCTGGGACGCGGATCGCGCATCACGGTCGATCCCGGACAACGGATCAATCTGCGCGGGACCGGGCAGATCACCCTGGAAGGCGAACTGCAGGCCTGGGGCGGAACCCTGGATATACGTCAGCAACAGTTCGGTTCAATCGACGTTGCCACTTCACAGCAACAAGCCGACAGCAAGGCGCACAACCGCTCGATCTGGATCGGTGAGCAGGCGCTGCTGGACGTCGCGGGGCGTGCCCACACGGCGGTCGATGCGTCGGGTCGGGTCTACGGTCAGGTCGACAAGGGCGGCAGCATTATCATCGGCGGCGAAATCGATCCCAAACGTGCGACGGCGACGGCGGCCGATGCATTTCTGATTGTGCGCGAAGGTGCACGTCTGGATGCCTCCGGGACGCAGGCCGTGCTGGACATCTCCGGGCAGGGTCCGACCCGCGTTGCCTCGGATGGCGGACGTATCAGCCTGAGTTCGTATAACGGCCTGTGGATCAATGGTCAATTGCGCGCCGCTTCAGGTGGCAGCGGTGCTGCCGGCGGACGGCTGGAGGTAGCTCTGGAGACCCCGCTGTACGCTACGCAGAAGGCGGGTGCCGAGGTTCTGCGAGCTCGGGAAATCGTCATTGGTCACGGGCCGGGTGATGCAGTGTTGCCCGTGGACCTCAAGCCCGGTGACGCCGCGAACACTCTTCGTTACGGCCATGCCCGCCTGAGCACCGATACGTTGATGTCGGGCGGATTCGACAATCTGAGCGTGTTCAGCAACGGCCTCTTGTCATTTGACGGCGACGTCGACCTGCACATGAATCAGAGTCTGAATCTCTATGCGGGGGCCTTGTCCCTGGCGCAGACTTCCAGCGACTCGACGCGGGTCAATCTATCAGCGCCTTCGGTGCGGCTGTCCGGTGTGGGGACTTATTACGGTGTGGTGGGCACCATTCGTCCCCGGGTCCTGAACAGTCCGACTGCGCAAGTTTCGCCGGCGCAGTTCAACGTCAATGCCAACGTACTGGATATTGCCAACAGCCTGTCGTTCGGCGCGCAAGGGTCGATCTTGCAGAACAACGACGCCCCGGTTGAAGTCAGCCGTCGCGGCTTTGACCAGGTATCGCTGACCAGCACCGGGGACGTGCGGTTTCTTGCGCCCACCAGTGGCCAGGTGAAGTCAGAGTTGTGGACACCGGGGGACCTGAATCTGCGCGCCGCGCAGATCTACCCTGCGAGCGGGGTCTCGGCCGAAGTCCGGGTCGGCTATCAGAGTCAGAGTTCTCTCGCCGATACCCATCGGACATTGCGCATCACTGGCCAGGGGCCGGCGCCGACAGCGCTGCCGTACTCGGTGTTTGGCACGCTGGCGATGAGCGCCAGCCGGATCGATCAGGGCGGTGTTCTGCGTGCGCCTCTGGGCGTCATCAGTCTGGGTGATTTGCTGACCAAAACCCAGGAACTGCGCCTGCTGCCCGGGAGTACGACGTCGGTCAGTGCGGCCGGTCTGGTGATGCCTTATGGCGGCACCACCGACGGTATCGAATACCTTTACAACGGCGCGCCGATCATATTGAAAGGCATCAGTGGCGACAGCGCCGGGGTGAGCCTGCGCTCGCAGTACGTGGATGTGCAGTCCGGCGCGTTGATCGACCTGTCGGGCGGCGGAGATTTGCGCGGTGCCGGGTTTGTCTCCGGTCGCGGTGGCTCCACCGATGCGCGGTTCAGTCCACTGGTGCGTAATGCCAGCGATGGAACGTTCAGTCTGCCGGGGCTGGCCAGCAACCCGGTGTACGCCATTGTCCCGGGCGATCAGAGTGCCTACGCACCGATACTGGGGGAAGCGGGAGCGGTCGATCCGCGCATCGGTCAGCAGATCACCCTGGGCAGCGGCGTGCCAGGGTTGGCGGCAGGCACTTATACATTGTTGCCTTCCACCTTCACGTTGCTGCCGGGCGCGTTCCGGGTGGAAGTGAACGGCCAGGCCGCCCCGGGCGCCACCAACGGCGCGGTTGCAATGCGCAACGGCTCGTGGACAAGCAGTGCGCGGATGTCGATTGCCAATACCGGTGTGCGGGACAACCTCGCCAGCCAGGTCATCGTGACATCGGCGGATGTGTTGCGGCGTTACTCGCAATACAACGAAACCACACTGGAGCAGTTCATCGTCAGCGATGCGGCGCGCCGGGGTGTTCCGCGTGCTTTGGCGCCCATGGACGCCAAAGCGCTCAACCTGTTCGTCATTGCTGGGGGCAAGCAGGATACCGCGCTGGACTTCAACGGCCGGATCGCCTTCGCAGCCGCCAAGGGAGGCGTGGCCGGGACGGCGGTGATTCGTGGCGGCAGTGGCGACAGCTTTGAGATTCTCGCCACCGGGCAGTCAGCCACGAAAGGCTTTGCCGGCGTTTCGCTGAATGCCGATACGCTCAACCGGCTGGGCGCTTCTCGTCTGACGATCGGTGCGACCCCGACGGTGAATTACGGCACGGCCGGTAACATCGTCAGTTTCACGGGCAGTACCTACAACATCACCTTGCGTGAAGGTGCGCTGCTTTCAGCACCCGAAGTGCTGCTCTGGACCAACAGTGGGGACGGTGCCATCACGGTCGAAGCCGGTGCCGGCATCAACTCTCTGGGACGCGGCGAGGTGCCGTACGACTCCTCAAGCGGTTTCGTCTATCAGCCCGGCGCCGCGAGTCTGCTGGTGGTGTCCAACGGCTGGACGAATGTGCTGGCGCCAGAGGTCAACGTCAGCACTGCGTCTGGCAGCATCCGCATCGGTACCTGCGATCGCCAGGCATGCGCCAATCCGGCGATGCTTTATTCGAATGGCAGCATTACGGCGGCCACCAACAATCAGTTCGAACTGGCCGAAGCGGTGCGTTTCGGCACCCGTCACCTGGCATTGGCTGTGGGTGCGGTCAACATCGGTACCACTGAAACACTGGCGGCGGTCGGTCGCCTGCCTGCCGGCCTGACGTTGAATCAGGGCGTGCTGGACCGGTTGCTGCGCGGCGATACTCAGTTTGCTGCGCCAGCCCTGGAAACGCTCAGCCTGACCACTCGCGACGCGTTCAACTTCTACGGCAGCGTCGCGCTGGACACTCTGGATCCTCAGACCGGGCGCAGCAGGTTGCAGAATCTGATGATCACGACCCCGGCCATCTACGGCCTGGGGGATACGAGCGACGTGGCGACCATCCGCACGGCCAACCTGATCTGGAACGGCACCACTCAGGCGCCCGGGGCCGTGGCCAGCGGCGGTGCGGGCACCGGGCACGGCACGCTGAACATCGAGGCTCAGCGCATCGATTTTGGCTACGGCCCTTATTCCCAACCCAACGGCCTGGATCAGAACGCTCGTCTTGCGCTGGGCTTTGCCAACGTCAACCTCAACGCCAGTGACCGCATTACCGCCAACCACAAGGGCAGCCTCGCGGTTTATGAAACGCAGGGGGCTTACGACCCGATCAAGGGTTATCTCTACAGCGGCGGCAACCTGAACCTGCGCACACCTCTGCTGACCGGGGAGGGCGGCTCGGTGAATGCGCTCAAGGCCGGCGGCAGTCTGGTATTGAGCGGGCCGACCGGGGTGGCGCCCGCCGATGCACTGGGTGCCGAACTGACGCTGGAGGGGCGTAATGTGGTGCTCGACGGCCGGATTGCGCTGGCCAGCGGCAAATTGCAGGTCAAGGCCGAGGGCGATCTGACCCTGACGAGCGGGGCTACCCTAGACTTGGCGGGCCGCACCCTGCCATTCAACGATATCAATCAGTACAGCTGGGGCGGCGACGTGGCGTTGTACAGCCGCGACGGCAATATTCGTCAGGCGGCCGGCTCGCGCATCGATCTGTCAGCGCAGAACAATCAGGCCGGCAATCTGAGTGTCGTGGCACTGTCAGACACCGCGGGCGAGGTCGATCTGCAAGGCGAAATCCGTGGCAGCAGTACAGGGCATTACGATGCCGGCGGCACGTGGGTACCCTACAAATCCGCTGGCGTGGACATACGCGCGCAACACCTGGGTGGAGCGCTGAATGAACAGTTTGCTGCGCTCAACCAACGCTTGAACGCCGGGCAAGTCTTCGGCAGTCGCAGCTTCCAGTTCAAACAGGGCGACCTGGTGATCGGCGATGGCCTCAAGGCGGGCGAGGTCTCGGTATCGGTGGACAACGGCAGCCTGACGGTGAACGGCCTGGTCGATGCCAGCGGCGAACGTGTCGGCAATATTCGCCTGTCGGCCGCCCATGGCCTGAATGTGGCGGGCGGCGCGGTACTGGATGCTCACGGTCGGGTACTGCGGGTCGACAGTTACGGCAAGATTATCGACGCGCCCAACCGGGCCATGGTCGAGCTCAGCTCCGGCGACGGCCTGCTGACCCTCGCTCCCGGTGCACGGATAGACCTGCGCCATGGCACGGACGCGGCAGTCGGCACCCTGGCGGGTCAGAATGACGGTCGCCTGCGCGGCACACTGGAACTGAACGCACCGCGACTGGGCGCCGATGACATCGCCATCGATGCCCGTGGCGCGTTGATCATCCAGGGTGCGCGGTCCATTGGGCTCAATGCCGTGCGCCGCTATACCGATGCCGCCGACGGGGTAGATCCGGCGGCCAGCGGTCGGCCTTATCAAATCATCGACCAGGCTTACCTGAACCGCATCCACGGTGACAACGACCTGTTCATCAATGCAGCCTTGGGCAACGCTGATCTGTTGCAGCGCAAACTGGCAGGGTTGAACAATGCGGGGTATGCCGATGCCTTCCATTTGCGACCAGGTGTAGAGATTGCGAGTAAAACCGCCGACGGCGATATGGTGGTGCAGGGCGATCTGGACTTGTCCGGCTATCGCTACGCCAGTCTCAACCCGAACACCGGCAAAACTTCGCTCTACGGTTCTGGCGAGGCGGGGAGCCTGGTGATTCGAGCCGGGGGTGACCTGGACATCTACGGCAGCATCAACGATGGTTTCGCGCCGCCACCGGAAACCGTGGACGATGCGGGATGGAAACTGCTGCCGGGCGTCCAGCCGTTTGGCGGCGATCTGATTGTGCCGGGGGCGGGCGTGACGCTGGCCGAGGGCACGTTGTTCCCAGCGGGCGTCAAGCTGAACTATGACTTGCCGATCCAGGCCGCCGTCCTCGCCAGCGGTACGCTGTTGCCCACCGAGGGCGTGCTCGCCGGCCCCTACACGTTGCCGGCCGGCACCGTGTTGAGCGCAGCCGTACACGATGCCTCCGGTAACCTGCTGTATGGCGCCGGAACGCTGCTCAATGACAGTGTGATATTGCCGGCCGGCAGCCGCCTGGGCGCCGGGACCCGACTCGCTCAGGCTACCGGGATGCAGGCCATGCTCTGGCCAAAAGGCGTGCCGCTGCCCAGTGTTCTGGATGACCAGCAGCGTGCGGTGGGGGCGAAGTTGAGTGGGTCGCTGGCGCTGCTGCGCGGCTCCCTGATTCCGTCCATGACCGATGTGGTGCTGGCTGCCGACACACCCTTTATCGAACTTCGTTCATTGAACGGTACACGCCAGGGCGCGAACTGGGCGATCGCGAGCATGTTGCCGTCGGGCAGCGCATCGTGGTCGATGCGGATAGTTGCAGGTGCCGACCTGGAAGCCGCTGACAGTCGTGTGGTGAAACCCGTCACCAGTGGCGGTGACTTACGGCTGGCAGACACTCACCTCGGGATTATCGTCACCGAGAAAAAGCTCGACAGCACCTGGTCGGCGGATAACCCGTTGGGGTATCCGGCGGGCAGCGTCGTCAGCGATGAGGACAGTTTCTGGTGCGATCTGATTCCCGGGGTCTGTCTCCCACCGGCCAAGTTCCTGTGGGCGGATGGCAACATGATGGGCATACCCGCCGGAACCCCGGTCAGTGACGACGATCTGTTCTGGTGCGACATCGATCCGGGGAACTGCCTGGCCAACAAAGGCGGGATAACCGCCAATCCCCACTCGCAGATGTTCAGCGTGCTGCGCACCGGTACTGGCGATCTGGATTTGATGGCTGCGGGCAATCTGCGCATGGACTCACCGTTCGGCGTTTATACGGCGGGCACTCAGTCCAGCGATGTCGATTCACGTTTCAACCAGGCCCGCGGCCGCCTGTCTGACGATGGATCGGTACTGGGCAGCGCCGGCAGCGCTTACGAAAAATGGGTCAATGGCGGTTCAGAAAGCCTGTATCAGGCGTGGTATCCGCAGATGGGCGGCAACCTGACGATCGGTGCCGGTGGTTCGGTGTCGGGGGACACGCTCGGGCGGCGCAGCTACGCAATGAACGCGCCACTGCGTGAACAGGTCCCCAGCGTTGCTGTGGGCAACTGGCTCTGGCGTCAGGGCGACGCAAAGGCGGATCTTCCTACGGCCTGGTGGATCAACTTCGGCAGCTACGCCACGCAGCCCTTGCCGGACCAGAGCACCGACACCGGGTCGTACCTGGTCGGGTTCACCGGCTTCGGCACGTTGGGCGGCGGCAATATCAGCCTGCGCGCTGGCGCGGATGCAGGCATGCTCAGGGCCATAGGCGATCAGTTGCTTAACCCCCGCAGTCAGGGACTGATCGTGGCAGTGGGCAGCACCGGCCGCGTTGGCGCTGACGGTAGCCTGCAGTTGACCGGCGGTGGCGACATGGACATTCGTCTTGGCGGCATGCTCAATCCGTCATTGCAGGCGAGGTCGGGGCAGAACGGCACGACACCGCCGCGACACGACCTTCAAGGCGCCCTGATCAACCTACGGGGTGCGGCACAGCTGACCGGCGCTGCTGCGGGTGCGATCAACCTGCAATATGGCGTCGAGCAATTCCAGCAGGACGCCCGGGAAACCAGAGCCTACGATTTGTTCAGTGCCAGCACCGGAGCGGCCGGCGGTGGCGTGGTCTTGATACCGGGTGATTCGGGGATGCGCATCAGCACACGCGGCGACCTGGTGATAGGGGGCGCGGCGGATCCGGGTCGGGTCAGGCTGCAGAATTCCACGCCGTTCACCACTGACAATGGCGAGGTCCATGCGGGTGGTGGACTGAGCGGCTTCTCGTTGTGGACCGGGCACACGGCCATCGATCTGTTTTCCGCCGGAGGCAATCTCACACCGAGCACACAGATGGCTGAAGTCATCACGACGTCGTCTCAAACCGTAAGTGGAATGAACAGCTCGCCGACTGATGGTCGCTTTGTATACCCCTCGATTCTTCGGGCCGTTGCAGGCCAGGGTTCCATCTATGCGGGACCGTCGGCCGCTTTCGGTGCATCAAGCAATCTGTTTCCGGCGGTGGGGTACTCGTTATTGCTGGCGCCTTCGACAAACGGGCAACTGTCGTTGCTGGCCGGTGACTCCATCTACGCCGGCGGTTATGCGATCAATCAGTCCGGCGCGAGCCCGGCAGCCATTGCGACCCCCTTTGCGCCTGCCTTCTCGGGATACGGAGCCAGCGCGAACGTGCCGTTGGTCAGCAACTACAGCCCCGATGGTGTGATCCCGAAGGGAAACCTGCGTTATCCGCTGTTTGCCTTTGGCGCCGACACCTTCTCGGGGTTAAGCGATGTACAGGGCCCGGCGCGTTTCTATGCCTTGACTGGTGATCTGGTCGGTTTACGCAGCGGCGAAACGCTGAGTTTTTCCCCGTCCGCTCGTACCTGGTATGAAGCGGCGGGGCCGGTGTGGATGATGGCCGGTCGCGATATCGTCGCGTCCGGTACTTTCCTGGGGCAGCCGACAATCGCGCCGAATGAGGAATTGGGCGGAACCCGACAAAACGTCAGTTCGACCGGCAACCTGTTCATTCACAACGACCCGCGGGATGTCTCGCGCGTATCTGCCGGGCGCGACATTCTCTACAGCAGCTTCGATATCGCCGGCCCGGGCCTTTTGGATGTCAATGCCGGGCGCAACATCCTGATGGAGAATCAGGCCGCTATTACCAGCCTCGGACCGATCACGGCGGGAGACCGCCGATCGGGGGCGAGCATCGTGTTGCAGGCCGGCGCAGGAGTACAGGGGCCGGACTACACGCGGTTCATTGCGCGTTACCTTAACGCGCAGAACCTGGCCGATCCAAACGCTTCCCTCAACGGGCAACCGGGCAAAGTGGTCAAGACCTACCTGGACGAGTTGCAGAGCTGGCTGACCCTCGGCTACGGCTTCAGCGGCAGCGAAGAACAGGCGCAAGCCCTCTTCGCCGCACTGCCGAGTACCGAACAGGCGATCTTCGCCCGCCAGGTGTACTTCGCCGAACTGCGTGCCGGCGGCCTCGAATACAACGATGTCGACGGCCCGCGCAAAGGCAGTTATCTACGCGGTCGCAACGCCATTGCCGCGCTGTTCCCGACCACTGATGTGGCGGGCAATCCGATCCGTTACGACGGCGATATCACGATGTACGGCGGGGCAGGGGTCAAGACCCTGTTTGGCGGCGACATCCAGATGCTCACCCCGGGCGGCGGCCAGGTGTTCGGCATCGAAGGCGCGGCACCGCCATCCACGGCGGGGATCATCACTCAGGGCTCGGGCAACATTCAGCTCTATTCGCAGGGCAGTATTTTGCTCGGCCAGAGCCGGATCATGACCACGTTTGGCGGTTCGATTCTCGGCTGGTCGGCCGAGGGCGATATCAACGCCGGTCGTGGCTCGAAAACCACTGTGGTCTACACCCCACCGAAACGCGTGTACGACACCTGGGGCAACGTCACCCTGTCGCCTTCGGTGCCGAGCACCGGCGCCGGTATCGCCACGCTCAACCCGATCGCCGAAGTAGCACCGGGCGACATCGACTTGATCGCGCCGCTGGGTACCATCGACGCGGGGGAGGCGGGGATTCGTGTGTCGGGCAACGTCAACATCGCCGCGCTGACGGTGGTCAATGCCGCCAACATTTCGGTGCAGGGCAAGGCGACCGGCGTGCCAGTGGTGTCGGCGGTGAATACCGGGGCGATTACATCGGCCAGTTCCGCCGCATCGTCGGCGACGCAAGCGGCGGAGGACGTCGCCCGTCAGCAGCAGGCGGCAGCGCGGCAGAATCAGGCTTCGGTGTTCACCGTGCAGGTGCTCAGCTTCGGCAACGAACAACTCGCGCCGTCCCGCGATGGTGCCAGCCGAGCACCGGCGCCGGGTTACAACCCGAACAGCCCGGTGCAGGTGTTGGGTGCCGGGGCGCTGGATGAACAGGCGAAAGAGCAGTTGACCGAAGAGGAGCGTGGGCAACTGACGTTGTAAAAGACTCTCGTGCAGTACGTTTGGGCGACCGGTTGGTCGCCCTTTTTTTATTTATTAAGTTCGTGGGTACTGTGGATCGCTCCATTCAAGCGGCAGTGCGTCGATTCTTGCGTTTCTCTTCTAATAATTGGTCGAGCCGCACCATGGCTTCCTCATGGGGAATGCCCGGGCGAGGATCATCCAGTGCAGCCTGCACCTTGGCACGAAACCAGCGATCGTAGCTCTCTGCCTCTTCTTCGGATTCGAACTCAGAATAAAAACGGGGAAAGCAATATGCTCATATGACCTCCGTGATCAATAAATCCGTCCCCTGTCCCTTTTTCCCAGTGCTTCTCTAAGATCCCTGCTACTGACGCCAATTGCAGGAAGGGTCTGGGTGAAAACGTGGTCTGTCCCCGATAACCCCGAAGGTCTCCCACGTACAGCCGCCATAGAATGAAGGCTGCGTGCTTTGCAAACTTCACTTCAAAAAACGCGGTGTCTCTGTTTGTCTTCAGTTAAGTCTTCTCACCAGGATGTGATCAAATTGATAGTCATTGCCGCCCCCAGGCCCGCCTCCACTTCCGCGATCCTGGTGACTTATAATCGAGATGGTTCGATAACCCGTTTGCGCAACAGAGAAGTTCTCACTTCTTGTGATCCACTGCCCCGTTCTGGGGATGTAATAAACTGGAATAATAGTTTGGCCCGAATCGAGCGAAGCAGAGAAAATCGGCGGTAGATTATCTGCCGAAGGGCTAATGTTTCGAAAGGTCACGCTCAATGAGTAAGTCCGGCCTGATGCGAACAAAAATGCTTGACTGAAAACCACACCGGCAAAGCCAGATACACCTGTGGCTGTCAGGTTTTCATAAACTCCTCCACGTATGGTTCCATAACGCCCGGCAGGTCCGATTGCCCATCTCCCTGGTGTCCCATTTGCAAAGTCAGTGGCAGAGTCGCTCCAGGTATCAGTGGCCACGGTCAAAGTCCTCGCCGCCGACACTGCGCCGGAACCATACAGCGCCTTGGCAGTAAAACTGTGTTTCGTTACCTTCAGGCCTGAAATAAATAACTCCCATCTTCTTGATGAATCGACACTGACGGTTTCTATCGGATCTTCTCTGTCGAAGACCTCGATGCTCTGCCCCAGGGCCGCCTCTCCGCTCAACGTGACGGCTGTTTCCGTAGTCTCTGCGCCTTCTGGATTTCGATGTCGCTCGGCGAACCTTTGACTGACGTCAGCGTAGGGGCGACGTTTTCCGTTACCGTCAGTGTTCTCGCTGCCGACACAAGACTCGGTTGCCTCAGATCTCTGGCGGTAAAACTGTGCTTGGCTTTGCTCAGGTCTGAAACCGACAGACTCCAGATGCCGGTTACTCCATCGGCGATCTCTTGACCTTTGATAACCGTACCGTCGAGTACTTCAACGTCTCGCCCTGCAGCGGCAACGCCGCTCAAGATGACGGTCGTTTCCACGGTGAAGCCATCCTCGGGAATTTCGTTACCGCTCGACGAGCCTTTGACGGACGATAACGTCGGCGCCCTGAGGGTTTCCACGGTCAGGAGTCGCACATTGGAATAGGTCGATCTGGGGTGGTAAAGGGATTTGGCATACAACCGGCGCGCACCCACTACAACCGTGATCGTGCATTCCCACAGGCCTGTGGCTTTATCCGCTGTCGCGGTTCCCTTTAGCACTGCGCTCGCACCGCTGCCATCATAGATTCCGACGTCCTGATCTTTGCTGGCGGTGCCTTTGAGTGTCAGCGACGTGCTGAAGGTGGTTTTACCCTCTGGCACTTCGTTGTTGCTGTCGTCCAGCACATTGCTCAGCGTCGGCTTAATGACCGCCGTGACCGTGAGGGTGTAGGCCGCGGAGGCAGGTTCGGCACCATACTTTCCTGTCGCGGTAAAACTGTGTTTCGTCACAGTCAGCCCCGACACGGTGTAGGTCCAGATTCCAGAGACCGGATCGGCCGTGACCTCATCTACGACGGTGGCGCCATTGCGTATTTCAACGTTCTTGCCCTTGGCCGCCGTGCCGCTCAGCACCACGCTGGTTTCAACAGTGGTGCCACCCTCGACAATGTCCTTGCCGCTTGGCGAGCCCTTGACCGAATCGATGGTCGGCGGATCGAGTGCCACCGGCTCGCCGATGACAAACTCCAGCACATTCGAATAACTGGTCGTGTTGCTGGCCGCCCGGAAAATCTCGTAGTGCACCTGTACTTTTTTCCCGCGATTAGGTTCGATGTGCTGCGCCACAAACGCTGCGTTCAGCGGGAAATCCACGTCCTTGTTCTTGGACAGTGCATTGAGTTTTTTAAAGTCGGTAACAGGCTCATTGCCTTCAACGATCCAGAAAAACTTCACGATATCGTTGGCCTCGCTCGGAACAG
>Ga0247818_10000421_pt1 | contig 26409 bp, 22 predicted proteins | sample 13C_Glucose_Day1_FD_192424 | JGI IMG/M metagenome (GOLD analysis project Ga0247818, IMG submission 192424) | Soil microbial communities from agricultural site in Penn Yan, New York, United States - 13C_Glucose_Day1 | ecosystem: Environmental > Terrestrial > Soil > Agricultural land | place... | reverse complement strand
GTTGTTTAATATGTGAGAAGAAGGCGCCCTGTTGTTCTGGCGTCATGCTATTCGACGCTGTGTTATTCGTTTTTACCGTCATATTGAACAACCTTGAATCTGATGTGGACAACCAGATTAACGCTGAGCATTTTCTTATAAAAGTTTGAATAACCGATGAACAACAAGCGCAAACAAACAACATTCCAATGCTTTAAAATATATATATACCGCACCGGACTCCCTTCATGGATGCAAAAACGCCTTGTTGCCGAAAACCGGCAACAAGGCGTTCTTGAGGTTCTTTACCAGAAGCGTTGTTGAGTCAAACGGCTCCACCAGGACAGCAAGACACGGTCTACCGACCCGCTGGCCGCCATGCCGATGCGTTCCTGCAGGCTTTTACGTTCCGCATAATGCAGGTGATAAAGCTCGGATTTCTTCGCCCGCTCGGAGAGGTACTCATCGCTGGTCTTGAGTTCGTCCACCAGCTGCTTGTCCATTGCCGCGACGCCCAGCCAGATTTCACCGGTGGCGACCTTGTCGATGTCCAGTTGCGGGCGGTAGCGCGAGACGAAGTTCTTGAACAGCTGATGAGTGATGTCCAGGTCTTCCTGAAACTTCTCCCGGCCCTTCTCGGTGTTTTCGCCAAATACGGTCAGGGTGCGTTTGTATTCGCCAGCAGTCAGGACTTCGAAATCGATGTCGTGCTTTTTCAGCAGGCGGTTGACGTTCGGCAACTGCGCCACCACGCCGATCGAGCCGAGAATGGCAAAGGGTGCACTGATGATCTTCTCGCCGATACACGCCATCATGTAACCGCCGCTGGCGGCCACCTTGTCGATGCACACGGTCAACGGCACACCGGCGTCGCGAATGCGCGCCAGTTGCGAGGACGCCAGGCCATAGCTGTGGACCATGCCGCCACCGCTTTCCAGACGCAGCACCACTTCATCCTTTGGCGTGGCCAGGGTCAGCAGCGCGGTGATTTCATGGCGCAGGCTTTCCGTGGCCGAGGCCTTGATGTCGCCGTCGAAATCGAGCACGAACACCCGGGACTTGACCTCGGGCTTTTTCTTTTGCTTTTTCTCGGTCTTGGCTTCGACCTTGCGCAAGGCCTTGAGCTGGTCTTTGTCAAGCAGGGTCTGCTCCAGGCGCTCGCGCAGCCCTTTGTAAAAATCATTGAGTTTACTGACCTGCAGCTGGCCGGCGGTCTTGCGTCGACCTTTGCTGCGCAACGCCGCAAAACTGGCCAGCACCACCAGGATGGCGACCACCAGTGTCACGGTCTTGGCCAGGAAAATGGCGAACTCGGCAAAAAACTCCACAATGACTCCTTCAATACGATGCGCTGCATAAACGCGCGCGCGATACCCTCAGCATACCCATGCGCGGTCCCGGCGACCAGTCGTGAAAACTCTCGCAACAAGCCTGGAACAGGCATTTCAAACAAGCGTATGTTTTTTCATTGACAGCTCACCGCCATCCTCATAACCTCGCCGGAACTTCAACGTACCGGGAAGACGCGGACGTGGGCAGTATCTACCTGATTCGACATGGCCAGGCCTCCTTTGGTGCAGACGACTATGACGTCCTGTCGCCGACCGGTATACGCCAGGCAGAAGTCCTCGGCCAACACCTGGCCGGGCTGGGCATCCGCTTCGATCGCTGTCTCTCGGGCGACCTGCGCCGGCAGCAACACACGGCCAACAGCGCGCTGGAACAGTTCGTCGCCGTGGGCCTGCCGGTGCCGATTGTCGAAACCGATTGCGCCTTCAACGAATTCGACGCCGACGCGGTGATCCGCGCGCTGCTGCCAGCCATGCTGGAAGACGAACCCGAAGCGCTGGACATCCTGCGCAATGCCACGCAAAACCGTGCCGAGTTCCAGCGCATCTTCGCGCTGATCATCGAGCGCTGGCTCGCCGGGACCTATGACACGCCCGGGCTGGAAAGCTGGCTGGGATTTGTCGAGCGGGTACAAGCCGGTCTGCAGCGCATCCTCGAACAGGCCGACAACACCCAGAAAATTGCCGTGTTCACCTCGGGCGGCACCATCACTGCCCTGCTCCACCTCATTACACAAATGCCGGCCCGCCAGGCATTCGAACTGAACTGGCAAATCGTCAACACCTCGCTCAACCTGCTGAAGTTTCGTGGGCACGAGGTGGCACTGTCTTCTTTCAACAGTCAGGCGCACCTGCAACTGTTGAAAGCCCCGGAACTCATCACGTTTCGCTGAGTCCGGACTATTGTGACCCTGGCTGTAACCACCCAGCTCCAATTACCCAAGAAAGGATCGAACCATGACCTCCGTAGCTGATGCCGTACAAGCAATGAAAGCCAAGTTCAACCCAGCCGCTGCTGCCGGTCTGGACCTGGTATTCGGTTTCCGCATCGACGACACCAAGAACTTCTCGCTGATCGTCAAGGACAGCACCTGCGAGCTGCAAGAAGGCGAAAACCCGGACGCCCAGGTGACCCTGGTGATGGACGGCGAAACCCTGGAAGGCATCGTCAGCGGCGAAACCGACGGCATGCAAGCCTTCATGGGCGGCAAGCTGCGCGCCGAAGGCGACATGATGCTGGCCATGAAATTATCCGAGCTGTTCCCGGCCTAAGCACGTCGTTCCCGTCCTTCGGGGGCACGCCTGGCTGCAAACGAATCCCGCCCCTCGTGGCGGGATTCGTCGTTTTGCGCCCTCGGAAAACGGCTACTTGTGGATTTGCGGTCTATATTCCTTCTGGCCGCATGCGTCAGACATCGGCCGTTTGCCCTCGCTTTTTTTTGAAAAGCCTTTGCGCGGAGCATTGCCATGAGCCCACCTGACGACCACGACGGCTTCAATCGCCGGCGTGTACTGCAAGGCCTTTCGGCAGGTGCCGTCGGTGCCTGGATCAGCCCATTGCTAGCAGGGAGTAAAACCATGCCCGATGCCCCGGCCGACCTCATTCTGTACAACGGACGCCTGCACACGGTTGACCGCAAGAAGCCCCAGGCCAGTGCCGTCGCGATCAAGGATGGCCGCTTCGTGGTGGTCGGCAGCGATGCCCAGGCCATGGCCCTGCAAGGTCCCGGCACGCAAATCGTCGACCTGCACGGGCGCACGGTGATTCCTGGCCTCAACGACTCGCACCTGCACCTGATCCGCGGCGGCTTGAACTACAACCTCGAACTGCGCTGGGAAGGCGTGCCGTCACTGGTCGATGCGTTGCGCATGCTCAAGGACCAGGCCGACCGCACACCGACGCCGCAATGGGTGCGCGTGGTGGGTGGCTGGAACGAGTTCCAGTTCGCCGAAAAGCGCCTGCCGACCATTGATGAATTGAACAAGGCCGCGCCGGACACCCCGGTGTTCGTGCTGCACCTCTACGACCGGGCCTTGCTCAACCGCGCCGCCTTGAAAGTGGTTGGCTACACCCGTGACACGCCGAATCCGCCAGGCGGTGAAATCCAGCGCGACGCCAATGGCGACCCGACCGGCATGTTGATCGCCCGTCCCAACGCGATGATTCTCTACTCGACCCTGGCCAAGGGGCCGAAGCTGCCGCTGGAATACCAGGTCAACTCGACCCGCCAGTTCATGCGCGAACTCAATCGCCTCGGCGTCACCAGCGCCATCGATGCCGGCGGCGGTTATCAGAATTACCCGGACGACTATCAGGTCATCCAGCAACTGGCCAAAGACCGGCAGCTCACGGTGCGCATCGCCTACAACCTGTTTACCCAAAAACCCAAGGAAGAGCTGACCGACTTCAAGAACTGGACCGGCACCTCCCGCTACGGCCAGGGTGACGATTTTCTGCGCCACAATGGCGCCGGGGAAATGCTAGTGTTCTCGGCGGCGGATTTCGAGGACTTTCTCGAACCACGCCCCGACCTGCCACAGACCATGGAGCAGGAACTGGAACCGGTGGTGCGGCATCTGGTAGAACAGCGCTGGCCGTTCCGCCTGCACGCCACCTACAACGAATCCATCAGCCGCATGCTCGACGTGTTCGAGAAGGTCAATCGCGACATCCCGTTCGACGGCTTGCCGTGGTTTTTCGATCACGCCGAAACCATCACCCCGCAGAACATCGAACGCGTCAAAGCCTTGGGTGGCGGCATTGCCATCCAGGATCGCATGGCGTTTCAGGGTGAATATTTTGTCGAGCGCTACGGCGCCAAGGCCGCCGAGCACACGCCACCCATCGCGCGCATGCTCGCCGAAGGCATTCCGGTTGGCGCCGGTACGGACGCTACGCGGGTGTCCAGCTACAACCCCTGGACTTCGCTCTATTGGCTGGTCAGCGGTCGCACCGTCGGCGGGCTGGAGCTCTACCCGCAAGGCTTGAGCCGCGATACCGCGCTGGAACTCTTCACCCATGGCAGCGCCTGGTTCTCCTCCGAGCAGGGCAAGAAAGGCCAGATCAAGGTCGGGCAACTGGCGGACCTGATCGCGCTGTCGGCGGACTATTTCCACATCGAAGACGAAGCCGTGAAGTGGATCGAGTCGGTGCTGACCATTGTCGACGGCAAGATTGTCTACGGTAGCGTCGAGTTCGAAAAGCTCGGGCCGCCGCCGGTGCCTGTGGTGCCCGAGTGGTCGCCGGTGGTGAACGTGCCCGGTCACTGGAAACCGCTGGCGCCGCTTACGGCGCAGGTGCATCAATGCGTGGGGGCTTGTGCGGTGCATGCCCACAGCCATGAGCGGGCGCGGTTGTCGTCGGCACCGGTCAGTGATTTCGCCGGGTTTTGGGGGGCGTTTGGTTGCTCGTGTTTTGCGTTTTGAATGCAGGAGACACCCCCCCTGCTGAATGTGCCGCCGTCTTCGCCGGCAAGCCGGCTCCTACAGGGTCGGGTTGATCGTTAAACCTTGCAGGAGGTGCGCCTGCACTTACAATGGCGCACCTCCCGCAACGGCCTGCCCATGGACATCGATCTCGCCCGCACCTTTCTGGAAATCGTTCGCCACGGCAGCCTTGCCGCGGCAGCCGAAAAACTTCACGTCACCCAGACCGCGATTACCGCGCGGGTGCAGAAGCTCGAAAGCCAGTTGGGCAGCACGCTGTTCGTGCGCAACCGCGCCGGCGCTCGCCTGACCGCAAACGGCGAGGCCTTTGTGGTCTATGCCAATCAGCTGGTAGAGACCTGGGAGGCCGCGCGCCGGGACCTGCCATTGCCCGAGGGGTACCACGACGTGCTGCACATCGGTGGCGAAGTCAGCCTGTGCAACCCGCTGATGCTCAGCTGGGCCGGGGAACTGCGGGAGAAGATTCCCGGGCATGCCCTGCGCATGGAAATCCGCGACGGCGAAAACCTGCTGCGCCAACTGGAACTGGGGGTCCTGGATGCGGCGCTGGTCTACCAGCCCGAGTACTGGCCGCGCCTGCAAGTCGAGCAGGTCCTGGAAGAAAAACTGGTCCTGGTACGGCTGGTCGCAAGACCCGATCCCTATGTGTACATCGACTGGGGCCCGGACTTCCGTCGCCAGCACGATGCCGCGCTGCCGGAAAAGGCCCGGGCGGCCTTGAGCTTCAACCTTGGCCCACTGGGCTTGCAGTACATCCTGGAAAACGGCGGCAGCGGTTATTTCCGTACCCGGGTCGTCCAGAGTTACCTGGAAAGCGGCGTCCTGGAAAAAGTGCCAAAAGCCCCGGAGTTCAGTTACCCGACCTACCTGGTCTACTCCCGCGACCGCGACTCGGCGACCCTGCAGCGGGCTTTCGATCTGTTGCGCGAGGTCATCCAGTCCGACGATGACTGGTCGCAACGCTGGAACCCGTTGGCCTGAGTCTCGTTTCACCGGAGCATGGCGCTTGTGGCCTCAAGGTTCGTCCGGCCGAAACCGCGGGATCGGCTAATCTGCTGGTTATAAAAATAACCACAGGTGAACGCAGTGAGGCAAACCACCGAAACATTTCGCAGCCGTTACCGCGCCGAGATCCATCCGCTTTATAACCCGTGGCTGCATGGCGCCTTTGTGCTGCTGTTCGGCTTGTTGGCCATCGCTGCGTTCTGGAGCACCGTGCATCAGGTACAGCCACTGCAGTGGCTGGCGGTGCCGCTGACCTTGTTGCTCTTCAATTTTGGCGTATACGTGGTGCATCGCCACCTCGGTCACCACAAAAAAAACTTCGCGCGGATGTTCTACGCCCGGCATGCCGGCGACCATCACAATTTCTTTGCCCCCGGTTACATGACCTGTGACAGCCCCCGCGACTGGCGCGTGATCCTGTTTCCGGCCTGGCTGGTCGTGGTGCACACGGTGGTCATCGCCCTGCCCCTATGGTGGCTGCTTTCACAAGTCGATGCCAATGTCGGCGGATTGTCCGCTGGCTGCCTGGTCCTCGGTTACCTGGCTTATGAAGTGTTCCATGCCTGCGAACACCTGCCACCGGGCAATCCGGTTACCCGCCTGCCGTGGATCCGCCAGATGCGCCGCCTGCATGAACTGCATCACCGCCGCGAGCTGATGCAGGAGCGCAACTTCAACATCGTGTTCCCGCTGATGGACTACCTGTTCGGCACCCTCTATTGGGAACCGGAGCCGGCGCCCCTGCACTCGACGAGCCACCCCATGACCCGCATGCAGCATCAGATCGATATTGCCGCCAATCCGATTGCCGTACTCGCCTATGCCGGCACCGTGACCCGTTGGCCGCAATGGCACCCCTCCTCCCTCAAGGTCGATGCCCAGGACGGGGCGTTGCATGCGGGGTCGCGGTTCGAGGAAGACATTCGAGCGGGGGGACGCGAGGGGCATTTGCACTGGGTGGTGGAGGAGTATTTGCCGGGACGCCGCTGGAGCGCCCGGGCGCGGGACGACAACGGTCTGTCGCTGGTCCTGACGTACGAGTGCGAGGCCGAGGGTGACGGCACGCGGTTCGTCCGCACCCTGGACTATCAATTCAGCGGCCTGGGGATGCGCATTGCCAATCGCCTGCTGCTCAAGCGCCGCATCGATCGTGAGTCGGCAGCGTCGTTGCAGGCCTTGCGGGAAATGGCGTTGAAACACCTGGCTTCGACAGGAGTCGCCGCGTGAGTGGAACCTTCAAGTTTCGCCATGTCGTGTTGCTGGTGGTCCTTGCCATCGGCGCCTTTTTGCTACTGATGCCGACCCAGGTCGAACCCGTGGCCTGGACTCCGCCGTCGGCGCCTTCGTTGACCAGCGGGATATACGCCGACAATCAGCGCCTCAAAGGCGTGGAGCGGGTCGGCGCCGCTGACATCGACGGGCCGGAAGCCTTGCTGCTGGAGGATGACGTGCTCATCACCGGCCTGCATGACGGTCGTTTGATCAGCACCAGCCTCGACGGCAAAGTCACCAGGGTCCTGGCCGATACCGGCGGCCGGCCATTGGGTCTGGCCCGCCACCCCAACGGCTTGCTGGTGATTGCCGACGGCGTCAAGGGCTTGCTGTCCCTGGACGCCCAGGGACGCCTGATTGCCTTGACCACTGAGGCCAACGACGTGCCTTTTGGCTTCACCGACGACGTGACCATCGACAAGTCCGGGCATTACGCCTACTTCAGTGATGCTTCCAGCCGCTTCGGCTATGGCCGGGACGGCGAGGCGATCATCGAGCACGGCGGCGACGGCCGTTTGCTGCGTTATGACTTCCAGACCGGCAACACCACTGTGCTGATGGACAAACTGGAGTTTGCCAACGGCGTGACCCTGGGGCCGGACGAACGCTATGTGCTGGTCAATGAAACCGGCGCCTATCGCATCAGTCGTTACTGGCTGAGCGGGCCGAAAGCTGGCACCCGTGACCTGTTTATCGACAACTTGCCGGGCTTGCCGGACAACCTGGCGTTCAATGGCCGGGATCGCTTCTGGGTGGCACTGTACGCCCCGCGCAATGCCCTGCTCGATGCCATGGCTGCGCATCCTTTCGCCCGCAAGATGATCGTGCGGGCGATGACCCTGTTGCCCAAACCGGTGGAGAAACGTGCGTTTGCGCTGGGCCTGGATGTGGAAGGCAAGGTGATAGCCAATCTGCAGGACGGGAGCAGCGGCAATTACTCGCCGATCACGACGGTTCGCGAGTATGGGGAGTGGCTGTATTTCGGGTCGTTGAAAGCGAAGCATATGGCGCGTTTGCCGCTAAGCACGGCGTTGCAGTGACCCTGTGGGGTCGGTCATTGGGGCACCTCGCATGGAGCCGTCGATTCGGACTCTGATCATTCGAGGTGCCGATATTTATCCCCGTTCCAATTTTTCAGTCACCGGTCGTCGGTGGCTGGATACGGTAAGTCAGGACGACGCCTGGAGTTGTTGGACGATCTTGTCCTTGACCTGCAAGCGCTTCTCCTTGAGCTTTTTCAGTGCGTCATCGCTGGGTGCGTCCGATTGAGCAGACTCGGCCTTCACTACCTCGGCGTCCGCTTGGGAATACTTGTTGATCAGTGAATCCAGTAACGGATCCTTGGTGCGTTTTTGCTGGATCTCTTCCTTTGAACATTTCAGGTCCTGATAAAGGTCATGGGTCACCGGCATGGAACACCTCCGTTTGTTGATCGGTGGCAAACGCGATTGATTGCGTTCACCAACTATCAGAATGGCCTTGGTTGACCGGTTCTGTCGACCGCTTATCAGACCAGCGGTGTCCGTTCGTCGTCCTTTCGAGAAAGCGATAAAACCTTTGTCCGCCCGTCGCCCTCCATTGCTTAACGATCAGCCGATCGCCCATGAAAACCTGTGTGGAGAATAACCAATGGACGGATTTACCCTGCGCCACCTCACCCTGGCTGTTGCCTTGAGCACCAGCATGGGCATGGCCTTTGCTGCCACCTCCAATGACTTCGTCGACAAAGCGGCCGCAGGCGGCATCGCCGAGATCGAAACCAGCCGGCTGGCATTGGAAAAAAGCAAATCGGCCGATATCAAGAAATTTGCCAACATGATGATCACCGATCATTCCAAGGCGAATGATGAATTGGCGGCACTGGCGAAAAAAAATGACATCGAGGTGCCGGACACCACGACCCTGGTGAAACAGGCCAAGGAAAAAATTCTTGAAGTGCGCGATGAATCCTTCGACGCGGCCTATGCCAACAATCAGGTCAAGGCGCATGAAGACACCATCGAGCTGTTCAAGAAAGAAGCCAACACAGTGACGGACGACAAAGTCAAAGGTGGAACCGAGCTGAAAGCGTTTGCGCAAAAAATGCTGCCGGCGCTGGAGAAGCATCTGGAGATGGCGAAAAAACTGCAGGCGGCTCATCCGTAGGAGCAAGCTTGCTCGCGATGGATTCAAGAGCGACGCGTTTAATCAGTAATCACGCGTTATCGTTGACGTCCATCGCGAGCAAGCTCGCTCCTACAGTCGACCCCATACATCCATGGATGGGGTCTTCTTTGGGTAATCGTTTCGATCTAGCCGCCGTCGGTATCGATATCGGCATCGGTGTCATCACTGGGCTTCGGCCGGTCCGGATTCGGCTTGAAACCGGGGCTGAATTCATTGTCGTTATCGGTATGGCGGTTCTTCTGGTCGACCGCCTGGTCGGCACTTTCCGGTTTCGGGGTCTGTCCCTGGTGTTGTCCACCCGGTTTGACCGGCATCTGCGGGTCAATCGCCGGATCATTACGGTTGACCGGTGCCCCCGTTTGATCCTGTTCCTGTGTCATCGCGTCGTCTTTCATAAGTACCTCGTTCGTCACTGCAAGTGCGGTTTAAACAGTCGGCCCTGTAGTTTCGAGGCGTTCCAGCCTGCAACGTTCAATCGAACGGATCACCGCACCGGTATACCGATGGGTTTCGGTCACCCCCCTGTAGGAGCCGGCTTGCCGGCGAAGGCATTCGTATCAGCGCTGCAAAGCTCAAGGCCGCCTTCGCTCAACCAGCCCTGGACTTCAGATGCAGCCAATCGCAAAAACCTGTCAGAATCGAAAACTATTGCGTACGGCAAATGTCACTGATTTGTGCCGATCAATATTTGGAGAATCGGCCACACTTTCCAAGGAGTCAAAGTCCCATGGCGGCACTGCAAACCAGCACACTCGATGCGATGAAAACGAACCGGACCCAACTACTGGGCGACTGGTCGAAAAACCTCGAAACCAGCGGCGCCACCCGCAATCTCAAACAACAGGACCTGAAACAGGAAACGTCGGATTTCCTGCACCTGGTCATTGCCGGCCTCGAACGGGGCAACGACCAGAACGTCGCGTCCTCCGGCTGGGACGATATTCGCCAGTTTCTCGAAAAACTCTCCCATAGCCGTGCCCTCCTCGGCCAGGATTCGCACCAGACCGCCAGTTTCATCTTCGCCCTCAAGGGCCCGATGTTTGCGCTTCTGCAAAATCATTACCAGGACAGTCCCGCCTTGCTGGCCGAGCAGCTCTGGGAGGTGTCCGAACTGCTCGACGCCCTGGGCATGCATACCATCCGCACCTTCCAGAAGTCCCGCGAGGCAGTGATCAAGCGCCAGCAGGAAGAGCTGCTGGAATTGTCGACGCCGGTGGTCAAGCTCTGGGACGGCGTGCTGGCGCTGCCGATGATCGGCACCCTCGACTCGCAACGTACCCAGGTGGTGATGGAATCGCTGTTGCAGCGCATCGTCGATACCGGCTCGGAAATCGCCATCATCGACATCACCGGCGTGCCGACCGTCGATACCCTGGTGGCCCAACACCTGCTCAAGACCGTCACCGCGATTCGCCTGATGGGTGCCGATTGCATCATCAGCGGCGTACGCCCGCAGATCGCCCAGACCATCGTGCACCTGGGGCTGGACCTGCAAGGCGTGGTCACCAAGGCCAACCTGGCCGACGCCCTGAAACTGGCCCTGACCCGCTTGGGAATCACTGTCAGCAAGGCGGACTGAGCCGATGGAGCGCATTCCGATCTTGCAAATGGGCGACTTCCTGCTGGTGACCATCCAGGTCGACATGCATGACCAGTTGGCCCTGACCCTTCAGGACGATCTCTCCGAGCGTATCAGCCGGACCTCGGCCCGCGGCGTGCTGATCGATATCTCGGCGCTGGACATGGTCGACTCGTTCATCGGCCGAATGATCGGCACCATCTCCGGGCTGTCGAAAATCATGGACGCCCAGACCGTGCTGGTCGGCATGCAGCCGGCGGTGGCCATCACCCTGGTCGAGCTCGGCCTGACACTGCCCGGCGTCAGCACGGCGCTGAACGTCGAGCGCGGGATGAAACTGCTGCAGGCACGGGTACGCGAGCAATGACCGTGCGCAGCAGCGGCACTCACCCGATTCACATCGAGCAGGACGTGGTGCTGGCCCGGCAACTGACGCGCAAGCTCGCCCAGGAGTGCGGCATGCGCCTGATCGACCTGACCAAACTGGTAACCGCTGTCAGCGAGCTGGCGCGCAACACCATGGTCTATGGCGGCGGTGGCGACATGGACTGGCAAATTCTCGACGAGAATGCACGCACCGGCTTGCGCCTGGTCTTCCGCGACGAAGGTCCGGGCATCCCCGACATCAAACTGGCAATGACCGACGGCTGGACCTCCGGCAGCGGCCTGGGGCTGGGCCTGACCGGAGCCAAGCGCCTGGTAGAAGAATTCGAACTGGAAACCACGCCCGGCAAAGGCACTCGCATAACGATCACACGATGGACATGAACATGGGCGGGTCAATGACCCAAGTGTTGCCAATCGAAGACAGCAGCCAGATCGGCCACGCGCGACGCACCGCGCAGCAACTGGCGGAAAAACACGGTTTCGACGCCACCGATGCCGGCCGTGTGGCGCTGGTGACCACAGAGCTCGCCAGCAACATTCTCAAGCATGCCACCCGGGGCGAACTGCACCTGAGGGTCCTGCCGCGCGCTTCAGGTGCCGGGATCGAAATACTCGCCGTCGATCGCGCCCAAGGCTTCGATGTGCACGCGTGCCTGACCGACGGGTTTTCCACCGGCGGCACCCAGGGCATCGGTCTTGGGGCGGTGTCGCGCCAGGCCGAAGTGTTCGATGTCTATGCCGACGCCCGAGGCGCCGTGCTGCTGACGCGGTTGTATCCGCGCAGCGACAAGGCACCGGACCGACGCATCGGCATCAGCCAGCATGCGTTGCACCACGATCCAGCCTGTGGCGATGTCTGGCACCTGGCATTTGACGGCCCGCGCATCAGCGCCCTGGTGATCGACGGCCTCGGTCACGGCGAAGAAGCCGAGCGCGCCGCCCGCGCCGGCGAGCGCGTATTCGCCCTGTCGCCGTTCGCTTCGCCGCTGTTGCTGCTCGAAGACATCCACCACGCCATGATCGGCACCCGCGGCGGCGCCTTGGCCATTGCCCAGTTCGACGGCAACGGCAATGCCCTGCGATTCGTCGGTATCGGCAACATCGGTGGCAGCCTGATCGCACCGGACAAATCCCGCGGCCTGGCCTCCCACCCCGGCATCGTCGGTGGCCAGTATCGAAAGGCCCAACCCTTTGACTATGCTCAGGTGAACGGTCAGCTATTGATCCTGTACAGCGACGGCCTGCAGTCCCGATGGAACCTGCAGGATTACCCCGGCCTGGTGCACCGCCATCCGGCCGTGATTGCCGCCATCCTGCACCGCGACTTCTGCCGTGGACGGGACGATGTGACGGTGTTGGTCATTGCTCTGGAGGCAACCCATGGCTGAGATTCCGATGAGTCAGGTTGACGAACAAGCCGCCCTGATCGCGCAGTTACAGGTTGAAGCCAACGCCTTGCGCGAGGAGCTGGATGAAACCAACCAGGGCGTGCTGGCGTTGTACGCCGAACTGGACACCCAGGCCGATCAGTTGCGCCAGGCCTCGGACCTCAAGAGCCGCTTCCTGTCGTACATGAGTCATGAGTTCCGCACGCCACTGGGCTCGATCCTGAGCATCACCGGTCTGCTGAGCGACGAACTCGACGGCCCCCTGAGCCCCGAGCAACACAAGCAAGTGGCCTTTGTCAGCGTCGCTGCCCGCGAGCTGAGCGACATGGTCGACGACTTGCTGGACCTGGCCAAGATCGAAGCCGGGCGCATCACCATTTCCCCGGCCTGGTTCGACATGTTCGACCTGTTCGCCGCCTTGCGCGGCATGTTCCGGCCCATTGTCGACGCCAGTGCGGTGGACCTGATTTTCGAAGAGCCGGTGGGCTTGCCAAGGCTCTTCACCGATGACAAGAAGCTCGGGCAGATCCTGCGCAACTTCATTGCCAATTCATTGAAGTTCACCACCCGCGGCGAAGTCCGCGTCTCGGCCCGGCTGGAAGGCAGCGACCGCGTGCGCTTTGCCGTCAGCGACACCGGAATAGGTATCGCCCCGGCGCTACATGGCGCATTGTTCGAGGACTTCTCTCAGGTCGACTCACCCTTGCAGAAACGCCTTCGCGGAACCGGGCTCGGACTGTCCCTGTGCAAACGCTTCGCGGCACTGCTGGGTGGCGAAGTCGGAGTGCAGAGTACGCCGGGCAAGGGCTCGACCTTTTTCGTGATCATCCCGCTGGCCATCGCCATGGAGCCCGCCGATGAAACGTGACATTCGCCTGTTGATCGTCGACGACAACGTCGCGACCCGCTACGCCCTGCGCCGGCGCCTGGAAAGCCACGGCTATGAAGTGCTGGAAGCCGGCACCGGCGGCGAAGGCCTGGAGTTGATCGACAGCGTCAACATCGATGCCTTGATCCTCGACGTCAATCTGCCGGACATGAGCGGTTTCGACATCGTGCGCAAACTGCGCGCCGAGGCGGTGACCGCCCTACTGCCGGTGATTCACGTCTCGGCGGCCTCGATCCAGACCGGCGACATCATCACCGGCCTGAACGCCGGTGCCGATGCCTACCTGATTCACCCGGTGGACCCGGATGTGTTGCTGGCCACCCTGCGCACCTTGCTGCGCGTGCGGGAAACCGAAAATGCCCTGCGTGACAGCGAGGCGCGGTTCAGGGAAATTTTTGTCAACGTGTCGGCGCCCATCGCCGTGCTGGACGCCGAGCTGAAAATCCACGAATGCAACCATGCCTTCGCGCAGATGATCCAGGACAACCGCAATCCGGACGCCCTGCGCGAATGCTTTGCCGAAGACCAGGACGCGATCATCGACGAACTGCGCCTGCGCCTGGCCTATGGCGAGCGCTGGAAAGGCACCCTGACCATGCGCGTCCAGGGCAAAGTGCGCGATACCGAGTGGCAGATTTCGCCCTACCGCACGCCGGAACTGAGCCTGGTGTTCGTCGAGGATGTCACCGAACACCGGCACCGCGAACGCTCGCACCTGGCCCGGCTGGACGACGCCACCACCCAATTGGCCAAGGAAGTCGCCGAACGCGCACGCACCGAAGCCCAACTGCTGCAAGTGCAGAAGATGGATGCGTTGGGCAAGCTGACTGGCGGTATCGCCCATGACTTCAACAACTTGCTCACCGGCATCATCACCAGCCTGGAGCTGATCCAGAAGCGGGTCGCCGCCTCGCGCACCGACAAGGTTCAGTTCTACGCCGAAGCGGCCTTGAATTCGGCCATGAGCGCCGCGTCCCTGACTCATCGCCTGCTCGCGTTCGCGCGCCAGCAACCCCTCGACACCCGCCCCGTGGACATCAACGAGCACGTGCGCTCGCTCGAGGAACTGTTGGTGCGTACCATCGGCGAGCGCATCGCCCTGAAACTGGAATTGACCACCAAGCCCGCGATCGCCCTGGTCGACCCGATCCAGCTCGAAAGCGCCGTGCTCAACCTGGTGATCAACGCACGCGATGCGTTGCCCCAGGGCGGCAATGTATGGATCAGCACCTATGCCGCCTACTCTCATGGCGATCCCAATCTGTCCGATGGTGCGTATGTAGCCCTGGCGGTACGCGATGACGGCACCGGTATCGACCACAGTGTGATCGGCAAGGTGTTCGATCCGTTCTTCACCACCAAGCCGCTGGGTCAGGGCACTGGCCTCGGGCTGTCGACCATCTACGGTTTCGCCCGACAATCGGGCGGCGATGCGCACATCCGCAGCGTGGCCCGGCGCGGCACCGAAGTCACGATCATGTTGCCCGCCAGTGCCGACCTCCTGGCCAGCGAACACCAGCCGTCCAGCGTGGATCCCCAGGGTTGCGGCGAACATGTGCTGATTGTCGAGGACATGCCATCGGTGCGGATGTTCGTCGCCGAAGTGCTGGTGGATGCCGGTTACCGCTGCACGCAAGTGGGCGACATCGAAGGCGCTCTGGAGCGGTTGCAGAACGACGAGTCCATCGATCTGCTGCTGACCGACGTCGGCCTGCCGCGCATGAGCGGTCGCGAACTGGCCGATGTGGCGCGGGGCTGGCGGGATAAGTTGCCGATCCTGTTCATGACCGGTTACGCCGAAACCGCGATCAACCGCCAGGTGTTTCTGGGGGATGGCATGGAGATGCTGGTCAAGCCGTTTCAGATCAATGAATTGCTGGACAAGGTTCGGCGCACTTTGGACGGCGCCTGATAGATTGCCATCGCGGGCAAGCCCGCTCCCACGGGGACCTGTGTCATTCACAAATATTGTGGGCAACCAATCCACTGTGGGAGCGGGCTTGCCCGCGATGGCGTCGGCACAATCAACACACGTTCAAGGTCCAAGCACCCGAGCCAAAAACGGTGCTGTTTTGCTCTTCCTGCTCTTGGCCACTTTCTGCGGCGTCCCCGCCACCACGATCTTCCCGCCCTGATCCCCCGCCCCCGGGCCGATATCGATCACCCAGTCACTCTGCGCCACCACGCGCATTTCATGCTCGACGACGATCACCGTATGCCCCGCCGCCACCAGCGTATTCAACTGTTCGAGCAAGCGATCGACGTCCCGTGGATGCAAGCCGGTAGTCGGCTCATCGAGTACATACAAGGTCGCCCCACGCTGGTTGCGTTGCAGTTCGGTGGCCAGTTTGATCCGCTGGGCCTCGCCACCCGACAATTCGGTCGCCGGCTGGCCGAGACGCAGATAGCCCAGGCCGATATCGCGCAGGACCTCCAGCGAGCGACGAATCCCCGGCTGCCCGGCGAACACCTCGACCGCTTCGTCCACCGTCAACTGCAACACCTGGGCGATGTTCAAACCCTGCCAAGTGATCGACAGGGTCTCGGGATTGTAGCGCGCACCGTGGCAGGTCGGGCACGGGGCGTAGACGCTGGGCATGAACAGCAATTCGACGCTGACAAAGCCTTCGCCTTCGCAGGTCGCACACCGCCCCTTGGCCACGTTGAAAGAAAACTGGCCGGCGTCATAGCCGTTGTCCCGGGCTTGGGGCGTGGCGGCGTAGAGCTTGCGCACGTTGTCGAACAGCCCGGTGTAGGTCGCCAGGTTCGAACGGGGGGTGCGGCCGATGGGTTTCTGATCGACCTGCACCAGACGCTTGATCGACGCCAGGCCACTGGTGACCTGGCCGCCGCTGACCTGTGGCGCATCGTCCTCCAGGCTCAACTCTTCAGCTTCGCTGTCACTGGCGGCGCGCCCCAGATGTGCGCCTACCAGTTCCAGCAGCGCCTGACTGACCAGGCTGGATTTGCCGGACCCCGATACACCGGTCACCGCCGTGAAACAGCCCAGCGGAAACTCGGCGCCGAGGTTGTTCAGGTTATTGCGGGTGATGCCTTCCAGCCGCAGCCAGTCGGTCGCCTGGCGGCTGACCCGGGGCTGGGCGACCTGCTCGGCGAACAGGTAGGCGCGAGTCTGGGAGTGAGTGACGTCGGCCAACCCTGGCGGCGGTCCGCTGTAGAGGATCCGGCCGCCATGCTCGCCCGCTTCCGGGCCAACGTCGATCAGCCAGTCGGCGCGGCGCATGGTTTCCAGGTCATGCTCGACCACGAACAAGGAGTTGCCGGCGGCCTTGAGGCGTTGCAGGGATTCGAACAGTGCCTCGCCATCCGCCGGGTGCAGACCGGCCGACGGCTCGTCCAGCACGTAGATCACGCCGAACAACTGCGAACCCAATTGCGTTGCCAGGCGCAGACGCTGCAACTCGCCGGAGGACAAGGTCGGCGTGCTGCGCTCCAGGGCGAGGTAACCCAGGCCCAGGTCGGTCAAGGTGCTGACCCGCTCCAGCAAGTCCTGGGCGATCCGTTGCGCGGCCAGGCGTTTTTCCACCGACAGGTTGGGCGTGTGGCGCACGTCCGGCGCGTTGGCGTGACCGCTGGCGCCATGGGCCACTCGCTGCTCACGGGCTTCGCGGGTCTGCAGATGCGTCAACACCTCGCCCGCTTCATCGGCCAGTTCGAGGTAACTGTGAGCCGCCACCGGCTTCAAGACTTCGGCCACTTGCAGCAACGGCATCTGCGACAACTCACCGATGTCGTAACCGGCGAAGGTCACCGACAACGCTTCTTGTTTGAGCCGTTTGCCGTCACACACCGGGCAAGGACTGCCGAGCATGTAGCGCGAAACGCGCTTCTTCATCAGCGCACTCTGGGAATGGGTAAAGGTGTGCAGGATGTAGCGCCGGGCGCCGGTAAACGTGCCCTGGTAACTGGGTTCCATTTTGCGTTTGAGCGCAACGTTTGTTTCTTCCGGAGTCAGCCCGGCGTACACCGGCACGGTCGGTGTTTCTTCGGTGAACAGAATCCAGTCGCGCTGTTTTTTCGGCAGATCGCGCCAGGGTTTATCGACGTCGTATCCCAGGGTCACCAGGATGTCCCGCAGGTTCTGCCCCTGCCAGGCCATGGGCCAGGAGGCGACGGCGCGCTGGCGGATGGTCAGGCTCGGGTCCGGGACCATCAAGGCTTCGGTGACCTCATAGACCCGGCCCAGTCCATGACATTGAGTGCAAGCCCCCTGCGGCGTGTTGGGCGAGAAGTCTTCGGCGTACAGCATCGGCTGTCCCGGCGGATAGCTGCCGGCCCGGGAATACAGCATGCGGATCAGGCTCGACAACGTGGTCACGCTGCCCACCGACGACCGCGTGCTCGGCGTGCCCCGCTGCTGCTGCAAGGCCACGGCGGGCGGCAAGCCTTCGATCGAGTCGACGTCCGGCACGCCGACCTGGTCGATCAGGCGCCGCGCATAAGGCGCCACGGATTCGAAATAGCGGCGTTGCGCTTCGGCGTAGAGGGTCGAGAACGCCAGCGAGGACTTGCCCGAGCCGGAGACCCCGGTGAATACCACCAGGGCATCCCGGGGAATATCGACATCGACGTTCTTGAGGTTGTGTTCCCGGGCGCCGCGCACCCTGACCATGCCGGAGGGAGGGTTGGAGGTGCGCTTGTCAGTCATGGGGCAGCCTTATGGAGTTGCTGATTGGAAATGCGATCTTCTGTAGGAGCTGGCTTGCCAGCGAAGGACGCATAGGCGCCGCGTTTATCCTGAATGTACGCGTTAGCGTTGACGACCTTCGCTGGCAAGCCAGCTCCTACAGGGGTTTTGTGTTCAGCCGTTACGTTTTGATTTCACCGGTCAGGTTCTGTGGTCAGCGGTTGAGCACCGCGCGGACCATTTGGGTCAGCGCTTCAGGACCATAAGGTTTGCTCAGCAGATGCGTGTCGGGGCTGAGTTGGTGATTGCGCGAAATAATGTCACGGGTGTGGCCGGAGGTGAACAGGATCGGCACCGGCGGCGTCTGCACCTTGGCCCAGGCGGCCAGGTCCGAACTCTTGATCAGGCCCGGCATGACCACATCGGTGAAAATCAGGTCCACCGCCACGCCTTCCAGCAACATCTGCATGGCCATGTCGCCGTTTCCGGCGGTCAAGACTTGATAGCCTTCTTCGCGCAGCAACTCGACCGCTGCGCTGCGCACCGCCTCGTTATCCTCGACCACCAGCACGGTTTCGTTGCCGCCTGGCTGTTGCGGATCATGCGGGGGCGATTCACTGGGCAGCGGACGCAGGCTGCGGGGGAAATACATCTGCACCCGGGTGCCCTGCCCCGGGACACTGAACATCTCGATATGCCCGCCGCTTTGCTTGACGAACCCGAACACCATGCTCAGGCCCAGCCCCGTGCCCTGGCCATCGGCCTTGGTGGTGAAAAACGGTTCGAACGCGTGCCCGAGCACGTCGGGGGACATGCCGACGCCGCTGTCCGCCACCGCAACGCAGACGAAATCGCCGGGCACAATGCCCTTGCCCGCACAGAACCGCGCATCGAGTGCAACATTGCTCGCCCTGAGCTCGATCGTGCCTTCGCCCTGCATGGCGTCACGGGCATTGATCGCCAGGTTGAGGATGGCGTTTTCCAGTTGATTGCGATCCACATGCAGATGCCAGGCCTCTGCAGGTGCCGCAACACTGATCTGGATGGTTTCCCCCAGGGCCCGCTGCAACAGCTCAGCCAGGCCGTCGAAAATTTGTCGGGGATCGCAGACTGCCGGCGACAAGGGCTGACGGCGGGCGAACGCCAGCAGTTGCGAGGACAGCTTGGCGCCGCGCTCGACCGCGGCAATGGAGGCATTGACCCGGCGCTGCACATTGGCGTTGTCCGGTTCATGCCGCGCCAGCAGATGCAGGTTGCCGGCGATCACCTGCAACAGGTTGTTGAAGTCATGGGCCACGCCGCCGGTGAGGCCGCCGATGGCTTCGAGTTTCTGTGATTGGCGCAGTTGCTCTTCAGCCGTCAGCCGCGCTTCCACTTCATCGGCGACGCGCTGCTCCAGGTTGCGGGTGAACCTGAGCAACGACTCCTCGGCCGTCTTGCGCTCGTGGATGTCGATCAACACCCCCGGAAAGCGGAATGGTTCGCCCTGCTCGTTGAACTCGCAGCAACCGCTCGCCTGCACCCACAGATAATTGCCATCGGCACGCAGAACCCGGTATTCGGCGTTGAAGGGTTCGCCGGTTTCCACCGATCGGTTGACCTGTTCCTGAAGCCAACTGCGGTCGTCCGGATGGATCCGTGCCTGGGCAATGTCGGTTGGCAGGTCGGCCAGGTTTTGCTCGGGCGGGTAGGAAAAGGTGCGGGCAAAGCGTTCGTCGCCAGACAGCACATTGCCCTTGATGTCCCAGACGAACGAGCCGAGCAAGGCGCCGGCATTGAGCGCCAGGCGCACCCGTTCATTGTCGGCGCGATAGGCGTCTTCGGCGGCCCGGCGGCGACGTTCGGAAATCACGTGATCCGTGGTCTCGACCACCATCGCCATGACCCCGGCCGGTTTGCCGTCATCATTGGCCACCGGGCTGTAATACAGGTCCAGCCAGACGTCTTCGGGAATCCCGTCCCGCAGCAGCACCAACTCTTTATTGCGGTAGGACAGCGTGCCGCCTGCCAGGCAGGTGTCGACCACGTGTCGGTTGAACTCGGCCACTTCCGGCCAGCCCAGCTCCACCGGGGAACCCAACAGGTAAGGATGGCGGCCACCGGCGAATTTCGAGTACGCATCGTTATAGATCATGTAGCCGGGACGGCCCCAGAGCATCACCATCGGCAGCGGCGAAGCGAGCATCAACTGCACCGCACTGCATAGGCTTGCGGGCCAGGCGTCCATTTTCCCAAGCTCGGTCAGGCTCCAGTCGAACGCACGAATGCGCCCGGCCATTTCACCGCTCCAGCCGGCACATCCGTGGCTATCGTCTAGAAACTGCATCGGCTGGCTCTTTTATCCCTGAATGGCACCTGTTTGCTTCGAGCACTTGGGAGGCCAATGGTTCACTGAAGTAACACTGATTCATCCCCCTCCTGGTACACCCACAACTCACTGACTCACCCCTGTAGGAGCGAGCTCGCTCGCGATGGACGTCAACGATGACGAGTACCGCCTGGATAAACGCGGTGCCCTTACGCCCATCGTCGGAACGCCGCCCGGAGCAAGCTCGCTCCTACAGAACCTCGATCAAATGCTTGAGCGGGTGGTAGCCGGTTTTCAAGGTGGCGGCGACATCGAGAATCGCCTTCTCGATGCCGTTCAAATGCATGCAGGTCAGCTCGATGGCCGCGCTCTGGTTGCCGGCTTCTATGTATTCGATCAGGCGCAGGTGTTCATCGTCGCGGCAGGCCTGGTGGCTGTCGTCATCCAGTGCGGCGGCGTAGAGCGAGGCACGGGAAATCAGTTTGCGGAACCAGTCCAGCAACACCGGGTTGTTCAGGCTTTGCGCGAGCTTGATGTGGAACTCGCCGAGCAGATGAATCAGCCGTTCATGGTCGCCGCTCTGGTGCGCCTGGTCCTCGAGCAACAAATGATCGCGCAGGTCCCGGGTCACCGCGGTGTCGCGTCGACGGCACAGCTCGCTGACGATGCCGATCTCGATCAGGCGCCGGGTTTCGAACAACGAACGGATCTCCTCGTCACTGGGCAATGACACCGACGCCCCCTTGTTGGGTTCGGTGGTGACCAGTCCATCGGCTTCCAGTTGCTTGAGCGCGGCACGAACCGACGTCCGGCTGACATTGAAAAGTTCGGCCAGCGACGCCTCGCCCAGCTTCATCCCCGGACGCAACGAACGCTTGCTGATCGCCTCGTAAACCCCTTGGTAGACGCGGTCGACCGTGGTCTCCAGTTTTTTCTCTGTCATCAGAACACTCCCTTTGCATGAAACAACCGGCCCCTGGCGAAGAGCAGCCATTGAAAAAGGGGGTTGCACGAACAGATTAATCCGGTTATTTGTAGATTGCATCCAGATATTGCATACAATAATTAGAGGAATGCACCATTATGGGTCATCCAGTAGCAATTGAAGTGCGTAACGTCTCCAAACGGTATTCCGACGATCCCGGGCTGGCTCCAGCCCTCGACAACGTGTCGGTGGACATCGCCGACAACGAGTTCTTCACCCTGCTCGGTCCTTCCGGCTGTGGCAAGACTACCCTGCTGCGCACTATCGCCGGCTTCGAGCATGTCAGCGCGGGGGAGATCCGTCTCGCCGGCGAGCCGGTCAACGACCTGCCGCCATTCAAGCGTCGGGTCAACACGGTGTTCCAGAGCTACGCGCTGTTTCCGCACATGAGTGTCGCGCAGAATATCGCCTTCGGCCTCGAGATGCAGGGTCTTGATCGCGAGCAGATTGCCCAACGTGTCGACGAGATGCTGGCGCTGGTGCAAATGCAACACCTGGCCAAGCGCAAACCGGCCGAGTTGTCCGGTGGTCAACAGCAACGCGTGGCGCTGGCCCGGGCCCTGGCGCCAAAACCCAGGGTGTTGCTGCTCGACGAACCGCTGTCGGCCCTCGACCTCAAGCTGCGCAAGGAAATGCAGGTCGAACTCAAGCGCGTGCAAAAGGAAGCCGGGATCACCTTCATTTTCGTCACCCACGATCAGGAAGAAGCCCTGACCCTGTCCGATCGCATTGCCGTGATGTCCGCCGGCAAGATCCTGCAGATCGGTACGCCCAATGAAATTTACGAACGCCCGCAGCATCGGTTCGTCGCTCAGTTCATCGGCGACATCAATTTCCTGCCTGGCCATATCAAGCGCGGCCAGCACAATGAAAACCTGTTCGTGCCCAGCGGCATGCCAGTGGAAATCCCCTGCCCGGCCCCGGGTTTCGACGGGGCCAAGGTGCAACTGGCGTTTCGTCCGGAACGTTCACAACTGGTCGACGTGGCGCAACCGCACCACCTGCGCGGCGTGATCGAGGCAGTGCTGTACGTCGGCACCGCCACCCTGTATCAGTGCCGCCTGAACAACGACATCAAGGTCATGCTGCGCGAGAACAACGAAGGCCTCAACCGCGGCCGGGTGGTCGGCGATCGCGTCGCGGTCAACCTGCCGCCCCACGCCTGCCTGTTGATGGAGGCCTGAGATGAGCGTCAGCAGCACTTCTCCCGCCCTCAACCGCGCGCTGTTGCTCAGCCCGGTGGTTTTGACCCTGCTGGCCCTGATTGCCATTCCCCTGGGCATCATGGGCTACATCAGCCTGCTGCCGCGCAACGTCTATGGCGGTGTCGACTGGCAGGCCGACTGGCAATTGCACAGCTACGTGCAACTGTTTTTCCAGGAAGGTTTCGACGGTGAACTGGAGCTGAACTGGGTGTACGCCCAGGCGCTGTTGCGCTCGGTGTTCCAGGCCGGCGGCACCACGGTGTTGTGCTTCCTGTTCGGCTTTCCGGTGGCCCTGTGGATGTCGAGCCTGACCCCCCGTCGGCGCAACCTGATGGTGTTGCTGATCACCATCCCGTTCTGGACCAACCTGCTGATCCGCAACTACGCCTGGCTGATCATCCTGCGCGAGCATGGCTGGGTCGCCCAGAGTCTCAATGCGCTGTTCCCTCAAGCCGGCGGCATCACCCTGCTCTACAACGACTTCGCGGTCAGCGTCGGGCTGGTCTACAGCTTTCTGCCGTTCATGATTTTGCCGATCTACTCGACCCTGGAAAAACTCGACTGGCGCCTGGTGGAAGCCGCCTACGACCTGGGCGCCAATCGCTGGCACGCACTGAAGCGGATCATCCTGCCGCTGTCGATGCCCGGGGTAATTGCCGGCGCGCTGCTGGTGTTCGTGCCGAGTCTCGGCGCCTTCATCACCCCGGCGATTCTCGGCGGCGGCAAGACCCTGATGATCGGCAACCTGATCCAGCAGCAGTTCGGTACCGCGCGCACCTGGCCGCTGGGCAGTTCGCTGTCGTTCCTGCTGCTGGGGATTCTGCTGCTGTCGCTGGTGCTGTACGCCCTCTATAGCCGCAGCGCCGCCAAAACACTTCGCCGGGGAGCCGCCGCATGATCGCCCTGCACCTGAAAAAACTGCCCCTGACCCGGGAAGTCAGCCTGCTGATCCTGGCCTATCTGTACCTGCCGATCCTGGTGTTGATTGCCTATAGCTTCAACGCCAACCGCTCGGCGACGGTGTGGACCGAGTTCTCGTTCGCCTGGTACGGACGGATTCTGGCGAACCCGTCGATCCAGACCGCGGCGCTGAACTCGATCATCGTCGCCAGCATCGCCACGGTCTGCGCCACGACCATTGCCTTGCTGGCGGCGTTGGCCACCTACCGGCCGTTCTACGGACAGAAAATGGTCGAGGGCGGCATCAACCTGCCCCTGATCCTGCCGGAGATCGTCACCGCCGTGGCGACCCTGCTGCTGTTCATGGCGCTGGGGATCAAGCTGGGTCTGCTGACGGTGATCGTCGCGCACATCGGCTTCTGCATTCCCTTCGCCTACCTGCCGATTCGCGCACGACTGAACGACCTGGACAAGAGTCTGCTGGAGGCCGCGAACGATCTGTACGCCAATCCGTGGCAGGTGTTTCGCCGGGTGACCTTGCCGCTGCTGTGGCCGGCGGTGCTGTCAGGTTCGGTGCTGGCGTTCGTGGTCAGTCTCGATGATTTCATCATGACCTTCTTCGTCGCCGGCCCGGGTTCCACAACCTTGCCGGTGTACATCTTCTCGGCGATCAAGGCCGGTGTGACCCCGGAGATCAACGCGATCTCGACCCTGATGCTGGTGATTTCCATCGTGCTGGTGGTGCTGGCCTTCTGGCTGGGACAGCGCGGCAAACAACAATAAGCCTGGAGCCTGCTGTCATGAAAAGAAACCCGATGAAAACAAAAAGCATGCGTTTCGCTGTCGCCGGTCTTGCCCTGAGTTGCTTTACCGCGTTCAACGCACAGGCCGCCGAGCCCAAGCAATTGTTCTTCTACAACTGGACCGACTACTACCCGGTCGAATTGCTGGCCAAGTTCGAAAAGGAGACCGGGATCAAGGTCACCATGGATGGCTACGACAGCAACGAAACCCTGCTGGCCAAGTTGCAGGCCGGCGGCGCGGCGTATGACGTGATCGTGCCGTCGCAGTCGATCATGCAAACCCTGATCAAGCAGGACTTGCTGCTGGCGTTCGACGCCTCGAGCCTGCCCAATTTCCAGTACGTCAAACCACCGTTCCGCAACCCGAGCTTCGACCCCGGCCGCAAGTACTCGGCGCCGTACCTGTGGGGCACCACCGGCTTTTCCTATGACAGCGCGCGGGTGCCCGGTGGCAAGCTGGACGACTCGTGGAAAGAGTTCTTCGAACCGCGCAAGGAACTCCAAGGCCAACTCGCCGCCCTCGACACCTCGAGCAGCGTGATCAACGCCGCCAGCCATTACCTGAACGTCGATGAATGCAGCGAAAACCCGCAGGACGCCAAGCGCATCCTGGAGCTGCTGCAAAAACAGAAACCCTTCCTGAAGATGTACAGCTCCGACAACACCGTCGACCGCATGGCTTCCGGTGAAGTGATCATGATGCAGAACTGGAACGGCTCCACGGCCCGGGCCACGTTGCAAAAGAGCACGATCAAGTACGTGTATCCCCGCGAAGGCCTGGCGATGTTCCAGGATAACTTCGCCGTGCCCAAAAGCGCGCCGCACCCTGGTAACGCCAAGGTGTTCATCGACTGGATGATGAAACCGGAAAACGCCGCCGCCGTGTCCAATGCCATCGCCTACGCCAACGGCATCCAGAGCGACACCTTGATCGACGCCAAATGGCGGGTGATGGACGCCATCAACATGCCGGATGAATTCGCCTCGCGCCTGCGCCCGGAGAAAGAATGCAGCAACAAGGCGCGGGAGCTGCAGGACCGGATTTGGGCGAAGCTCAAGGGTTAAGTGCCTGGCTCGAGACCGAGTCGCGGCCATCGCGAGCAAGCTCGCTCCCACAGGATCTGGTTGTTTGAAAGTTTTGTGAACGACACAAAACCCTGTGGGAGCCAGGCTTGAAACCGAATCGTGGCCTTCGCGGGCAAGCCCCCCACAGGGTTTTGTGTTGGAACAAAAATGGTGTGCCAACCGAGAACCCTGTGGGAGCTGGCTTGCCAGCGAAGAGGCCCGCTCAATCACCACAGAATTCAAAGACCTGAATGAGGTTTCAGATGACCCAACCCCGCTGGCTACGCAACGTGCACCCCTACGGCGCTCCCGCCGAAGACCTGCTCCTGGAAAACGGCCTGTTCAAAGCCCGGCGCCCGGCTACCAACGCCCCACTGACCACCACCGACATCGACGGCCAACACCAGCTCCTCACCCCCGCCCTGGTGGAAAGCCACGTCCACCTCGACAAAACCCTCTGGGGCCAACCCTGGCGCCCGAACAGCGCCGGCCCGACCCTCAAGGACTACATCGCCAACGAACGCCGGGTGCTGCGGGAAATCGACGCCCCCATCGCCCACCGTGCCGGCGCCCTGCTGGAAAACTGCATTGCCCGCGGTTCGCTGACCCTGCGCTGCCACGTCGATATCGACCCCGACTTCGGCCTGCGCCATGTCGAAGCCATGCAGCAACTGCGCGACAACTACCGCGACCTGATCGACCTGCAACTGGTGGTGTTCCCGCAAACCGGCCTGATCTCCCGCCCGGGCACTGCCGAACTGATGCGTGAAGCCATGGCCCTGGGCGTGGAGAACGTCGGTGGCCTCGACCCCTGCGGCATCGACAACGACCCGATCGCCCAACTCGATTTCGTCTTCAAGCTGGCCAGCGAGTTCGATCGCGGTGTGGACATTCACTTGCATGACAAAGGAGAACTGGGCCTGTGGCAGATCGGGCTGATCGCCGACTACACCGAGCGTTTCGCGCGTCAGGGTCGGGTGATGATCAGCCATGCGTATTGCCTGGGCATGTTGCCCTGGGGTCAGGTCAAACCC
>Ga0247818_10000419_pt1 | contig 26438 bp, 26 predicted proteins | sample 13C_Glucose_Day1_FD_192424 | JGI IMG/M metagenome (GOLD analysis project Ga0247818, IMG submission 192424) | Soil microbial communities from agricultural site in Penn Yan, New York, United States - 13C_Glucose_Day1 | ecosystem: Environmental > Terrestrial > Soil > Agricultural land | place... | reverse complement strand
ACGCAGAAGCCGGCGAGGTCATAGTCTTCGCCTTCGTACATGCCAGGCATTTCAGCGGTTTCGCCGCCGACCAGGGAGCAGCCGGACAGTTCGCAGCCGGCGCCGATGCCGGTCACGACCTGGGTCGCGGTTTCGACGTTGAGCTTGCCGGTGGCATAGTAGTCAAGGAAGAACAGCGGCTCTGCACCGCAGACCACCAGGTCGTTCACGCACATGGCCACCAGGTCGATGCCGATGCTGTCGTGCTTGTTCAGGTTCAGCGCCAGGCGCAGCTTGGTGCCGACGCCGTCAGTGCCGGAAACCAGCACAGGCTGTTTGTAGCCGGCCGGGATTTCGCAGAGGGCGCCAAAACCGCCCAGGCCGCCCATGACTTCCGGGCGCGCAGTGCGCTTGGCGACGCTCTTGATGCGTTCGACCAATGCTTCACCGGCGTCGATGTCTACACCGGCGTCCTTGTAGCTCAGGGAGGGTTGCTTGCTCATGATCCAGGCCTTTAGGGGGGATTCAGGGGTAACGACCGGGTCCAGGGGACCACTTGTACAGGCGAGGGCGATTGCCGAGCGCAAATTCAAGGGCCCGGCTGTTGCCGGTCTGCGAAGGCGCGCGATTTTATCAGGCTTGAGGGGCAGCGGCCATCCTCAGGCCGACAGCAGGGGCATATCGGCTGAAAAAAACTGTAATTGCCGGGGTTGGTGCATTCGCGCAGGGCTGTATAAGGTAGAGCTATTAACCGTCTATCGTTATGGCAGTGCGAAAAACTACCCGGGCCGTGTGAATGTTTTGCGTCGGGCGAGGGTCACAGCCTTGCTCGTTTGTCTTCATGCGGTCTGTTCCAGCCGCTCTCGTTGTCAGGAATCTTCCATGCGTTTTATAAAATTGCTGTTTATGGGCGGTTTATCCCTGGTCAGCCTTGCCAGTCATGCCGAAACCGTCAAAGGGCTTTATCAAGTGCGCGAGCCTGTCAGCAGTCAGGCGCCCGAGGAGCGCGTTCAAGCCACCCAGCGAGCGCTGGAGACCCTGGTATTGCGCTTGACCGGTGACCCCAAGGCAGCGCAAAGCCCGGGTTTGGCGGCGCTGCGCAAGGATCCGCAACAGATCATCAGTCAATACGGATTCGATGCAGGCCCGCCGGAAGTGCTGAAGGTCGATTTCGATCCGGCCGCCACGGGGCAGGCATTGCGCCGGGCTGGATTGTCGCTATGGGGCGCGAACCGACCGTCGATCCTGGGCTGGTGGTTGAACGATGCCACCGAGGGCTCGAGCCTGGTGGGCGATGGTCAGGCCAGCGCGGTGCCATTGCGCCGCGCGGCACAACACCGTGGTTTGCCATTGCGCCTGCCGCTGGCGGACCTGAATGAGCAGATCGTGGCCACCGCGCCGAATCTGGAGAGTGCGGACCCGGCGCCGTTGCGCGGCGCTTCGGGCCGTTACAATGCCGATGCCTTGCTCGCCGTGCATGCCCGTGAAGAAGGGGGGCAGTGGCAGGCCAAGTGGCGTCTGTGGCTGGGCGATCAGAAAGAGGCCGGCAGTGTGCAGGGCGCGGATCAGGCCGCCGTTGCCGATGCGGTCATGTTAGCGGTCAATCAGCGTCTGGCACCACGGTTTGTGGTCAAGCCGGGTGCTTCGAGCGAACAATTGCTGGAAGTGCAAGGCATGAACCTGGAACGCTATGCGGCCCTTGGGCGTTTGCTCGAACCCTTCAGTGCGCGCCTGCAAAGCGTCGACGGCGACCGCATCCTGTATCGGGTCAATGGCAGCGTCGAACAGTTGAAGGCGCAATTATCCCTGGCCCGGTTGCAGGAAGTGCCGGCCGGTGAAGCACCGGCCCCCGCTGCCCCTGTCCAGCCTTCGATTGATGGCTCGGTACCTGCCGTGGCAGCGCCTGCGAAGCCGACGCCACAGCTGCGTTTTCGCTGGTAAATTGTTTTTCCTTATATAGAAGGTGGAGTGGTTCATGGCCGATACGCGGCGTTGGTTCTGGTTGGGTGGGGTGATCCTGCTCTGCGCGTTTTTCTGGCTGTTGCATCCGATCCTGACGCCCTTTCTGGTCGCGCTGCTGCTGGCCTATCTGTTTGACCCTCTTGTAGATCGGCTGGAGAAAGCCGGTCTGTCCAGGACCTGGGGCGTGATAGCGGTGTTCGCGCTATTTACCTTGATCTTCACCACGTTGCTATTGGTGTTGGTGCCGATGCTCGCCAAACAATTGTTTCGCTTGTACGAACTGACGCCGCAGATGCTCGACTGGTTGCAGCACAGCGCACTGCCTTGGGCGCAATCGAAATTTGGCCTGGCGGACGGTTTCTGGAAATTCGACAAGCTCAAGGCAGCGGTTAGCGAACACATGGGCCAGACCAGTGACATTGTCGGCGTGGTGCTGAGTCGGGTGACGGCTTCCGGGCTGGCATTGATCGCTTTGCTGGCGAATCTGGTGTTGATCCCGGTGGTGATGTTCTACCTGTTGCGGGACTGGGACCTGATGATGGCCAAGATCCGCGGCCTGCTGCCCCGAGATCGCGAAGCGCGTGTGATGACACTGGTCGGTGAATGCCATGAAGTGTTGGGTGCATTCATGCGCGGTCAGTTGCTGGTGATGGTGGCGCTGGGCGTGATCTACGCGGCGGGCCTGATGCTGATAGGGCTGGAGCTGGGGCTGTTGATCGGTCTCATTGCCGGTCTGGCCGCGATTGTGCCGTATATGGGGTTTGTCATCGGGATAGGTGCGGCATTGGTTGCCGGTCTGTTCCAGTTCGGTGGTGACCTGTACCCGATGGCCGGCATCGTCGCAGTGTTCATGGTCGGCCAGGCCCTGGAAGGCATGGTGCTGACACCTTTACTGGTGGGAGACCGGATCGGTCTGCATCCGGTGGCGGTGATCTTCGCGATTCTGGCGGGGGGCGAGCTGTTCGGCTTCACCGGCGTGCTTCTGGCGCTGCCGGTGGCGGCGGTGATCATGGTGCTGGTGCGTCATGTGCATGATTTGTATAAGGATTCAGGCATGTACAGTGGCGTCGACGGTCCTGAGCTCTAGGATCGGTTGCTGATGGGTCGCGGGCTGCCTGGTTCATTGCCAGGTTGGCCTGCCTCCTTTGCATCTGTTATCGCCTATAGCGCCAAAGAAACTGCCATAAAACCAGTGCGTAAACGCAAACCGTTGATTTTGCTTGTGGTCTGTCGCATTGTGCGGTCGGCTTCACGGGTATAAACTTCGCAAACTTTACACAGAGGCCACTAACGGTTCCCCTGGAACTGTTCAGTCAGCATGAAACCGATTCAGCTGCCCCTAGGTGTGCGTCTGCGTGATGACGCTACCTTTATCAATTACTACCCAGGCGCCAATGCCGCTGCACTCGGCTATGTCGAGCGGCTCTGCGAAGCCGACGCCGGCTGGACCGAAAGCCTGATTTATCTCTGGGGCAAGGACGGGGTAGGGCGTACGCATCTGCTGCAGGCGGCCTGCCTGCGTTTCGAACAGCTGGGCGAACCGGCAGTGTATCTGCCATTGGCCGAGCTGCTGGATCGTGGCATCGAAATCCTCGACAACCTCGAACAATACGAGCTGGTCTGCCTGGATGACTTGCAGGCGGTTGCCGGGCGCGCGGATTGGGAGGAGGCGCTGTTCCATCTGTTCAACCGTCTGCGTGACAGCGGTCGGCGCCTGTTGATCGCCGCCTCGACGTCCCCGCGAGAGTTGCCGGTCAAGCTGGCGGATCTCAAGTCCCGCCTGACCCTGGCCCTGATCTTCCAGATGCGCCCACTCTCCGACGAAGACAAATTGCGCGCCTTGCAGCTGCGCGCTTCTCGTCGTGGCTTGCACCTGACCGACGAAGTCGGGCATTTCATCCTGACGCGCGGTACTCGCAGCATGAGCGCGCTGTTCGAGTTGCTCGAGCGCCTCGACCAGGCGTCTCTTCAAGCCCAGCGCAAGTTGACGATTCCGTTTCTCAAAGAAACGTTGGGCTGGTGAAGCCCATGCCTGATGCAGGTTTCGGCGGTTTTCAGACGAAAAAAAGTCTGCATTCCTACAGGCCTGCAGGCTGTACGGCGACTAAATCGGGGGTGAGCGCTTAGATGTAATCGAGAAGCCGGGAAGTCACACAAAGTTCGATTGAATTTGCAAATGAGCATGATTGCGGGCATAGTCGCGGCTTCTTTTATAACTATCAGCCACGGTCGTGCCCATGCTCAAGCGCTTCGCACCCCTCGTGCCCCTCGCACTCGTCACCCTGTTGTTCGGTTGCGCTGCTCATACTCCAGCGCCCCAGCAAGAGCAAAATCAGCAGGTTATCAATTCCGTTACCGCCCAATCGAGTTCCGTTCTTCTCCAGGAAGCGATTGAGCAAGAGGCAGCCTCCGATAAAGAACTCGCCAACTTCGGCAATGGCAAGTCCTACCAGCTTCCGGTTCTGGCTGACAGTATCCTCGAACGCGGCATGTCCCTGATCGGCACCCGTTACCGTTTCGGTGGCACCTCCGAGGCCGGCTTCGATTGCAGCGGTTTCATTGGTTATCTGTTTCGTGAAGAGGCCGGTATGAACCTGCCGCGCTCGACTCGGGAAATGATCAACGTGGACGCCCCGCTGGTGACCCGCAGTGATCTGAAGCCAGGTGACTTGTTGTTCTTCGCCACCAATGGTCGTCGTGGGCGCGTCAGTCACGCCGGGATCTACCTGGGCGACAACCAGTTCATCCATTCCAGCAGCCGCCGCAGCGGTGGTGTGCGGATCGACAGCCTGGGCGACAGCTACTGGAGCAAGACCTTCATCGAAGCCAAGCGCGCGCTCGCCATGGCGCCGGATTCGACCCCGACGATCGTCACGGCACGCAAGTAAGCGGACTTTTTGTAAGGTGAACTTAAAGTCTTACTTGAAGTTTGCCGTGCAGCAGCTAGAATCCTGATCTAATATTGATGGCAAACCGCCTGCGTCCTGCGCAGGCGGTTTTCTTTTCTGCCCTGTCGGTGGAAAAAGCCGCAGCGAGATCAGGATGTTCTGCCCATGACGATGTCGGCCCGCCTCGCAATCATGTTCTTCGCAGCGCTGCTCAGCGCCTGCGCCAGCCGCACACCGCCACCGCCGGCGCCGGTGATTCGCGCGCCGCTGGTTTTCGGTCCTTCCCAAGCCTTTTCTCCCGCCGCCGAAGACGTTCTGTTTCGTGCGCTAGGCCTCGTCGGCACGCCCTATCGGTGGGGCGGCAATACGCCAGATTCGGGCTTTGATTGCAGCGGGCTGATCGGCTACGTCTACCGCGATGTGACCGGTATTGCCTTGCCGCGCACGACGCGCGAGATGATCGGCATGCAAGCGGCCAGTGTCGGCAAGGAAGGCCTGCAGACCGGTGACCTGTTGTTCTTCGCCACCAATGGCGGCTCCCAGGTCAGCCACGCCGGGATCTATGTCGGTGAAGGTCGCTTTGTCCATGCGCCGGCCACGGGCGGTACGGTCAAGCTCGACAGCTTGTCCAAGACCTATTGGCAGAAAGCCTATCTGAGCGCCAAGCGGGTGTTACAACCAGAGCATCTGGCCCATAACCCATAGATAGCTTGAAGAATCTGGTCATGACCGCTCGCACGCTCAATCTCGATGATTCCCTGTATCAATACCTGCTCGACGTCTCCCTCAGGGAGACGCCGCTGCTCAAGCGCTTGCGCGACGAAACCCAGGCGCTGCCCATGGCGCGCTGGCAGGTGGCGCCGGAACAGGGGCAATTCCTCGCGTTGCTGGTGAAACTCACCGGCGCCAGGCGTGTGCTGGAAGTAGGTACCTTCACCGGTTACAGCGCCTTGTGCATGGCGGCGGCATTGCCGGAGGACGGTTCGCTGATCTGCTGCGACATCCCCGGCGACTACAACGCGACCGCGCGCCGTTACTGGCAGGAGGCGGGTTTGGCGCAGCGGATCGATCTGCGGTTGGCGCCAGCGCTGGAAACCCTGGCCCAGCTGGATCAGCCAGGACAGTTCGACCTGGTCTTCATCGATGCCGACAAAGCCAATTACCCGAGCTATCTGGAGCATGCGCTGCGGTTGTTGCGGGTCGGTGGGCTGGCCGTGTTCGATAACACCCTGTGGAGTGGGCGCGTGCTCGAGGACAATCCTGAAAGCGCCGACACCCGGGCCATCCAGGCGCTTAATCTGGGCTTGAAGGATGATTTGCGGGTGGATCTGTCGTTGTTGCCTTTAGGTGATGGGCTAACGCTCTGCCATAAACGCTGATCCTTGTGGGGGCGGCGGTGCGGCGATCCGACTTGCCCGCGATGAGGTCGACACATTTAGCATTGATGCTGTCTGACCCACCGCAATCGCGGGCAAGCCCGCTCCCACAGGTTATGTGTACAGCTATCGCACCGCCGACACCCGCCACACCTTGTTCCCCACATCATCCGCCACCAGCAAACCGCCCTGCCGATCGATCACCACCCCCACCGGACGACCCATGGCTTTTTCGTCGTCGGTGAGGAACCCGGTGAGCACATCGACCGGCTGCCCGACCGGTTTGCCCGCGCTGAATGGCACGAAAATCACCTTATAGCCACTGTGCGGGTCGCGGTTCCACGAGCCATGCTGGCCGATGAAGGCGCCTTCCTTGAACTGCGTCGGCAGGGTGTTGCCTTCGGCAAAGGTCAGGCCCAGCGACGCCGTGTGCGGGCCGACCGCGTAGTCCGGCGCAATGGCCTTGGCCACCAGATCCGGATTCTGCGGGGTCACGCGCGCATCGACATGTTGTCCGTAATAGCTGTAAGGCCAGCCGTAGAACCCGCCGTCCTTCACGGAAGTGATGTAGTCCGGTACCAGGTCGCTGCCGATTTCGTCACGCTCATTGACGGCAGTCCACAGCGCTCCACTCTGGGGTTCCCAGGCCAGGCCGTTGGGGTTGCGAATGCCCGAAGCGAAGATCCGGTGGTTGCCGGTGGCGCGATCCACTTCCCAGATCGCCGCACGACCTTCCTCCTGGTCCATGCCGTTTTCGGCGACATTGCTGTTGGAACCAACCGTTACGTACAGCTTGCTCCCGTCCTTGCTGGCGATGACGTTTTTGGTCCAGTGATGGTTGAGCGTGCCACCCGGCAGATCGACCACTTTGATCGGGGGCGACTTGATCGCCGTCTCGCCCTCTTCGTAGTGGAACCGCAGCAAGCGGTCCGTATCGGCAACGTACAGGTCAGTGCCGACCAGGGTCATGCCGAACGGCGAATTGAGGTTTTCCAGGAATACCGTCCGGGTTTCGGCAATGCCATCGTGGTCCTTGTCTCGCAGCAGCGTGATGCGGTTCGGGCTCGGTACGCCAGCACCGGCACGGCCCATGACTTTCTTCATGACCCAGCCTTTGACGCCTTTGCCGTCATCGGGTTTCGGTGGCGCGTTGGTTTCGGCCACCAGCACGTCGCCGTTGGGCAATACATACAGCCAGCGCGGGTGATCGAGGCCTTCGGCAAAGGCGGCAACCTGAGTCCCCGTCGCGGCGACGGGTTTCGCGCCGTCTGGCCAGCCGATCGCCGGGGCGATGTTCACCGTCGGGATCAGGGTCTTGTTCGGTTCCGGCAGCCTGGGCGACGGTCCGGTACCGTCCATGACTTGCAGGCTGGAGGTTTCACCGCAGGCGGCGAGTCCTCCGGCGAACGCGATGACGAGAACGAGCTGGGGATTGCGCATGCTGATCTTCCCTATGGACGCATTGATACAAACATAGAGAAGCCCAGAGGCGCGATGGTTCAACCGGTCAGCCGCGGGGCTCTTTCTCAATTGACGCTCCACCCCCAACCCTCTAACCTTCGCGGCTTGTTTCAGGTGCTCTGTGGCCATGGCCGACAGAGTGAAACAGGGAAGTCGGTGAATGACGGTCTTCGAAGGATGAAGCGTCATGATCCCGACGCTGCCCCCGCAACGGTAAATGAGTGAAGACTGCGCCTTGAGCCACTGTGTCGAAGCCGACATGGGAAGGCGCGCAGTCAGGCCAGCGCCGCTCATGAGCCCGGAGACCGGCCTGATCCATCCAGCGGCATCACGGTGGGCGATGCCAGGCTTTTTGCCGTCTATTCTTGTGCCTGCCCGCCGTTATCCAGCCCCAACGGAGAGCTCCCCCATGACTGATACCCCCGATCGTGATGAACGTCACCTGGCGCGCATGCTGCGCAAAAAAGCCGTGATCGATGAACGCATCGCCAATTCCCCGAACGAATGCGGCCTGCTGCTGGTGCTGACCGGCAACGGCAAAGGCAAGAGCAGTTCGGCCTTTGGCATGCTCGCCCGTTCCCTGGGCCATGGCATGCAGTGTGGCGTGGTGCAGTTCATCAAGGGCCGCAACAGCACCGGCGAAGAATTGTTCTTCCGCCGTTTTCCGGAGCAGGTGCGGTTTCATGTGATGGGCGAGGGCTTCACCTGGGAAACCCAGGACCGTCAGCGTGATATCGCGGCCGCCGAAGCCGCCTGGGCCGTGTCCCGGGAGCTGCTGAGCGATCCGTCCATCGGCCTGGTGGTGCTCGATGAGTTGAACATCGCCCTCAAGCACGGTTATCTCGACCTCGATCAGGTGCTCAGCGACTTGCAGGCGCGCCCGCCGATGCAACATGTGGTGGTCACCGGTCGCGGGGCCAAACCGGAAATGATCGAACTAGCCGACACTGTGACCGAAATGGGCGTGATCAAACACGCGTTCCAGGCCGGTATCAAGGCGCAAAAAGGCGTGGAATTGTGAGTCAGCCACGTCATTGCCCGGCGGTCTTGATTGCCGCGCCGGCCTCCGGTCAGGGCAAGACCACCGTCACCGCTGCGCTGGCCCGGTTGCACCGCAATCAGGGGCGCAAGGTGCGGGTCTTCAAATGCGGTCCGGATTTCCTCGACCCGATGATCCTCGAGCGCGCCAGCGGTGCGCCGGTGTATCAACTGGACATGTGGATGGTCGGCGAGCAGGAAAGTCGTCGACTGTTGTGGGAAGCCGCAGGTGAAGCCGACCTGATCCTGATCGAAGGGGTCATGGGACTGTTCGACGGTACGCCGTCCAGCGCCGACCTGGCGCGGCACTTCGGTGTGCCGGTGCTGGGTGTGATCGACGGCACTGCCATGGCCCAGACCTTTGGCGCGCTGGCCCTGGGTCTGGCGCGCTATCAGCCGGACTTGCCGTTTGCCGGTGTGCTGGCCAACCGCGTGGGCACCTTGCGCCATGCGCAATTGCTCGAAGGCAGCCTGACTGAAGGCTTGCGCTGGTATGGCGCCTTGTCCCGGGAGACCGGGATCGAGCTGCCGAGCCGTCATTTGGGGCTGGTCCAGGCCAGCGAGTTGAACGATCTCGATCTGCGCCTCGACGCGGCGGCCGATGCCCTGGCCAGTAGTTGCGAGGTGGCATTGCCACCGGCCGTGGAATTCGCCGCACCCGATGTGATCGCTGCCGAGCCGTTGTTGGCCGGCGTGCGGATCGCCGTGGCCCGCGACGAAGCCTTTGCCTTCACCTATGGCGCGAGCCTGGATCTGCTGCGCGCCATGGGCGCCGAGTTGCTGTTTTTCTCGCCGATCCGGGATGCCGGATTGCCGCAGGCGGACAGTCTCTACCTGCCGGGCGGTTATCCGGAATTGCACCATGTGGCGCTGTCACGGAACACATCGATGCTCGACGCGATTCGCGCTCACCATGGGGCGGGCAAACCGTTGCTGGCCGAGTGTGGTGGCATGTTGTATTTGCTGGATTCGTTGACCGATGTCGAGGGCACTCGTGCTGAACTGGTCGGTTTGCTGGCCGGCGATGCGGTGATGCAAAAGCGTCTGGCTGCGTTGGCCCTGCAGGCCGTTGAATTGCCGGAAGGGTTGCTGCGTGGGCATACCTATCATCATTCGCTGACCAGCACCGGGCTTGAGCCGATTGCCCGTGGGCTGAGCCCGAATGGCGGGCGCGGGGCGGAGGCGGTTTATCGTCAGGGGCGGATGACGGCCTCTTATGTGCATTTTTATTTTCCGTCCAATCCGACTGCTGTAGCCGCACTGTTCGCGCCTGACCTTGAAGCCGCTTTCGCTGCGGTGCGGCGATCCGACAAGCCAGCTCCTACAGGGGACCGCGTTTCTTCAGATCGCACACCTTTCAATGTAGGAGCTGGCTTGCCAGCGAAGAGGCCATGACTGACAACGCCTTCTCCAAAGCCGAACGCGAAGCGGTCTACCGTGCCATCGCCGAACGCCGCGACATGCGCCACTTCACCGGCGGCACCGTCGCGCCCGATCTACTGCGACGCCTGCTGGAAGCCGCCCACCAGGCCCCGAGCGTGGGCCTGATGCAACCCTGGCGCTTCATTCGCATCAGCGACCGTGCCCTGCGCGGCAAAATCCAGCAGCTGGTGGAAGAAGAACGCATCCGCACCGCCGAAGCCCTCGGCGAGCGCAGCGACGAATTCATGAAGCTGAAGGTCGAAGGCATCAACGACTGCGCCGAAGTGTTGGTCGCTGCCCTGATGGATGATCGCGACCGGCATATCTTCGGCCGCCGCACCTTGCCGGAAATGGACATGGCCTCGTTGTCCTGCGCCATCCAGAACCTGTGGCTGGCGTCCCGCGCCGAAGGACTGGGCATGGGTTGGGTCTCGTTGTTCGAGCCGCAAGCCTTGGCCGATTTGCTGGAAATGCCCGTTGGCGCCAAGCCGTTGGCCGTGCTGTGCCTGGGGCCGGTGGAGGCATTCTATCCGGCACCGATGCTGGTACTCGAAGGCTGGGCGCAGGCGCGTCCGCTCGGCGAATTGCTGTTTGAAAATTATTGGGGAGTGAGTCAATGAGTGTGGCGTTATTGAGTGTCGCCGCGGTGGCGCTGGATGCGCTGCTGGGTGAACCCAAACGCTGGCATCCGCTGGTGGCATTCGGCCGTTTTGCCGACCGCATCGAACAACGTTTCAACAGCGAAGGTCGCGGCTGGCGCAGTCACGGCGTCACCGCGTGGTTCATCGCGGTCGTGCCGTTGACCTTGCTGGCCACGGCGTTTTCCTGGGCGCCTTATGTCGGCTGGATCGTCGACATTCTCGCGCTTTATTGCGCCCTCGGTATGCGCAGCCTCGGCGAACACGTCGAGCCGGTGGCCAAGGCCCTGCGCAGCGATGATATTGAAGAAGCGCGCAAACGCGTGGGGTACCTGGTCAGCCGCCAGACCAGCGAACTGGATAAAACCGAAGTCGCCCGCGCTGCCACCGAATCGGTTTTGGAGAACGGCAGCGACGCGGTATTTGCCGCGCTGTTCTGGTTCGCCGTGGCGGGAGTGCCCGGTGTGGTGCTGTATCGCCTGAGCAATACCCTCGACGCGATGTGGGGTTACCGTAACGAGCGCTTCGAACGTTTCGGCTGGGCCGCGGCCAGGATCGACGACGTGCTCAATTACATTCCCGCACGCCTGGTGGCGTTGACTTACGCGCTGCTCGGCAAGACCCGCCTGGCGTTGAGATGTTGGCGCACCCAAGGGCCGACCTGGGACAGCCCGAATGCCGGACCGGTGATGGCCGCCGGTGCCGGTGCCCTCGGAGTCGAGTTGGGCGGGGCGGCGATCTATCACGGTGAGCTGCATCTGCGCCCGCAACTGGGTGAAGGCCTGCCGGCGGATGCCGACTCCATCGACCGTGGCTGGCAATTGGTCAAGCGCGGGGTATGGTTATGGTTGCTGATCCTTTGCGTGGGGGCTGAATTTTATGCTTGAGCACGGCGGTCGATTGCGCAAGGCGGCACGCGAATACGGCATTGCCGAAGCCGACTGGCTGGACCTGTCCAGCGGCCTCGCACCCTGGCCGTTTGCGGTCCCGGATATCCCGTTGCGCGCCTGGGCGCGTTTGCCGGAAACCGATGACGGACTGGAGCAGGCCGCCTGCGACTACTACGGTGCCGCACAGGTGCTGCCGGTGGCCGGTTCGCAAATGGCGATCCAGCTGTTGCCGCGTTTGCGTCGCATCGGCAAGGTCGGGGTGCTTTCACCCTGTTACGCCGAGCACGCCGAAGCCTGGCGCCGCAGTGGATACATCGTGCGTGAAGTGCTGGAGCAGGAAGTCGACTTCTTTCTCGACAGCCTCGACGTGCTGGTGGTGGTCAACCCGAACAATCCCACCGGCCTGAGCCTGGCCCCGAGTCGCTTGCTCGACTGGCATGCGAAACTGGCCCAGCGCGGTGGCTGGCTGGTCGTGGACGAAGCGTTCATGGACAACACGCCGAACCTGAGCCTGGCGCCCTTTGCCCATCAGGTCGGGCTGATCGTGCTGCGCTCCTTCGGCAAGTTTTTCGGTCTGGCCGGGGTGCGCCTGGGGTTCGTGCTGGCCGAACGCAGGCTGCTCAAGTTGCTGGCCGAGCAGGTAGGGCCGTGGGCGGTCAGCGGGCCGACCCGGGTAGTGGGGCAGGCCTGCCTGCTGGACACCGAAGGCCACACCCGCCAACGGCTGCGCACCGAAGTGGCCAGCGAGCGCCTGGCGCGGCTGCTGGCACAACAGGGTTTCGCGCCCCAAGGCGGTTGCGCGCTGTTTCAATGGCTGATCACCGAGCGCGCCGAAGCAATGCATGAATTCATGGCCCGGCGCGGCATTCTGCTGCGGTTATTCACCCACAACAGCAGCCTGCGATTCGGCTTGCCCGCCGATGAAGCCGACTGGGCACGTCTCGCGCAAGCATTCGAAGCCTATGCCAAGGAAAGCCAATGACTACGTTGATGGTGCAAGGCACCACGTCGGACGCCGGTAAGAGCACGCTGGTGACGGCGCTCTGTCGCTGGGTCACCCGGCAGGGCGTCAGCGTCGTGCCGTTCAAGCCACAGAACATGGCGCTCAACAGTGCCGTGACCGCCGATGGCGGTGAAATCGGTCGCGCGCAAGCGGTGCAGGCCCAGGCGGCCAACCTTGAACCGCACACCGACATGAACCCGGTGCTGCTCAAGCCCAACAGCGATACCGGCGCCCAGGTGATCATCCATGGCCGCGCCGTCACGACCATGAATGCGGTGGCCTATCACGACTACAAAGCCATCGCCATGCAAGCGGTGCTGGCTTCCCATGAGCGGCTGAGTGCCGCTTATCCGGTGGTCATGGTCGAAGGCGCCGGTTCGCCGGCCGAGATCAATCTGCGTGCCGGCGACATCGCCAACATGGGGTTTGCCGAAGCGGTGGACTGCCCGGTGGTGCTGATTGCCGACATCAATCGCGGCGGGGTTTTCGCCCATCTGGTGGGCACGCTGGAGTTGCTGTCGCCGAGCGAGCAGGCACGGGTCAAAGGGTTCATCATCAACCGTTTTCGCGGCGACATCGCGTTGCTGCAGCCGGGGCTGGATTGGCTGGAGGCGCGCACCGGCAAACCGGTGATCGGCGTGTTGCCCTATGTGATGGACCTGCATCTGGAAGCCGAGGACGGTATCGACCAGCGCCAGACCGACAAGGCGGACCAGGTGCTCAAAGTGCTGGTGCCGGTGCTGCCGCGGATCAGCAACCACACCGATTTCGATCCGCTGCGCCTGCACCCGCAAGTGGACCTGCAATTCATCGGCCCCGGCCAGGCTATCCCGCCCGCCGACCTGATCATTCTTCCCGGTTCGAAAAGCGTGCGCAGCGATCTGGCGTATCTGCGGGCCAATGGCTGGGACAGCGCCATCAGTCGTCATCTGCGCTATGGCGGAAAAGTGCTGGGCATCTGTGGCGGTCTGCAAATGCTCGGTGAGCAGGTGCATGACCCGCTGGGCCTCGAAGGTGCGCCGGGTTCGAGCGCCGGTTTGGGGTGGCTGGCCTTCGAGACGCAGCTTGAGCAAGAGAAGCAGCTGCGCAATGTGCGCGGGCGTCTGGCGCTGGAAGATGCACCGGTCACGGGCTATGAAATCCATGCCGGGGTGACCACCGGGCCGGCGCTGGAAAACGCAGCCGTGCAGCTGGACGATGGTCGCTGCGATGGCGCGCAAAGTACTGATGGACAGATCTTCGGCACCTACCTGCATGGGCTGTTCGAATCGCCGCCGGCTTGCAGCGCGTTGTTGCGTTGGGCGGGTTTGCAGGACGTGCAGGAAGTGGATTACCACGGGTTGCGCGAGCGCGATATCGAGCGGTTGGCGGATCTGGTGGAAAAGCATCTGGATACCCGACTGCTGCGTAAGCTCTGTGGTTTTTGAGGCGCCTGTGCCGGCCTCATCGCGGGCAAGCCACGCTCCCACAGGTCCGCGTCAAATTGAATAGTGTGAACGACACTAAACCTGTGGGAGCCGGGCTTGCCCGCGATGAGGCCGGTACAGCTCCCGAAGATTTTAAGGAATAAACCATGCTGCAACTGATCCTCGGCGGCGCCCGCTCCGGCAAAAGTCGCCTGGCCGAAAAACTCGCCTCCGACAGTGGTCTGGCAGTGACCTACATCGCCACCAGCCAACCCCTGGACGGAGAAATGAACGACCGGGTCGCTCATCACCGCGCCCGTCGTCCGGCCGAATGGGCGTTGATTGAAGAACCCGTCGAACTGGCCCGCGTCCTGCGCGAAACCGCCAGCGTCGATCGTTGCCTGCTGGTGGACTGCCTGACGCTGTGGATGACCAATCTGCTGATGCTCGAAAATGCCGAGCGTCTGGTGGCCGAACGCGAAGCCCTGCTCGCCTGCCTGGCATCGCTGCCGGGCGAGATCATTTTTGTCAGCAACGAAACCGGAATGGGTGTCGTGCCACTGGGCGAATTGACTCGCCGCTATGTCGATGAAGCCGGCTGGCTGCATCAAGCCTTGGCCGAACGTTGTCAGCGCGTCGTCCTGACCGTCGCCGGCCTGCCCCTGACTTTGAAAGGAACTGCGTCATGACTCAATCCTGGTGGCTGAACCCGTGCAAGCCGATCGACGCCCAAGTCGTCGAACAGGCTGAGGCACGTCAGCAGCAACTGACCAAACCTGCCGGCTCCCTTGGCCGTCTCGAGTCGGTGGCGGTGCAATTGGCCGGGCTGCAGGGGCGGGTAAAGCCGAGCCTGGATCAGCTGTGGATCGCGATATTCGCCGGTGACCATGGCGTGGTCGCCGAAGGGGTGTCGGCGTTTCCCCAGGCAGTCACCGGGCAGATGCTGCTCAATTTCGTCAACGGCGGTGCGGCGATCAGCGTGTTGGCGAGACAACTGGGGGCCTCCCTTGAAGTGGTCGACCTGGGGACCGTGACACCATCGTTGAACCTGCCGGGGGTACGTCACCTCAACCTTGGCCCGGGCACCGCCAATTTCGTGGACGGTCCGGCCATGACCCGGGTCCAGGGCGAACTCGCCTTGCAGGCCGGTCGCGACAGCGTGCGGCGAGCCATCGCGGCGGGCGCGCAGTTGTTCATCGGCGGTGAAATGGGCATCGGCAACACCACCGCGGCCAGCGCCCTGGCCTGCGCCTTGCTCGATTGCCCGGTCCTGCATCTGGCCGGGCCGGGCACCGGACTCGACGCGGCGGGCGTCAGCCATAAGGCTCAGGTCATCGAACGCGCGTTGACGTTGCACGGCGCTCAGCGTGGCGATGTGCTGCAAACCCTGTTCAACCTCGGTGGTTTTGAAATCGCGGCACTGGTCGGCGCGTACCTGGCGTGTGCCCAGGAAGGTGTCGCGGTGCTGGTGGACGGGTTCATCTGCAGTGTTGCCGCGTTGGTCGCGGTGCGCCTGAACCCGGATTGCCGCGATTGGCTGTTGTTCGGCCATCGCGGTGCCGAGCCGGGTCATCGCCATGTGCTGGAAACCCTGAACGCCGACCCCCTGCTGGAGTTGGGGCTGCGCCTGGGCGAGGGCAGTGGCGCCGCGTTGGCGGTGCCGTTGCTGCGCCTGGCCTGCGATCTTCACGGGCAGATGGCGACCTTCGCCGAAGCCGCGGTAGCGGATCGTCCGGCATGACCTTGCACCTTGATCTGTTGCGCCATGGCGAAACCGAACTCGGCGGTGGCCTGCGCGGCAGCCTCGACGATGCGCTGACCGATACAGGCTGGGCGCAGATGCGTGCGGCGGTCGTCGAGCGCGGGCCGTGGGATCGCCTGGTCAGCTCACCTTTGCAACGCTGTTCACGGTTCGCCGAAGAACTCGGAACGCAACTGGGTTTACCCGTGCAATTGGATAAAGATCTTCAGGAGTTGCATTTCGGGACTTGGGAAGGGCAGAGCGCTGCGACGCTGATGGAGACCGATGCCGAAGCATTGGGCCTGTTCTGGGCCGATCCGTATTCGTTTACGCCGCCTGAAGGCGAGCGGGTCGAGGATTTTTCGACGCGGGTGTTGGCAGCGGTCGGGCGGTTGCATGCGAACTACGCGGGGCAGCGGATATTGCTGATCAGTCATGGCGGTGTGATGCGTTTGTTGCTGGCCCAGGCGCGGGGATTGCCGCGTGAACAATTGCTCAACGTCGAAGTCGGCCATGGCGCGTTGTTCACGCTGGCCATCGGGTCCGGCGGCTTGTTAACGGAAGCGAACTGAATATGCGGCCGTTCTGGATTGCCCTGCAATTCTTGAGCAGCCTGCCGATTCGTCTGCCGGGCATGCCTACGCCACAGGAAGTGGGGCGCTCGCTGCTGTTTTATCCGCTGGTCGGTTTACTGATCGGCGTGATTCTGTGGGCGCTGAACTGGCTCTTGCCGGGCACGCCTTCGTTGCTGCACGCGGCGTTGTTGTTGACAGCGTGGGTGTTGCTCAGCGGCGGATTGCATCTCGATGGCCTGGCCGACAGCGCCGATGCCTGGCTCGGCGGGTTCGGTGACCGCGAGCGCACGCTGACGATCATGAAAGACCCTCGCAGCGGGCCGATCGCGGTGGTGACGCTGGTGCTGGTACTGCTGCTCAAGTTCGCCGCGTTGCTGGCCTTGATCGAGCAGCAACACAGCGTTGCCTTGATCATTGCTCCATTGATTGGTCGTGGCGCGATGCTGGGGTTGTTCCTGACCACGCCTTATGTGCGTCCCGGTGGTTTGGGGCAGGCGCTGGCTGATCATCTGCCGCGTCGGGCGGGCAAGCAGGTGTTGGCGGTCAGTGCGGTGGTCTGTGTGCTGGTGGCGGAGCTGAGCGGGCTATGGGCTATTGTCCTGGCAGCGTTGGTGTTTGCCTGGTTGCGGCAGGTGATGCTGCGGCGATTGGGCGGGACGACGGGCGATACGGCGGGGGCGTTGCTGGAACTGCTGGAGGTCGTGGTGTTAATTGGAGTTTCGTTTGGTTGATTTGAAACTCAAGAAAATCCAGAAAAAACAGACTATTTTTTGGTATGACAGCGCGTATCGGCGTCAACGCGGAATCCGGGCTGATGCCTGGCCTGGCGGCGAAATGGATTTCACCATCATCCTGCATAAAGAACAGGGTTGTCCAACGTGATGACCGCTTGGTTCGCAAGCCATTTCCGCCCACAAGACAGAAATGGCTCTATCAGAAACGTTTCAGGGGACAACGGCTGTTATGTTGTCCCCTCCGCGCGACACAGTTCTGCTAAGTCGGCATGCCGATACTAAAAGGCACATCCGCTGTCCATCTGGAGTCAATCCCATCCTCGGTGGTGTAGCACGCTCTGACAAAATAGTATCCGGTCGCAAGACGCTCTGGGGTCCAGGACCACATCCCGGCTGGTTGTGATGTCTTCAAATTCCCCGATTGAATAACCTTACCACCGGCGACACCAACTTCTGCTTTAACTGCAGTGGCCGTAGTGTACATGCCAACATTTACATGAACAGCCATAAGTCCGGTGTGATTTTGACCGGGTAGAGGGTGTTTTATCTCCGGCGCCGTCGGTGGGGCATCGATAACAGAAAAAGTAAAGTTGCCGGGGCCGTCAATAAGCTCCTTGCCGACTTTCTGGGAAAGTTTAACCGTATGAGTTCCTTTAGTGAACAATTTTGACCAGTTTCCGTTGTGATCAACTGGCGCCAAATCTGTACTGCCGGTAGCGGGCACGTAGCGTATGTAAATCTCTGCTCCAGCCTCGGCCGTTCCTCGCATAGGTATATCCGCCTCGATAGTTTCACCTGGTTTAGGAAAAACAATAACAATTGGAGCAGTCGCCTTGGTGTTCATTATAGTGACCCTCTAAAAATTTACGTTTTTAAATTTATCGCTGCTATGGGTAGACGAGCCTGACCTGATTCGCAGCTGTAATCGGGCAGTCACCCAGAGGGCAAATCTTTACCCAGGTCGGCCCAGGTTTACTTGGTGTGTAAATGCCATCATGCCAACCATCCGGTTTAACTTCTCCCCATGTACAATGCCCCCAACCGTCAAAGGCCAGTGTAAACATCGCCTGAGGGGGTGGTTGTTGTGTATCTTTATGCAATATCCTGAACTTTACTCTGAAGTGACCTCCTTCTACGGGGGTCATCTCCGCATCTGCCACACAAAAATCTGCTGCGACCTGCTGTTGATTGTCAGTCCCATGTGAGGCACCTTCTTCAAGGTGTGTTATGTTGTCTTTGGTCTGCAATGTTTCTACGTCAACGTCCTTGCTCATGAAGCACCTCGCAACTAAAAAGCAGTCGAGTATGTAGGGGGTATTCACTCACGGACTTTACTTGCGCGAACGCAACTCCAAATCGATTAATTTCATTGTGCTTTCCAGTTGTACCCACTTTAATTCAAGATTGAACGTCCCGTTTTTACCCTCGTCAGCTGTCACATCCCAGCGCTGTTGCATGCCTGGTGATCCGAACGATGGCGAGCAGTTGAAGTCTTGCTCTGTCAAACTTGTGCTACCGCCCCAATTCAAACTGACGGGCATGTAAGCCAGTGGACTGGTTGGTTTTGGGGCCAAGGACAGATCATGCTTCTGCCCACCATTGAACACTGTCCCGGTACCCACCAATTCGACACCGTCGAGTTTTACGACCATCTCATCGGAGTAGTCTTGGGACAACAGAGTACAGGTCGGTAATGTAAGTGGTATTTGTGATCCCTCCAATATTAATTCCAGTATGAAGTTTCCACTTTTTTGCGAGGACGGGGTGATGGTCCAGACATTACTAGTGGAGGGGGCATCAAACTCCGGAGTGCAGATTATGTCTGTCTTTTCGAGATGAGTTCCCGCAACCCAACGTAAAATCACCGGGGCGTTCTCAATTGGACTGCCTGCCTTGGGGGACAGCGTCAGTGTGCGGGGTTCGCCGCGCCAGAAAATAGACTTCCCATCCTTATCCAGACTCGCCCCGGCTTCTTCTTCGAGGCTCTGCGAGATCAGTTTGCTGGTGACCATCTCCATTGGATTCAGCGTAAGGGGGGAAGAGAAGGAAAGTTGAAATGATCCTCTGTCTTTTGTACCCGTTATAGTCCAGGAATAAGTGGTCTGAGGGACTCCAAAATCAGGTGAGCTTTGCAAATTTTCCGGTTGAATCCCATTAAGGGCATCACACGCTGCGATGACAGGAAAATCCACAAAAGGACTACCCTTTTTAGGGCTGAGGGTGAGGGTACGAGATTTGTCACGCAAGAAATAAGTACCATCGACTGAGGCGGGTTCACCATCTATCTCAATATCCAGTTCATCATCGAGATTGGGTGATATGACCCGACAATCGTGCTCCCAGCTGTTTGTCACTTCACGGCTGTAAAATACCAACGTGATCCGGCCACTCTTACCTTGATCTGGTGTGAGTGACCATTTGAACTGTCCTTCGATAGGCGATTGCCAATCGTTTTCTGCCGGTTGAACGTCAATCGTCAGCCCCTCATCATTAACTATCCCCAGCATGAGTTGTGCTGCGATGGTTGGCGCAACCTCCACAATCACTTCGTGCGCCTGCCCGCGCAACAACACGATGGGTGAGCGCCATGATATGTGCGAACCATTGACCGTAAGTTTCGCGCTCTTCCAAGGGCTATCGGCATAAACCTTCACTGGAAATGTGTGCACTACCGAAATATTGTTATATGGATTGTCGACCGTGGCTGTGATCGTATGATCCTGGTCTTCGGCGAATGTGTGCTTGAACAGACTCCAACCCGAAGTTGAGGTTTTTATGTCTTCCATGGGGATTTCATCGACGCTCCAATGAACCACAACCCCTGGCAGTTCCTTGCTAGTGTAACTGGACGCAACCTGGATCTCGGTGCTGATTTCTTCATTTATGAGTGGTGCGCCAATCGGCTTGCGGGTTCCCATGATTTTGCGCGAATAATGTCCCAACAGCATGGGTATAGAGTACGGCTTGGCCGTGTACTCAGTTTGTATTTGAAAATTGAAGGCGATATCCTCTCCGTCTTCCGGGCAGTCGAGCTGCCATGCACACCCTTCAGGGAGAAATGGTTGATATTGGCCAGGCTTGGGGGAGGTCGATACGGGAGTCGTCTGGTCGGAAACATAATTGATACTAACCCTGTGTCCAACCCAAGGACTCTCAGGGGTTGCCATGATCTTAAATTCATGTCCGTCATTCCCTGATGCGCCATAACAGATGTAAACAGGTGAGATGTCGGTAGTTTCAGGTTGAAGTTTAGAATTCATGGAAGTGCCCGATCGCTAGTGTTGAAACAGGAAAATGTTGTACGACTATCAGTAAAAAACGTCTTGGCAACAACTGGCATAAATGACAGTTGTTTAGAGCTTTTTTTTAATTTCCAGCTTTGTAACCATCAAATTTGGAATTACGAAATGCTGAATTGAGAGGACTTGCGTAGGGGGAGAGGTCGATCCAAAGGCGCCTGAAAGTGACCGGCTCAATAAATTTGCTTTTATGTTATCGCGGGTATATACACTCATCATGCTTGATTCCCAATGTTTATGCATCAACCTGCGTCGCGCCGCCCGTGGCGTCAGCAGGCACTACGACGGCGCTCTCGATGGCTTCGGGATCAACGTTGCCCAGTATTCTTTGCTGTGCAATCTGCAGCGCCTGGATCAACCGAGTATTTCCACCCTGGCCGAGGCCATGGGGCTCGATCGCAGTACCCTTGGACGCAATCTGCGGGTGCTGGAGGGCGACGGGCTGGTGATGCTGGTCGAAGGCGAGGACATGCGCAATCGCATCGTCCAGCTCACCGAGGCCGGTGCCGAGCGCCTGAAAGCGGCGTTGCCGGCCTGGGAGGCAGCGCAACAGCGTCTCGTTGATAAACTGGGCGCCGAAAAACGCGAAACTTTGTTGAAGCTGTTGGACGAACTGGCTTGAAGCCGGTTTTTCCGCTTTTAAGCGGGTATATACCCGCAACTGGAGAACAAGAATGACATCGATGTGGCGTACGTGCGGATGGGTGCTGTTGGGGAGTGCGCTGATTCTCGCGTTGTCTCTGGGCGTACGACATGGCTTCGGGCTGTTTCTGGCGCCGATGAGTGCCGAGTTCGGCTGGGGGCGTCAGACATTTGCCTTCGCCATCGCGTTGCAGAACCTGATCTGGGGGCTGGCGCAACCGTTCACCGGCGCCCTGGCCGACCGCTTCGGTGCGGCGAAAGTGGTGGCGATCGGCGGCGTCCTTTACGCCCTGGGCCTGGTGTTCATGGGCCTGTCCGACTCGGCCGTGACTTTGTCGCTGAGTGCCGGTCTGCTGATCGGTATCGGACTGTCCGGCACCTCGTTCTCGGTGATCCTCGGCGTGGTGGGGCGCGCGGTACCGCCGGAGAAACGCAGCATGGGCATGGGTATTGCCAGTGCCGCCGGTTCTTTCGGCCAGTTCGCCATGTTGCCCGGCACGCTGGGGTTGATCGGCTGGCTGGGCTGGTCCGCGGCATTGCTGGTACTGGGCCTGCTGGTGGCGCTGATCGTGCCGCTGGTGAGCATGCTCAAGGACAAACCGCTGCCGGTCTTCGGCCATGAACAAACCCTGTCCGAAGCGCTGCACGAAGCCTGCTCCCATTCGGGCTTCTGGCTGCTGGCGTTCGGCTTTTTTGTCTGCGGCTTCCAGGTGGTGTTCATTGGCGTGCATTTGCCGGCCTATCTGGTGGACCAGCATCTTCCGGCCACCGTCGGCACCACGGTGCTGGCGCTGATCGGGCTGTTCAATATCTTCGGTACCTACACGGCGGGCTGGCTCGGCGGGCGGATGTCCAAGCCGCGTTTGCTCACCGGTCTTTACCTGCTGCGGGCGGTAGTCATCGGGTTGTTCTTGTGGGCGCCGGTGACGACGACCAGCGCCTATCTGTTTGGCATGGCGATGGGCTTTCTGTGGCTGTCGACCGTGCCCTTGACCAACGGTACGGTCGCGACCTTGTTCGGTGTACGAAACTTGTCCATGCTCGGCGGGATTGTGTTCCTGTTCCACCAGCTCGGGTCGTTCCTTGGCGGCTGGTTGGGCGGGGTGGTGTATGACCGAACCGGGAGTTACGACTTGATCTGGCAGGTAGCGATTCTCTTGAGCCTGCTGGCCGCCGCCCTGAACTGGCCGGTGCGTGAGCAGCCGGTGGCACGCCTGCAAAGCCGGATGAGTGCGATATGAACAGCCTCTGGCCGCAGATTGCGCTGACGGTTGCGTGCACCTTGCTGTTGGCCTTGGCGTGGTGGGGCTGGCATCAGGGCGGGCTGGCTTTGATGCAGTTGGGCATGGGTGCTTGCTAGCAGGCTGTGAGGACGAGTAACGTCGTGACTGACGACTTCTCAAGGATGCACCGACATGCTGATGCGCTGGCTTGCAGTTCCCGCGTTACTGGTAGCGTTCACCGGATTGGCTCAAGCGGCAGAATGCCCCGATCTGTTGCAGGGTTCGTTACCCAAATTGCGCGCCAAGGAATCCATCGACCTGTGCCAGCGCTTCGCCGGAAAACCATTGGTGGTGGTCAACACGGCCAGCTTCTGTGGCTTCGCCCCGCAGTTCAAAAGCCTTGAAGCGCTGAATCAGCGTTACAAGGCTCAAGGGCTGGAGGTGATCGGCGTTCCATCCAATGACTTCAAGCAGGAGTCCAAGGATGGCGAAGAAACCGCGAAGGTCTGCTACGTGAACTATGGCGTGACCTTCACCATGACCGAGCCGCAGAAAGTCCGCGGTGACGACGCGACTCACCTGTTCAAGGTCTTGGCGAAACAGAGCAGCGCTCCGAAGTGGAATTTCTACAAATACGTGGTCGATCGACAAGGCAAGGTGATCGCCGATTTCTCCAGCCTGACCAAGCCCGACGATCCCGAATTCATCGAAGCCGTGGAGAAAGCCCTGGCTTCGCAGCCCTGATCGACACCCCCCCGGCAGGAGCTGGCTTGTCGGATCGCCGCACCGCAGCGAAAGCGATGTATCAGTCACCGTTAATGTTGGATGGAATATCGCCTTCGCTGGCAAGCTGAACTGGTCAAGTAATCCCGGACACGCGGGGCCACCAGGAGGCCCCTCTGATCATTTTGAGCGGCCCGCAAACTTCTGAATCAGATGAGTCGAGCCAGAGACGATGAGTAGATCGTCCGGCAGGATCAGGGTTCCAGGTGTGGCATGCTGGAAGTCTTCGTTGGCGCGCTTGAGTCCTACGACCGTTACGCCATATTTTTCACGAATATTGGCGTCGGCAAGTGTGTTGTTTTGAGTCGGCAACGGGGCGTGAATTTTGGCGATTGCAAAGCCGTCATCAAACTCGATGAAATCAATCATCCGCCCGGTAATGAGGTGCGCGACACGTTCCCCCATATCCGCCTCCGGGTAGACAACGTGATGGGCACCAATACGCTGAGCAAGATGTCCATGTTCGGCGGTCAATGCTTTGACCCAGATATCCTGGATGCCCAGTTCGGTCAACGCCATGATGGTCATCAGGCTGGCCGCCAGGTCGGTACCGATCCCCACGATGGCATGGGCAAAGTCGGCAACGCCCAGTTGGCGCAAGACCATGACGTTGGTGGAGTCGGCCTGGACTGTGTGAGTCAAGAGATCAGCCCAGTCATGGACAGGCTCAGCATCCCTGTCGATACCCATGACGTCATGGCCCAACCGCATCAACGATTGGGCCACAGAACTGCCGAAGCGGCCGAGACCGATCACCACAACGCTATCGCCTTTGGAAAAAGAAAACTGCTCCGTAAACAGAAACTTAGCCAACAATTGGATGCTCCTCTGGATAGCGATAGGGCATGCGGTGCTCGCCCAGGGCCAGTGACGCCGCAAGCGTGATGGTGCCGACCCGCCCGACATACATCAGCAGAGTCAGCATCAATTGGCTCGACTCAGGTAGATTGCCGGTGATTCCGGTGGACAGGCCGACCGTGCCAAACGCAGAGATGACTTCGAATATGACCTGGTCGGTGGGGAAATCAGTTTCGCGCAAGATGAACAGCGTCCCCAGCACAATCATGGCGCTGCCAAGCACGAGCACCGTGATGGCTTGGCGTTGTGCCGAGGCGCCGACTCTCCGACCAAATGCCTCACTGTCATTGTGACCTCGAATTTCAGCAATGATCAGTATGGCCAGGATGGCGGCGGTACCTACTTTGACACCGCCAGCGGTTCCCGCGCTACCGCCCCCCACAAACATCAGGAAGTAGTGTATTGCCCAACTCTCTTGGGTCAGCGCGCCGATATCAACCGAGTTAAACCCGGCTGTACGTGCAGAAACAGAAGCAAATGCCGCCGAGAGAGCTTTATCGGCAAACGGCATGGGGCCGAGTGTTTCCGAGTTAGACCACTCAAACACCAGCAAAGTGAAAAAACCACCCAGCAGCAGTATTGTCGTGCCGATCAGAGTGAATTTGGTATGCAGTGACCAATGGCGGGGATCGTTGAATCTGCTACGCAAGTCATGCAGGACGGGAAAGCCGATACCACCGACAACAATCGCGGTCATGACCGGTAGCAAGATAAATGCATCTGTGGCATAGCGCATCAGGCTGTCCGGATGGATGGAGAAGCCCGCGTTATTGAATGCCGATACGGCATGAAACAGACCGCTCCACGCCGCTTCAGCCCATGGCAGGTCATAGGCCAGGTGTAATCGGAGGGTGAGCGACAGGGCAATAATGAACTCCAGGGCAAATGTCACCACAAGCACGAGTTTGGCCACGCTGGCAATGTCGCCCAACCTCAATGAGCGTGACTCGAACTGGGCAATCATTTTGGTGCGCAGACGAAAGGAGCTATTGACCATCAAGCCCAGCAAGGTCGCCACAGTCATCATGCCGAAGCCGCCTAGCTGGAACAGCAGCAGAATCACCGACTGACCAAAGGTTGACCAGTAAGTACCGGTGTCCACCACTACCAGCCCGGTAACGCATACGGCCGATACCGCTGTAAAAAATGCAGTCACCCAGGGCGTAGCACTACCTTCGGCGTGGGATATCGGGAGCATCAGAAGGGCGCTGCCGACGAGTATTGCGGCCAGAAAAACCAGAGCGACAGCCCTGGCTGGATGAAGCAATGATTTCATTTAACGGTCGCCAGCAAGGTCGGGAGGCATGGGCGAGAGCTTGCGCGCATCGAGGGCCGCTTCTCGAAATAGGTACAACCGTAGCTCACAGGCACGGTAAATTCAGCCGTATTCCAGCACAACCCTGCATGCTGGACGCGAACCCGGGAGCAAGAGGCTCTTTTCTGCGAGAGCCGATTCAGGTGCCGGATGCTACCCCGGATTCAATATCTACATGTATTGCATGGCTGACTGTGGGGCGAAAATTTACTATTTCTTTACGCGCCGTCGGTCCCTTTGTATCCAAGCCAGCTCCCACAGGGGGGGGGGGGCGATCGCCGTCCGATAAAAAGCCCCGCCTCTGTGCAAGAGAGCGGGGCTTTTTCAATTCAGGCGGCGAGGCGATCAGGTTCGCCGTGAATCATCAGAAGCGGTAGGTCGCACCGACACCAAAACCATTCGCATAGTTTTCATACTTGGCGTCGTAGGCCTGGCGGCCGTTGTTGTCGTGTATCTTGACCGACTCTTCATGCAGGTACGAATACGCCACGTCGATGGTCAGGTCGTCGGTCGGGCTATAGCCAGCACCGAGGCTGAAGATTGTGCGATCGCCAGTCGGGATGCGTGGGGAGCGGTTTTCGTTGTTGGTTGGCGCCTGGTCAACGGACAGACCCGTACGCAGTACCCATTGCTTGTTCAACTGGTAGGAAGCGCCGATGGCGTGAGCCCAGGTGTCATGCCAGTTCTGTTCTTCGGTGATGGTCCCGAAACTGTTGTTCAACGCAGCAGGAACGCCGCTGTTCTCGACGGAGATTTCTTTCAGGCGACTCCAGCGAGTCCAGGTGCTGCCGGCGTAGAGGGTCCACTGGTCGTCCAGTTTGTGGGTAACCGAGAAGTCGACCGATTCAGGCGTAGTGATGTCCAGCGATGCATCGAACTTCTGGTTCGGGTTCTGACCCAGGGCGCCGAGGAGGCCGTAGTTGACCTTGGTATCACCCTCAAGCTTGTACTTCACTTTCGAGTGGTAGGTCAGGCCGACGCTGGTGCTGTCGGTGGCTTGAACCAGGATACCAACGTTGTAGCCCAGCGCGGTATCGTCACCCTTGATCTTGACTTCGCCGTCCGGTGCGGCCGGGTTCAGCGACAGGTTCGATTCCAGCTTGCCGTCGATACGGTTGATGGTCGGGCCGAAACCGATCGACACCTTGTCGTTGAAGGCATAGCTGACGGTTGGCTGCAGGGTGACGATCTGGACTTCGCTTTTG
>Ga0247818_10000414_pt1 | contig 26685 bp, 27 predicted proteins | sample 13C_Glucose_Day1_FD_192424 | JGI IMG/M metagenome (GOLD analysis project Ga0247818, IMG submission 192424) | Soil microbial communities from agricultural site in Penn Yan, New York, United States - 13C_Glucose_Day1 | ecosystem: Environmental > Terrestrial > Soil > Agricultural land | place... | reverse complement strand
GGTCTGTTGTCGACCCTGTTCAGCGCCATGCCTCAGGAACACGAGCGCAGCCTGGGCCTGTGGCATGCCGAGTGGGAAACCCTGCCGGAGATTTGCTGCCTGGTGTCCGGTGCGCTGCAGCAGGCGCTGTCGCTGGCCGACGGGCTGGAAGTGGATGCCGATCGCATGGCCCGCAACCTCGATCTGACCCAAGGCCTGGTACTGGCCGAAGCGGTGAGCATCGTCCTCGCCCAACGGGTCGGCCGCGACACCGCCCATCATCTGCTCGAGCAATGCTGCAAGCGTGCCGTGGCGGAACACCGTCATCTGCGCGCAGTACTGGGCGACGAACCGCAAGTGACCGCCGAGCTGTCTGCCGCTGAACTCGATCGTCTGCTGGACCCCGCCCATTACCTCGGTCAGGCCCATACCTGGGTCGAGCGAGCGGTGGCTGAACATTCTGCACTGACTGCCTGAAGGAGACTGCCGTGGCATTCGTACAACTCGCCGAGGGCGAACTGAATTACCAACTCGATGGCCCGGCCGATGCGCCGGTGCTGGTGCTGTCCAACTCGTTGGGCACTGACCTGCATATGTGGGACGCGCAGATTGCGGCGTTCACCGAACAGTTCCGGGTGCTGCGTTTCGATACCCGTGGCCATGGCAAGTCCCTGGTCACGCCGGGGCCCTACAGCATCGAGCAACTGGGCCATGACGTGCTGGCCCTGCTGGATGCCTTGCACATCGAGCGCGCGCATTTTTGCGGTCTGTCCATGGGCGGCTTGATCGGCCAGTGGTTGGGGATCAACGCCGGCCAGCGTCTGAACAAACTGGTGGTGTGCAATACCGCGGCGAAAATCGGTGATCCATCGGTGTGGAACCCGCGGATCGAAACCGTGCTGCGTGACGGTGCGGCGGCGATGGTCGCGCTGCGCGATGCGTCGATTGCGCGCTGGTTCACCGCGGATTTCTCCGAAGCCAACCCGGAAGCGGCGAAGAAGATCACGGACATGCTTGCAGCCACCTCGCCTGAAGGTTACGCGGCGAATTGCGCCGCCGTGCGCGATGCGGATTTCCGTGAGCAGCTGTCTTCGATCAAGGTGCCGTTGCTGGTCATTGCCGGCACCGAAGATGCGGTCACGCCGCCGTCGGGCGGGCACTTCATTCAGGAGCATGTGCAGGGCGCCGAATACGCCGAGTTCTATGCGGCGCATTTGTCCAACGTCCAGGCTGGCGCTGCGTTCAGCGACCGGGTACTGGCGTTCCTGTCAGCTGATTAAGGGGATGGTCGTGGACGAAAAACAACGTTATGACGAGGGCATGAACGTCCGGCGCGCGGTACTCGGTGACGCTCACGTCGACCGCAGCCTGACCACCCTGACCGAGTTCAACTCGGAGTTCCAGGAGATGATCACCCGCCATGCCTGGGGCGACATCTGGACCCGCCCGGGCCTGCCGCGCCACACCCGCAGCCTGATCACCATCGCCATGCTGATCGGCATGAACCGCGAAGGTGAACTCAAACTGCACTTGCGCGCCGCCGCGAACAACGGCGTGACCCGTGGCGAGATCAAGGAAGTGATCATGCAGAGCGCGATCTACTGCGGCATTCCGGCGGCCAATGCGACCTTCCACCTGGCGGAATCGGTGTGGGATGAGTTGGGAATCGAATCGCGGGAGTGATCCTGGCGATTTGCAGCGCCTGAGCTGGCCCCTTCGCGAGCGGGCTCGCTCCCACAGTGATCCGGTGTGAACGCCAACGTTGTGTTCATCGAAGATCCCCTGTAGGAGCTGGCTTGCCAGCGAAAGCGTTCTATCAGTCAACATCTCTGCTGAATGATAAGCCGCCATCGTCAGAACGCTGCCCGGGGCAAGCTCGCTCCCACAGTTGTCCAGTGTGAACACCAGTTTTGTGTTCACCGAAGACCCCTGTGGGAGCGAGCCTGCTCGCGAAAGCGGTGCATCAGTCGCTATTCCAGTTGACTGACACGGCGCCTTCGCGGGCAAGCCCGCTCCCACAAGTTTGTGTGTTTACAGCAGGTTGATCGGGTAGCTGACAATCAACCGGTTCTCGTCGAACTCGTTATTGCTGAAATCCCGGCGAATGGTCGAGTTGCGCCATTTGACGTTCAGGTCCTTGAGCGCTCCGCTCTGTACGGTGTAGCCCAACTCACTCTCGCGCCCCCATTCCTTGCCATCGGTAACGGTACCGGTGTGCACATTGTCACCACTGATGTAGCGGTTCATCAGGGTCAGGCCCGGCACGCCGAGCGCGACGAAGTTGTAGTCGTGGCGCAGTTGCCAGGACTTCTCCTTGGCGTTGTCATAGCTGGCGTTATAACTGTCGTTGGCCAGGGTGCCGCCGCTGGTACCGTTGACCCGCATCCAGGCATTGTCGCCAGTCAGCTTTTGCAGGCCGACGTAGAAGGTGTGGCCGCCGTACTTGGCCGAGAACAGGCCAGACCAGGTCTTGTTGTCCAGCTCGCCGGCCCGGGCACTGCCGTCATCCTTGCCGTAGAAGAAGCCGAGGTTGGCGCCCAGGGTCCAGTCGCCGATGGGCTGGCTGTGGGTCACATTCAGGTATTGCTGGCTGTAGATGTCCTTGAGTTCGGCGTTCCACAGACCGACCTGGGTGCGCTTGTCATTGAACTGGTACTCGCCGCCCTGGAAGTTGAAACGGTCGGAGGTGAATGCAGCCTGGCCAGTCATCGACATGTCGCCCATGCTGCTGTCGTCCCGCGGGCTGTTGGCGCGGAACTGGCCGCCGTAGAGGGTCAGGCCGGCGATTTCTTTCGAAGTGATCTGGCCACCTCGGAAGGTTTGCGGCAGGGAGCGACCGTCGTCCGAGCGCAGGATCGGCAGCACCGGCATCCATTCGCCGACCTTCACCTCGGTCTGCGACAGCTTGGCCTTGAACGCCACGTTGGTGCGCCCGAAGTTGTCCGCCGGGCGACCGTCGCTGTCCAGCGGCAGTAACTGCGTGCCACCGGTACCTTTACCGCCGTCGAGTTTCACCGAGTACAACCCCAACACATCCATGCCGAACCCGACGATGCCCTGGGTGAACCCGGACCTGGCATCGAGGATGAAGCTTTGCGTCCACTCTTCAGCCTTGCCCTGAGCCCGGCTCGGGTTGGTGAAGTTGCGGTTGATGTAGAAGTTGCGCAGGTTCAGGTTGACCTTGGCCCCTTCGACAAAACCCGATTCCTCGGCCGCGGCGGGCAGCGCCGCACCGGCCAGCGCGATGGCGATCAGGCTGGGAAAAAAATACTGCGCAGTGGAAGGCGTCATGGGCTCGGGTCTCTCTGGTTTTTAGGGGTGTAACGAGTTGCGACTGCAATGCGTGATTGCAGACAAAGGCGGGTATCAGGGACAAAAAATGAACAGGATCAGCCGGACAGGGCAGGGCGCGGGGGCATGGTGTAGAACCTGATGTTATTGGTCTTGTGTTGAGGATGGTGCGGGGAATGTACTGGATGGTTCAATCTGGAAAATCGGAATCGGGGCGATTATCGAACGATAGTTTTGGTAGATTTAATACATTGCCAATGTTCACAAAAGGCCTAGGCCGCTTTTGTGTGGGGAGAATGTTAACTTTTCAAAGTCTATCAGTTTTGTAAGGTTGTCAATCTGTCATATCTGACAGTTGTTGGCGTAGGTATGAGGGTGTAGTCTTTTTTTCGTTGTCTTTTGATTTCTTTATTTCATACGACTTTCAGTTGGAGATGGTTATGAGCTCTAAGAAAAAACAGCAGAATGCAGCAGATCTCAACGTTCTCTATAAAAATGGGCAAGCCTATTTTATATTTAATGAGGAAGAAATTTTACTCGAACCCGTACAGGGGAGAATCAGTGGAACTCTCCATGACTATCGTGCAACGGAAGAATCAAAAACCGATGTCAGCTTGACGAAATTGCTTTTTTCTCAGTGGACCCATAATCAACAGCGAAATTTTATGCTAATCGCTGCGGAGAGAGCTGAAGTAACCGGAATAGCATTGCGTATGGTGGGCGGAGATCTCGTGACAGGAACGCCCTACAGAATTTCAGATGAAATTACGGATGTGGGAGCACTGATTGAAGTTAAAGGAAAAGTCATTCCTGGTAATTGCATTTTAGAAGGGGTCCTTACTGTCTTGTCCGCTAATGAGTACTCAATTGATGGTTATTTCGATTTTTCCTACACTAATCTGCAAGGTGAGCGAGAGATCTATTTTAAGTGCAATGCTTTTTCTATAAATCTACAAGCCAGCGAGAGCTAATTAACGTTCTGGCTTTGGTTTTTTTATGTGAGGCGATTTCAAAGTATTATATGTGTAGCGGTGTACTATTTAGATGGTTGCTTTGTAAAAAAGCCGCCTCATGGAACCACTATGTCCCATGAGGCTTTTTTTTGCTGAAGAATTAAAACAACTTCATCTTCGGCGCTTCTTCTTTCTGCGGCTCGACCCTGGCGGTCTGCTCATTCCAGCCACCGCCCAGTGCCTTGTACAAATTAACTGCACTGGTCAACTGCGCCAGACGGTCGGTGATCAGCGCCTGTTGGGCACTGAACAGCTGGCGCTGGGCATCGAGGAAGGTCAGGTTGCTGTCGACCCCAATGCGATAACGACGCTCGGCCAGACGGTAGTAGTCCTGGTTGGCGCTGACGAAATCACGCTGGGCTTGCAATTGATCGGTGTAGGTCTGGCGCGCGGCCAGGCCGTCGGCGACTTCCTGGAAGGCCGTTTGAATGGACTTCTCGTAGTTCGCCACGCCGATGTCTTTCTGGATTTTCGAGTAATCCAGGCTGGCGCGCAGGCTGCCGGCGTTGAAGATCGGCAGGTTGATCTGGGGCTGGAACAGCCAGGTGCCCGAACCGCCCTTGAACAGGCCGGACAGGTCCGGGCTCAGGGAGCCGGCATTGGCTGTCAGGCTGATGCTCGGGAAGAATGCAGCCCGGGCCGCGCCGATGTTGGCATTGGCCGCCTTGAGGTTGTATTCGGCCTGGAGGATGTCCGGACGACGTTGCAGCAAGTCCGACGGCAGGCCAGGCGGTACTTCGCTCAGCAGGTCGTCGGACAGCGGCTTGGCGGTTTGCAGATTGGCCGGGATACCGGTGCCAAGCAGCAGTACCAGGCTGTTTTCATCCTGCGCGACCTGGCGGGTATAGCGGGCCAGTTGCGCCCGGGCGTTTTCCACCGAGGTACGCGACTGGGCCAGGTCCAGGGCCGAGGCCACACCGACTTCGTTGCTGCGGGCGGTGAGCTTCAGGCTCTCCTCGAACGCACCGAGGGTGTCCTGGGTCAGCTTGCGCAGCTCTTTGTCCGCCTGCCAGGTCAGGTAGGCATTGGCCACGCTGGCCACCAGACTGATCTGCGTGCTGCGGCGGCCTTCTTCGGTAGCGAAGTACTGCTGCAGGGCTTCTTCGCTCAGGCTGCGAACCCGACCGAACAGGTCCAGTTCATAAGCACTGATGCCGACCGTGGCCGAGTAGGAACTGGTGATGCCCGCTTCGCCGGTCTGCGAGGCCCGTTCCGGGACCCGCTGCCGGCTGCCAGTGCCATTGGCCGACACCGCCGGGAACAGATCCGCACGCTGGATGCGGTACTGCGCCGCGAAGGCATCGATATTCAACGCCGCGACCCGCAGGTCGCGGTTGTTTTCCAGGGCGACCTGGATCAGCTGCTGCAGGGCCGGGTCATGGAAAAACTGCTTCCAGCCCTGTTCGGCGGCGGCCTGGGCCGGCGCCTGGGCCGGCGAGTACGCCGGGCCCTGCGGATACTGGCCGGCCACCGGCGCTTCCGGCCGCTGATAATCCGGTATCAGTGAGCAACCGCTCAGCACCAGGGCGGCGATTGCGATGGAGAGTAGCGACTTGCTCATTAGCCAGCCTCTTTAGAAGGTTCAAGTGCGTCATCCTGGTCAGCGGTTTTGCGCTGCCCCATGGCCGACACGGTGACGAAAAACAGTGGGACCCAGAAGATCGCCAGGATCGTGGCGGTGAGCATACCGCCAATCACCCCGGTACCGATCGCATGTTGGCTACCAGAACCTGCGCCCGTGGAAATGGCCAGTGGTACCACACCAAGGACGAAGGCGAGCGAGGTCATGACGATCGGTCGCAAACGCATCCGGCAGGCTTCGATCGCGGCATCGCGCAGGCTGCGCCCCTGTTCATGCAGTTCCTTGGCGAATTCGACAATCAGGATGGCGTTTTTCGCCGCCAGCCCGATGGTCGTCAACAGGCCCACCTGGAAGTACACGTCGTTGGACAGGCCGCGCAGGCTGGTCGCCATCAGCGCCCCGATGATGCCCAACGGCACCACCAGCATCACCGCGATCGGGATCGACCAGCTTTCGTACAGCGCCGCCAGACACAGGAACACCATCAGCAGCGACAACGCATACAGCGCTGGCGCTTGCGAGCCGGACAGACGTTCCTCATACGACAGACCGGTCCAGGAAATACCGACACCGGCCGGCAGTTTCTTGGCCAGGGCTTCGACTTCGGCCATGGCTTCACCGGTGGAATAACCGGGCGCCGGAGCACCGAGGATTTCCATCGCTTCTACGCCGTTGTAACGCGACAGCTTCGGCGCACCGTAGATCCACTCACCCTTGGCGAAGGCCGAGAACGGCACCATGGTCCCGGCGCTGTTGCGCACATACCACTTCTTCACGTCCTCGGGACTCATGCGCGCACCTGGCTCGCCTTGCAGATAGACCTTCTTCACCCGACCGCGGTCGATGAAGTCGTTCACATAGCTACTGCCCAGGGCAATCGACAGGGTGTTGTTGATGTCGGTGAGGGTCACGCCCAGGGCGCTGGCCTTCTCGTCATCGATTTCCAGCTGGTATTGCGGCTCGTCGTTCAAACCGTTGGGACGCACTTGCGAGAGGACCTTGCTTTGCGCCGCCATGCCCAGGAACTGGTTGCGCGCTTCCATCAGCTTGTCGTGACCGATACCGGCGCGGTCCTGCAGGAACACGTCGAAACCGGTGGCGTTACCCAGTTCCAGAACCGCCGGTGGCGCGAAAGCAAACACCATGGCATCACGGAAGGTGAAGAAGTGCTGCTGGGCCCGTGCCGCGAGTTTGAATACGCTGTTGTCGGCGTTACGCTCGTCCCAGGGTTTGAGCATGATGAACGCCATACCCGAGCTCTGGCCACGGCCGGCAAAGTTGAAACCGGTCACGGTAAACACCGAGGCCACCGCGTCACCTTCACCACCGTCCTTGGAGGGACGCAGCAGGAACTCACGCATTTCGTCCACCACCACCTGCGTGCGCTGGGCAGTGGAGCCGGCCGGCGTTTGCACTTGGGCGAACAATACGCCCTGGTCTTCTTCCGGCAGGAACGCCGTTGGAATACGGGTGAACAGCCAGATCATGCCGACCAGGATAATGAGGTAGGCCAGCAGGTAGGGCGCCTTGTTCGAGAGCATATTGCCCACGCCACGTTCATAGCTTCTGACACTACGGTCGAAATTGCGGTTGAACCAGCCGAAGAAGCCGCGTTTCGGCGTGCCGTGTTCGCCTTTCGGAATCGGCTTGAGCATGGTGGCGCACAAGGCCGGGGTGAAGATCAGCGCAACCAGTACCGACAGTGCCATGGCGGAAACGATGGTGATCGAGAACTGCTTGTAGATCACACCGGTGGAGCCGCTAAAGAACGCCATCGGCAGCAATACCGCCGACAGCACCAGGGCAATACCGACCAGTGCACCCTGGATCTGCCCCATGGATTTCTTGGTGGCCTCCTTGGGTGACAGGCCTTCTTCGCTCATGACCCGTTCGACGTTTTCCACCACGACGATGGCGTCGTCCACCAGCAAGCCGATGGCCAACACCATGCCGAACATGGTCAGGGTGTTGATGCTGAAGCCAAATGCCGCAAGGATGCCGAAGGTACCCAGCAACACCACCGGGACCGTCATCGTGGTGATGACGGTGGCGCGGAAGTTCTGCAGGAACAGGAACATCACCAGGAACACCAGCACGACCGCTTCGACCAGGGTTTCAACCACGCCCTTGATCGACTCGGTCACCACCGGCGTGGTGTCGTACGGGAACACCACTTCCATGCCTTGCGGGAAGAACGGCTTGAGGGTCTCGATGGTCTTGCGCAGGGCTTTGGCCGTATCGAGGGCGTTGGCACCGTTGGCCAGTTTCACCGCCAGACCGGAGGCCGGGCTGCCGTTGAACTGGGCACTGATCGCATAGTTCTCGCCACCCAGGCCGACATCCGCGACGTCGCCGACGCGCACTTGCGAGCCGTCCTTGTTGACCTTGAGCAGGATCGCCTTGAACTGCTCGGCAGTCTGCAGGCGGGTCTTGCCGATGATCGTCGCGTTCAGCTGTTGGCCGGCGACCGCTGGCAAACCGCCGAGTTGACCGGACGACACCTGGACGTTCTGCGCCGCGATGGCGGTCTTCACGTCCACCGGCGTCAGGTTGAATTTGTTGAGCTTGGCCGGGTCGAGCCAGATCCGCATCGCATACTGCGCACCGAAGACCTGGAAGTCACCGACACCGGCGGACCGCGCGTTCGGATCCTGCATGTTCGACACGATGTAGTTGGACAGGTCGTCCTTGGTCATGCTGCCGTCACGGGACACCACGCCGATCACCATCAGGAAGTTTTTCACTGCCTTGGTCACGCGGATCCCCTGTTGCTGCACTTCTTGCGGCAGCAGCGGGGTGGCCAGGTTCAGTTTGTTCTGGACCTGAACCTGCGCGGTATCGGAGTTGGTGCCCTGCTCGAAGGTCGCGGTAATGGTCATGCTGCCGTCGGAGTTACTTTCCGAGGAGACATAACGCAGGTTATCGATACCGTTGAGCTGTTGTTCGATCACCTGCACCACGGTGTCCTGCACGGTTTGTGCGGACGCGCCCGGGTAGGTCACCTGGATCGCAATGGCCGGAGGCGCAATGCTCGGGTATTGGTTGATCGGAAGTTTGAGGATCGAGAGTGCCCCGACCAGCATGATCACCAGGGCAATTACCCAGGCGAAAATCGGACGGTCGATAAAAAATTTCGACATGGTCTACTCCCCTTTGCCGCCGGCAGCCTTGTCAGCTACCTGTGCGGGGGCCGGGTTCTTTGCGCCAACGTTAGTCGCTTCACTGGCTTTGACTTCAATGCCAGGTTTGACGTATTGCAGCCCTTCGGTGATCAGTCGATCGCCGGCCTTCAGGCCATCCTCGATCAGCCATTGGCTGCCCACGGTGCGGCTGGCCTTGAGCTGACGCAATTCAACCTTGTTGTCCGGGCCGACGACCAACGCGGTCGGGCTGCCTTTGAGGTCGCGGGTCACACCTTGTTGCGGTGCGAGGATCGCCGCGCTGTTCACGCCCGATTGCAGCCGGGCGTGAACGAACATGCCTGGCAGCAAGGTGTGATCAGGGTTGGGGAATACTGCACGCAGGGTCACGGAACCGGTGGTCTGGTCAACCGAGACTTCGGAGAACTCGAGCTTGCCCGGTTGCTTGTACTCGCTGCCATCTTCCAGGGTCAGCTTGACCATGGCGGCAGTGTCGCCAGCCTTTTGCAGGCGACCGCTTTCCAGTTCGCGGCGCAGTTCCAGCAGCTCCACGGAGGACTGGGTCACGTCGACGTAGATCGGGTCGAGCTGGTGAATCACGGCCATGGCTTCGGCCTGGCCGCTGGTCACCAGCGCGCCTTCGGTCACCGTAGAACGGCCGATACGGCCGGAGATCGGCGCGTACACCTTGGTGTAGCGCACATTGATCTGCGCGCTTTGCATGGTCGCTTCCGCTTGCAGCCGGTTAGCCAGGGCCGTGTCGTATTCCTGGCGGCTGACAGCCTGCTCCTTGACCAGTTGCTGGTAGCGATCGGAGATCGATTTGGTCTGTTGCAGATTGGCCTGGGCGCTTTTCAGGGTGGCTTCATAAATAGCCGGATCGATCTGATACAGCTGCTGACCGGCCTTGACGTCGCCGCCTTCCTTGAACAGGCGCTTGAGAATGATGCCGTTGACCTGAGGGCGAACCTCGGCGATGCGGAACGCGCTGGTGCGGCCCGGGAGCTCGGAGGTCAGGGTGAAGGCTTGTGGTTGCAAGGTGACGACGCCGACCTGAGGGGGCGGTGCTGCAGGCGCGGCCTCTTCCTTTTTGCATCCGCCAAGCAGTGTGGCCAAGGCGACGGCGGTGACCAGAGCGGTAACAGCTGGCTTGAATTGCATGAAAATCCTCGGGTCAGGCACGCACAGTGCGCACTCGAAAGGTGGAAAGGTAAAAATTTAGCGCTGAGTGGATAAGTAGCTTGCTAAGTAATATACTTACGTTCATGGTTGTTTGTAAATAGCTGAACCGTGTCACCTTGACGTTACAAGATTTGTTCAAGAGTTCGAACTGTAGGGTGGGGACGCCGCCTGAGAGCGTTCGCCCCACTTTTATTCAGCTGATATCCAGACATCGCTGAAGCATCCTGATTGAGGTTGTACTGCCATGGTCCGTCGTACCAAAGAGGAAGCTCAAGAAACCCGTAGCCAGATACTCGAAGCGGCCGAAAAAGCCTTTTTCGAGCGGGGGGTGGCGCGCACGACACTGGCGGACATCGCGACCCTGGCCGGCGTCACGCGCGGGGCCATCTATTGGCATTTCAGCAACAAGGCGGACCTGGTGCAGGCCATGCTCGACACCCTGCATGAGCCGCTGGATGAAATGGCCACGGCCAGCGAAAGCGCAGATGAACCTGACCCGCTGGGTTGCATGCGCAAGCTGCTGATTCATTTGTTTCATCAAGTTGCCCTGGACCCGAAAACCCGGCGCATCAATGAGATTCTGTTTCATAAGTGCGAATTCACCGATGAAATGTGCGATCTGCGCCAGCAGCGTCGCTCGGCCAGTCTCGATTGCAACGGGCGAATCGCCCTGGCCCTGAGTAATGCAGTGAATCGGGGACAGTTGCCGGAAAACCTCGACACCGCCCGCGCCGCCATCAGCCTGCATGCGTACATCGATGGCATCCTGTACCAGTGGCTGTTGGCCCCCGACAGTTTTGAACTGCACGCCGAAGCCGAGCGTTGGGCCGATACAGGGTTGGATATGCTGCGCTTGAGCCCGAGTCTGTGCAAATAAAACAAAATGAATAAATGGAACAGGTTCTGACAATGCCCGGCAGGGGTGAAGCTTCGTCCTTTGCTGCCATTGTCGCAACGGGATGCTTTTATATACGTAGACTCTTGCGGATGACAGCGAGCGAGCCCGGTATTTTGTAGGGATTTTGTGTCGAGTTTGATTGAGTGTGGCATCGGCGTGAGCGGCATCGCGCCGATTTGCCCCGGTGATCTTGCTGCTGCCTGGTTTCAGCGCAATGCTGAAAGGGTCAGAAGATCAGACCCATCCGCCGCTCGTAACCGATCCGGCCCTTGTAGGCTTCGCCGCTGTCGACCCAGCCGAACTTTGCGTAAAGCGCGATGGCCGACACGTTGTCGGCATCCACTGATAACTCCAGTCCCTTGATTTCCGGCCAGGCCTGGCGCGCCACCTCGGGCAAGGCTTGCAGGCAGGCCTTGCCGTAGCCTTTGCCCTGGGCGCGTTGATCCACTTGCAATGCATGCAGGGTCGCACTGTGTTCGTCGGCCCAGGCTGGCAGCACCGGCGGGCGTTTGAGCAGCAGAAAGGCCACGGGAATGTCCTCGGCCAGCAGGGCAAATCCCTTGACCCCGGGGCCGGGCTTTGACAACAAGCTGTGCAACGCACCGTGGATGTCGCCGGAGAACCTGATTTGTTCTTTATGCACTTCAATGGCCTCGACCTGCCGACGCTGGAGCGCGTTCAGGCTTTCGTAAGGCATGAGTCTGGCTGTCACTGGAGTATCCTTTTTCCATCACCAATAGGTGGAGGAATTCTATCGAGTTTGCGCCGATGGATTATTTTTATTTCGGTTGTCGATTTGGCGTTGTGCCAGTCGACAAAGGGTGTCTTCAAACAAAAACCACGGAGAACCACCATGAACGCTACCCACGAGATCCAGACCCTGATCGACACCTATCGCCAGGCGGTCATCGCCAAGGATGTGGAGAAAATCATGGCCCTGTATGCCGAGGACATCGTCTCCTACGACGCCGTCAAGGCCTTGCAATTCCGGGGCAAGGCCGCCTACCGCGCGCATTGGCTGGAATGCATGGAAATGTGCCAGGGCGCGCACACCTTTGACTTCGACCAGATGAACATCGTGGCGGACGAGCACATCGCCTTCGCCCACTGGCTGGCCCATTGCGGGGGCACCAATGAAAAGGGTGAAACCCAGGCCTGCTGGATGCGCGTGACCGCCTGTTATCGGCGCGAGGCCGGACAATGGCGCATCGTCCACGAACACTGGTCGGCCCCGTTCGACATGATGAGCGGCACGGCGCTGTTCAATCTGGAACCTTGATCGCCTGGCGGTTGATCGGCAAACAGCGCCAAAACGCCAATCTGCAGCCATAGTTGATCAGTTCGACCAGTTCGACCAGTTCGATCAGCGCAGAGCCTCAAGAAACGGAGAGCCTCCATGAAATACCTATGCCTGGTCTACAGCAACGAGCTCGAGTTGCATTCGCTGCCCGACAGCCCGAAAGACGCCGAATGCATGGCCTACGCCGAGTCGATCCAGGGCAGTGGCCGGATGCTCGCGGCCGAAGCACTGGAGTCGGTGCAGACCGCGACCACGGTGCGCATGCGCAACGGGAAAATGTCGATCACCGACGGCCCGTTTGCCGAAACCAAGGAACAGTTGGCCGGCTTCTACCTGATCGATGCCAAGGACCTCAATGAAGCGCTCCAGGTCGCCGGCCACATCCCGGCGGCCCGGGTGGGCTGTGTCGAGGTGCGCCCCGTTCGCCAGTTGAATCCCTGAACCTTCAGCAAAAACAGGAGATCTGCATGAGCCCGCAACCTTGTAACAAGCCACCTGCCGAAGTCGGGTCGGCGATGACCGAAGGCTTGTCGGTCTGATGCCTGATGTCGCGGTGACGGCTCGGGTCGAACGCGTCTACCGTGAGGAATCGCGGCGGATCCTGGCGACCCTGATACGCCTGCTCGGCGATTTCGATCTGGCCGAAGAGGCCTTGCACGAGGCGTTTTTCGTCGCGGTCGAGCGCTGGCAGCGTGACGGTGTGCCGGACAATCCGCGGGCCTGGCTGGTGTCCACCGGGCGCTTCAAGGCGATTGATGCGTTGCGTCGGCGCGCGCGATTCAACGCGTCCCGGCCGCTGTTGATCGCGCAGCTGGAGGCGCTGGAGCAGGCCGACTGGAGTGACGAAGACGTGGAAGACGACCGCCTGCGCCTGATCTTTACCTGCTGTCACCCGGCACTGGCGGCGGACGCCCAGGTGCCGTTGACCCTGCGGGAAGTCTGCGACCTGACCACCGAAGAAATCGCCCGGGCCTTCCTCTCGACACCGTCCACCATTGCCCAGCGCATCGTGCGGGCCAAAGCGAAAATCCGTGACGCGAAAATCCCCTATCAAGTGCCGACGCTGACCGAATTGCCCGAACGTCTCGACAGCGTGCTGCGGGTGATTTACCTGGTGTTCAACGAAGGTTATTCGGCGTCTGTCGGCGCCGAATTGACCCGTGAGGAGTTGACCCGCGAAGCCGTGCGGCTCGGCCGGTTGCTGGTCGAGTTGCTACCGGAACCGGAGGTGATGGGCCTGCTGGCGTTGATGCTGTTGCATGAGTCGCGGCGCCTGGCCAGGACATCGGCCTGTGGCGAGCTGATTGTGCTGGATGAGCAGGATCGCTCGTTGTGGGATGCCGGAATGATCGCCGAAGGTTGCGCGCTGGTGGAGCGGGCACTGAAGACCCGGCGTTTCGGGCCCTATTGCCTGCAGGCGGCGATTGCTGCAGTGCATGCCGAGGCAGCGACGGCGGGGGAGACGGACTGGCCGCAGATTGTCGGTCTGTATGACGTGCTGATGCAGGCCATGCCTTCACCGGTGATCGAGCTGAACCGGGCTGCGGCACTGGCCAAGCGGGATGGACCGTTGGCAGGATTGACCTTGATCGAAGGGATTCTGCAGCGCGGTGAGCTGCTGGATTACCACTTGGCGCATTCGGCGCGGGCGGAGTTTTGTCGGCAGTTGGGGCGGGTGGATGAAGCGCGGGCGGCGTATGAGCGGGCGCTTGAGTTGACGCAACAGGTGCCGGAGCGGCGGTTTATCGAGGGGCGGCTCAAGGGGTTGGGAGTGAGGTGATCTTGCGGGCCTCTTCGCGGGCAAGCCTCGCTCCTACGGGGCCAGGTCAATCACAAGATGGGCTCGATCCTGTAGGAGCGAGGCTTGCCCGCGAATGGCCGCGCCGCTATTCCAGCATCTTGCCGATCAACCAACTCCCCGCCGGCCCCGGTGGATTCAACCGCGACCACAGCGCATCCACCGACACGGTTTTCGGCCAGCCGCGCACCTGAAGCTCCTGCAACGCCCCCGCACCAAAGCGTTCCACCAACCACCGGGGCAACGGCGCCCAGCCGAATCCGCCCTGGGCCATTTCCAGCAGCATCAGGTAGCTCGGCGCCGACCAGACGCGCCCCTTCGCCCGGCTTTCATAGGGATTGACGATGGTCGCCAGCCGCAATTCGCGATGCTGTTGCAGCACGTCCTGATCGACCTTTGCCAACGCCGCCAACGGATGCCCGTGTGAGACGAACAGGGCGATTTCCGTGCGTTCGTCCACTGTCGAACTGGCCAGGTCCGGCGGATAGCTGTCTTGCCGCTCGGCGAAGGCGACATGGGCGCGACCGCTTTGCACCAGCGCCACCAGGTCATCGCATTCGGCAATCAGGCATTCGAGCTCCAGGTCCGGATAACGCTGTTCGAAAGTACCGAGTGCCGCTTCGAACCGGTCGGACTGGTAGGTGTCGGACAACGCCACCGTCAGTTTCGCCTCGACCCCCTGGGACAATTGGCTGGCGGTCATTTCCAGGCGGCTGGTGGCCGCCAGAATCGCCTCGGCCCGTTGCAAAACCACATGCCCGGCCGGGGTCAGGCCGGGCTTGCGACTGCTGCGATCGAACAGGGTCAGGTTCAGGTCGATCTCCAGGCTGGCCACGGCCGCGCTGATGGTCGACTGACTGCGGCCAAGCTTGCGCGCCGCCGCGGAGAACGAGCCTTGCGTCGCCGCCTGGACGAACGCCAGCAACACTTCGTGAGATGCCATGAACTATCGCCTTGGTCGATGGTTATTGGTTATGAAGTATCGGTGTGATAGCGGACCATGGCAACCACAGTCACCTAGGGAGTCTGGCCATGAACGCCAACAAATCCATCACTGAACGTATTTTCCAGGCCATTGGTTTCGAACTGCTGGCGGTGTTGATCTGCACCCCGTTGCTCGCCTGGGTCATGGACAAGCCGATGCTGGAAATGGGCGTGGCGACCCTGGCCATCGCAGCCTTGGCCCTGGCCTGGAACGTGGTCTTCAACGGCGTGTTCGATCGCGTGCTCAACCGTCTCGCCTTTGTGCGCAACGCCTGGGTTCGAGTGGTGCATGCGTTGCTATTTGAGGGCGGGCTGGTCGCCGTCGGCGTGCCGCTGATTGCCTGGTGGCTGAATGTCAGCCTGTGGCAGGCGTTCCTGCTGGACATCGGTGTGTTGCTGTTTTTCCTGCCGTATACCTATGTTTATCACTGGGCGTATGACGTGGTGCGTGAGCGGATGGTCATGCGCAGTGCTTGTGAAAATCTGTAGGAGCTGGCTTGTCGGATCGCCGCACCGCAGCGAAGGTCGTTAACGATAACGCGCCCAACCTGATTGAACTCGGAGCCTCGACGTTCTTAGCGAGCAAGCTCGCTCCTACAATCACCGCTGATCTGTAGAGGGATTGTTATCGACGGAACGGCAGGCTGAAGGTAAAGATCGTGCCTTGGTCCGCGTTGGAAACCACCTCCAGTGTCCCCCCATGGGATTTGGCGATTTCGCTGGCGATGTACAAGCCCAACCCGAGGCCGGCCTGGGGTGTATCGCGTGATGGTCGCGAGTAAGGGCGGAACAGATGCGGCAACACCTGCTCGGCAATCTGTCCCTGGTTTTTCACGCTCAGCACAAAGGTGCCTTGATCGATCCGCGCGCTGACCACGACTGACCCCGCCGCATCGCCATGGGCGACAGCGTTGGCCACCAGATTGGAGGCCAATTGCGCGACGCGCTCGCGATCGCACTGCGCACCGCGCAAGTCGCCAATGGACGCCACGATACTGCGGTCGGGGTGCACGCTCTGGATTTCAGCGATCACATGGCGCAATGCCCCTTCCAGATCCGGACACGGCTCGATAATCACCGGAATGCCCTTGCCCATCGTACCGCGGGTGAAGTCCAGTACATCGTTGACCAGTTTGGTCGCGCGCCGGGCGCTGGTGAGAATGTGTCGCACCAGCTTGTCGCTGGCCGGGTCTGGAAACTTGCGCAGGAGCATTTCCGCACCGGCGCTGATGGCAAACAAGGGGTTGCGCAAGTCATGCCCGAGCACGGCGATAAACTGTTCGCGCAGTTCGCCGGCTTCCTGCTCCTGAATCAGGGCCGCTTCGGTCTTCTGCTGGTTTTCTTCGGATTCGATCTGCAGCGCCAGCATCCGTGCGAACGACTCCATGGTGCTCTGGATTGTGCTGGAGGTGAGCGGCGCCGGGTTGGGGTCAAGGGCGCAGATGGTGCCGAAGAACTGACCGTCCGTGCGAAAGATCGGTACCGAGATGTAGCTTTCGAATTGATACAGACGCGGCGTGTGGTGGTCGCGATAAAGCGGGTCGTCACTGGCCTTGTCAATCACCACGGCGCGGTGGGCCTGACGGATTTCGTGACACAGCGTGGTCGTCACCTCCAGTTCACCACCGACCTGCAGGCCAAAACCCAGTTGATCGAGTACCGCACAGGCGGTCCAGGCATCTTCTGTCACGCGGGCCACTGCAGCAAAACGCAGGCCGGTCATTTCGCGGATCACCTGAAGTATGGCGGGCACCGCGCTGATTCGACCGATGGTGGCGATATCTGCTGCCGCTGTCTGACCCATGTACGTTGTTCTCGCTGCAAGATGCCGTGGCGTGTGGAGGAATTCTAGCGGGCTGGGGCGAGGTTGGCGTCACTTGATTGAGGGCGCCGGGAATCAGCTGATGCAGAATGCAAAAAAGCCGCACGACCCGAAAGGCGTGCGGCTTTTTGATCTGTGTATCAGTCGTCTTGCTTGTTTTTCAGGACATCGCCGGTGGCGGCGTTCAAATCCACGTCCCATTCAACGTTTTTGGCATCGCGCAGTTCGACTTCGTATTCATAGTTGTTGAAGTGGTTGTCCAGGTCGCTGTCGGTAATCGTGGCACCCGGGTGCAACTTCAGCACGATCTGGTTCAGTTCTTCCAGCGGCTTGATCTTTTTATCTTTGACCAACTGTGGGATCTGATCGACAGGAACATCGGCCTGAGCCAAGCCAGCGGTAAGGGTCAGGGCGGCAGCGGTGAACAAGGCAGTCAGGGTTTTCATGGGATTCTTTCCTTGGGGTGATCTGTTTAAGTGGGATCAGATTAACTGTGGCAACTTAATTCACCCTTAATTCATAAAACCTCCCGTAGGAGCGAGGCTTGCCCGCGAAGCAGGCGCCTCGGTCTCGAATCAATACCCATTGTTCTGCAACAACTGCGCAACACTCGCCGCCGCCGGCCGTTTATAAAACTTGAGCAATTCACTGGCGCGATTGGTGAAAATGCCATCGACGCCGGCATCCATGACCTTCTGATAATCCACGGCATCGTCAACGGTGTAGGCATGCACCAGCAAGCCCTGGTCATGGGTGTACTGGTTCATCCACGGTTGCACCAGGTCCGAATAGCTCTGGTCACCCCGCTGGGTCAGCCTGACAGACGGGCCGGTGCCGATCGCGCCCTGGGCCTTGGCGTACTCGACCCAGCGCTGGAATTCGGCTTTGTCCTTCGGTTGCTGCCTGGCGTAGAACGTCGCTTTGTCCTTGTCGCCGGATTCGGCAAACGTCACCTTGGACTTGGGCTCGATGCTGCCTTCGCCGACCCACAGCAGCAGAATCTTCGGCACTTGCGGCATTTCCTTTTCCAGCAGTTCGAGGCTGCCTTTCTCGAACGTCTGCAACACCACCTTGCCTTTGCCCTGGCCGACCGCCAGTTCGCTTTTCGCCAGTTTCGAACCGATCGGGCTCAACCAGCCGCGATCCTGGAGTTTCTCCTTGAGGTCGCGTTCGAGACCGGGAAATTGCTTCGGTTCCTTGGTTTCGATGTACAGGCCCGGCTTGTGCAGCGGGTTGCCCTGGGCGATGTCGATGATCTCGTCCAGGGTCAGGATCTTCAGCCCCGCATAGGACGAGCGGGCGCGATCCGGGTAAGCGCTGTTGAACCAGCTGCCGGCATCGAGGGTTTTCAGTTCGGCAAGGGTGAAGGCGTTGGCCGGGCTGTCCTTGCGCTCCGGAAATTTGGTAGCGACGTCGGTGGTGCGTTGCAGGTTGTCGTCGTGCAGGGCGAACAGCACGCCGTCTTTGCTGCGCTGCAAGTCCAGCTCCAGGTAATCGGCCCCCAGATCCCGCGCCAGCTTGTAAGCCGGGGCGGTGGATTCCGGCGCATCGAATGACGCGCCACGGTGGGCGATCACGGCCGGGTGCGGGATACCCAGGCGGGTCGCCAGTGCAGTGGGGCTGGGTTCGCTGGCGGCCTGCGCCTGGCCGAGGCCAAGCAGCACACTCAGCAACAGGGCGCTTTGGGTGAAGGTGACGGGCATGGGTCGAGGTCCTTTCGCAGTTTTTCAAAGAGTTCCCTTTTAACAACTGAGGGCTGCCAGCGCTATCGCGAGACCGACATAAACCTGTTTAAAGCAGATTTTTCCCGCGCTTTCGTGCGGTTCTTTGCAGTACTCTTGGCCCCGGCAGCGTCCCCGGCAGAGGGAACGCCATTCACTCGCCTTGCGTGTAAACCATCGATCACCGGTCCTTCGCGACCCATTGTGAGGTTTACCATGCGCATCACTTCCCAGCTCATCTGCCAGGCGGCCGACCAACTCCAGGGCTTCGTCGGCCTCAACCGCAAGACCGGCCAGTACATCGTCCGCTTCAGTGAAGACGCGTTCGGCATGGACGTGGCGGACGACGGCATTATTCCCGTGAGCGAGTTCGTCTGGGCAGCCGGTCCGGAACAGGCCATGACCCTCAAGCGCGAGTTGATCCAGTTGCTGCTGGATCAGAATATCGACGACCGGATCAACATTACCGAGCCGTTGCGGGTGTACATGAATCGGCGGGAAGTGCCGGAGATTTCGGCGGTGCGTAGTTTGGTGTCTAGCTGAGGTTTTACGGTGTCTGGGCGGGGCCTCTTCGCGGGCAAGTCGGGACGCCGCACCGCCGCTCCCACAGGGATCTGGTGTCGTACACAGATCAAGTACCCGACGCAAAACCCTGTGGGAGCGGGCTTGCCCGCGATGACGAGTTCAGAAACAGCGCTTGGCTTGCCCCTGGTGGTGATATCCCGAAGGCATCTGGTATCGCTACGTCGAGCCCCGGGGGGTATTGATCGTGCGTCCACTCACAGGACCAATACGGGATTATTCATCGATTGAGTTTTTTTTAATCATTACTAGCAGGAAGAACGTGCCCCGACACCCACCATCCACGGTCCTCGGTGTGCAGTATCAGGTGGGACTGATTGCAGCGGCTACCCCCTTGAAAAATACCCACCCGGTCTCCCTGCCAGTGGGAGCAATGGCGCCGAGCGATGGTCGGGGCAATGTTGCCGGTGGCGATATCCTCGGCTTCGCCATAGGCTTTGGGGAAGTGACGGGCCAATACCGCCTGCGCATCCTCAAGGGAGTAGAGGTAGAACCCGGTAACCTGCAACTGATCGCAGAGATGGTCTCTGAGGTCGGGGTTTATTTCGACGCGTTCCAGTAATCCAGCGTCGCGCACCTGCACCAATAACTTGAGGCGACTCTGCCCACCAATGGCGAGGGTGAAGTCGTCGGTTGCCTCGCATCCCCAACCCAATGCCGAGCGCACCTGGTCCAACAGCACAGCGGTGGTGGGCAGGGCGGCGAACTGCCCCTCCTCCTCGTAGTAACCACACAAGCCATCCGCCTCGGCAAAACCATCGACGCTGGCGGTGCGGCAACGTAACGTGCGCGAGCCCATCAGGCCATCGTAACGGGCCATCCAGTCAAGGGCGGCCAGGGTGCCGTGCCCGCAGAAGCTGATTTCCTGGCCGGCGGCAAAGAAAAACACGGCCATGGCGTCATCACCAGGCGCACGTAAAACCAGGGTAACCTCACAGCCCAGGTCCAGAGACTTTGCGCAGCAATGGCGCATCAGGCCGGGATCCTCCTCTCCGACGGCCACCACCACATGGGAGCGGTTGCCGCCCTGGCGGGTATTGACGAAAGCCTGGACGGACTCATTGGCTAGAATGCGGTACATGATTACTCGCTAAACAGTTATGTCTCGCTGGGGAACGCCCGCGAATAGGCTTCTGCGTACTTAATCGGCCGCGGGCCCGCCTGGGCGCCGCGCTCCAAAGGAACACGCTCGTAGTTTCCCAGCCCCCTTTTTGCGAGGCAATGGCTTCAAATGTTACGACGTATGATCGACCACACAGAGGTGATACCGAGAAACAGGTCCACCTTGAAGTCGCTCTGTTCCGGTTGATGAAGCTCGAAACAGTGGGTGTGCACTGAAACTGCCCTGAGCCCGGTCAGGCCTTCGGCAGATCCTTGCCCACAAAGTGCTGATGCATCTCCGACGTCAGGCTTTCGATGCGTTCGGTCAGGGTCTTGGTCATTTCGGTCAGCCGGGTGTTTTGCTCCAGCAACTCCAACAGTTGCGCGGAGTTCTGCGCTGCCTGGGCTTGACGTTCCGCGTTGGCCACGGCCAGGGCTTCGCGGTGCTGCGCATCGGCGTCGGACTGGGCTTTGTCGCGGGCGGCCTGGCGGGTCTGGGCCAGCAGAATCAGCGGTGCGGCGTAAGCCGATTGCAGGCTGAATGCCAGGTTGAGCAGGATGAACGGGTACAGGTCAAAGTGAGCCACGCCAAACAGGTTGAGGCAAATCCACACCACCACGATCAGCGTTTGCGCACCGAGAAAGGTCGGTGTGCCGAAGAAGCGCGCAAAGGCCTCTGCGCGCAAGGCGAACTTGTCGTTGCCGAAGGTTGGCGCCAAGTGAGCGTGAGGCCGGTGGAAACGCAGGTGATCGACGGCAGCGGTAGTTTTGGTGTCAGTGGTCATGGGGCTCTCTGCCTGGCGCTGGGACTGGGGCTCACTATAGCCCCCGGGCGTAGCCAGAGCTTGATCTAGACCTGATGACAGGCCAGAAACATGTCCAGCGCCGACTCCACGACGGTGCTTTGTCGCTCGGCTGACAGGGTTGGCAGGCCCATGGAAATCTGCGGCCAGAAGGCAAAGGATTTGAGCATTCCCTGAATCTGCTGCGCGGCAAATTCCGGTTCGACCGGTTTTAACCGGCCATCGGCCTGGGCGGCACGGATCCACAGGGTCAGGCTTTCTTCGCGTTCACCCATTCGCGCGACCATGTTCTGCGCACGCTCCGGGGAGTGAATGGTGGCGGCGATAGCGACCCGGGCCAGGTCGAGAAAATTGTCGTCGCTCATCATCTGCAGTTTTGCCATCAGCATCCGGCGCATCTGGTCGCGCAGGGGCAGGTCAGGGCGGTAGGACGTTTCCGGTTCTGCGGTCAGCCGCGCCCACAACTGATTGAGGATTTCGGCAAACAACTCTTCCTTGCTGGGGAAGTGGTTGTACACCGTGCGTTTTGATACCCCGGCGGTGGCGGCGATCTTGTCCATGCTGGTGATGTCGAAACCGTTGGCACGGAATTCGGCGATCGCCGCCTGAATGATGGCTGCACGTTTTCGATCGGTAAGGCGCTGTGGGGCGGTCATGGCAACGCTTCGTCAGGAAAAAGTAAAGATTACACTGATCAGTTTACTTGTGATCGGCAATGATGCAACCTAGAAACTACACTGTGCAGTGTAATGCTCTGTTAATCCTGTGCAGTGACCATAGAGTTTTCGGCTAGTGCGTGCGTGCTCGGCCATTTAACGTTTCAAAACAGAGGGCCGCCAATCAGCGGTTTTCCTGGAGTCTTCAGCCATGGCCACCTCACTTTCCCCGGCGGACAACGCCTCCACACCTGAAGCGTCGCGACAGACTCAAGGGCAATATCGCAACCATGCCCCGGTGCAGCGCGAAGGTTTTCGCAAAACCTTGCGCATTATGTGGAACGTGATTTTCCACAAACCAAACAACACCCGCCCGACGGCACCCGTTCCGGTACAAAGCCTGACGCGAGCAGCATTGATCGCCGCGCCCAATCACAGCGTCTACCGCCTCGGTCATTCCACCGTCCTGCTGAAACTGCGCGACAAATTCTGGATCACCGACCCGGTCTTCGCCGAACGCGCCTCACCGGTGCAATGGGCCGGCCCCAAGCGTTTCCATCAGCCGCCAATCAGTCTGGAAGAACTGCCGCCGATTGAAGCGGTGATCCTGTCCCACGATCACTACGACCACCTCGATTATCAGGCGATCCGCAAACTGGCGGACAAGGCCAACTACTTCCTGACGCCCCTGGGCGTGGGCGACACCCTGATCAAGTGGGGCGTCGACGCCAGCAAGGTGCGTCAGCTGGACTGGTGGCAAGACACCGAGGTCGATGGCCTGCAGTTCATCGCCACCCCTTCGCAGCATTTTTCCGGCCGCAGCCTGTTCGATGGCAACAGCACGCTGTGGGCTTCATGGGTGATGATCGACGGCGACACACGGATCTTCTTCAGCGGTGACAGTGGCTATTTCGATGGCTTCAAACATATCGGCGAACAGTACGGACCATTCGACCTGACACTGATGGAAACCGGCGCCTACAACGTCGAGTGGCCCCATGTGCACATGCAGCCGGAGCAGACCCTGCAGGCACATATCGATCTGAAAGGGCGGTGGTTGCTGCCGATCCACAACGGTACTTTCGATCTGTCGATGCATGCCTGGTACGAACCCTTTGACCGGATCCTGGCGTTGGCCTGGGAGCGCAATGTGTCGATCACCACGCCGCAGATGGGGCAAGCCTTCAATGTGTTGCATCCGCAGCGAGGCAGTACCTGGTGGGATGAGGTCGAGCAGCCGGTGTACCAACAGAGTGTCGGCTAAAGCGGCTACAGGGCGGGGCGCGTATTCATACAGGATCCAGCGATAAGTGATGACGGACATTTCCAGCGGCGTCGATAGGCTGGAAAACGGGTGAACTCATTCACTCGCTATCCATCATCACAAGGATTTTTATCACATGGATGTGACATTAAAAGCCTGCATGTCGCGACTGGCCTCGCTTGTGCTTCTGTCGGTCGCAAGCGCAGCCCATGCGCAAACGCCGTCAGCCGAATCGGGGCTGGAATATTTAAGTGTCGATGAACTCGGCAAAAGAATGGAGCGCAATCAGCTGAGTGCGGTAACGCTGGTGCAACACTTGCAACAGCGGATCGAACAGCTGGATAAACAGGGACCGGCGATCAACGCGATCATTGAACTCAATCCGGAGGCATTGGCCATTGCCGAGTCGCTGGATCAGGAGCGCCGGGCAGGACATATTCGAGGCCCGCTGCATGGCATTCCGGTATTGCTCAAAGACAATATCGATACCTCCGACCAGATGCAGACCAGTGCCGGGTCATTGGCCATGGTCGGACAACCCGCCGCGCAGGATGCCTTCATCGTGCAACAGCTCAGAGCGGCCGGGGCGGTCATCCTGGGCAAAACCAACCTCAGCGAGTGGGCCAATTTTCGCGACCCTGCCATTGCCGATGGTTGGAGCAGCCGCGGCGGACAAACCAAAAATCCCCACGTGTTGAGTGAAACGCCCTGCGGTTCCAGCTCGGGCTCCGGCGCCGCTGTCGCCGCTGGTTTCGCCCCCCTGGCCGTCGGAACGGAAACCTCCGGCTCGATCATCTGCCCGGCCGCCCTCAACGGCGTGGTGGGCCTCAAACCTACCGTGGGCCTGCTCAGTCGCACGGGCATTATTCCCGTGACATACAAAACCGATACCCCCGGACCGATGACGCGCACCGTTCGTGAGGCTGCCCTGCTATTGAATGCCATGACCGGCAGTGACAATGCCGAACCGATCAAAACACCACAGTCCATTCGCAGCGTGGATTACACGCAATGGCTGCAACCGAACGCCCTGGCCGGACGGCGCATCGGTTATCCCGTCAAGTTCGACACCAGCATCGAGGCGAAACAAAGCGACCCTCAGTTTTCCCTGGCGCTGGAAATCATGCAGGCCGCAGGCGCCACCTTGATCCCGGTGCAGTTCATCGATCCTGAATCGGAGCGGGTAGAGGAGGCGTTCTCGATGGGCATCAAACGCCACCTCCCCGACTATCTGGCGACACGAACCGGTCTTGCCGTCCAAAGCCTGGAGCAACTGGTGCAATTCAACGAGAACGCTCCCGGCGCCGAAGGTTATGGACAAACCACGTTGCGTACGGCCAGCGACATGGATTTTGACGAGCGCACGTACAACCAGTTATGGCAAAAAATCCAACGCGAAAATGCGGCCGCCATCGACGACTTGCTCGTCACCCATCAACTGGATGCCCTGGTGCTGGACGTCGGCTCACCCGGCTTGAACGTCGCCCCGCTGGCGGGGTATCCCGGCATCATGGTGCCTTCCGGGATCGACGATGGCGGGGTGCCTACCTCGGTGTTCTTCTTCGGCACACGCTGGAGCGAGGCCAGGCTTCTGGCGTTGGCGTACGGTTATGAACAAGTATCCCGTGCGCGGCGGGCACCGGCGTTTAATCCGTAGGCAGTGGCGGTTGCTGGTCAGGAGCTGGCAAAAAAACATGTGCAGGCGTCGGCCCGGCGCTTCAGGTGAAAACCACCTCAATTCGCCCCTCTTTTCTAGATCGAGGGGCCGACTTGACGATGATTTGCACATCACGCCCGAGCAGCAAAAGGCATTCCATCATCTTGGCTTCACTGATGCCGCGAAACTTTCCGCGCAACATTTCGGAGAGCTTGGGCTGTGACAGCCCCAGGATTACTGACGCTTGAACCTGGGTCAAATGCCGAGCCTTGATGATCTCGCCAATTTTTGCGGCCAGTTGGGATTTGACTCGCATTTCATTGGCGTCGGGTATCCCGAGGTCGGCATAGACGTTCCCGCTGCTTTCTTCGATTTCAATCATTTTCTGATCCTTTCGCATGAGCCTGCGCCGCTTGAAATCTCTTCCTGATCAAATCAATGTCGCCCTGCGCGGTTTTGATTCCCGTAGTCGACTTCTTTTGAAAACAGTGCAGAACATAAATGGCACTACTAAAACGGACGGTATAAACGGCGCGGTAGGTATTCGTATCGAAGTCCTCGACCACCTCAAGAACTCCAGCGCCTCCAAAACCTTTTAGAGGCTTTGCGTCCGGATGCTTCGCACCACTTTGTGCCAAATCCAGAGCATGACCAAAAACGTCCTGTACATCGGCCGGCATTTCCTTGAGATCCTTCTTGCTGCTGCTAACCCACAGGAGTGACTTCCTTGTACTCATGGGAAAATATACCTATATGGGGATAATCGTCAATCGATGATTGCTCACTCAACCATCGCATAATCCGCCCGCCCCACCGGATTCGGCGTCGAGCCCTTCACATTCATCCCTCTCCCCGGCGCAAACCCCGGGAAAAACACCAACCCCTCCGCTTCAAACCGGTAAGCCAACGCCAGCCGGGTTACATCCAGCACATCACGCTCGGCTTCGAATCGTTGAATGGCGTCAACCGAAACGCCGGATTCTTCAGACAGCTCTTCGATACTCCAACCCAGCATCGCCCGGGCCTGGGCGCAGTGGGTTGGCGTGAATTGGAAAAGGGCGATACGTTCCAGGGTGATCTTCATCGCATAAGAGGCCATGGTGTTCTCCGGGCTCGAGAGTGTCGGTTCAAAATACACTGTGTTTTTGTACAGTTGTTTTGCCCCCGGATCAAACTCATTTTTTGATGCATCCTATTTCGCCCCTCCAGCCAGACCGACGGTGGCTCTCCCGGCACCCGGCGAAACATCGTCGAAAATGCCGCCGGACTCTCATAACCAAAATCCAAACGTGAGCATCCGGTTATCGACCAAGCCCCTTATGTCGGGCGGCTTTCGGACCGAGTGCATGCCCGAACCTACGTGGGTTTGATAGTTTTGGTGATGCTAAGCACGTGAACCAGGCAAGGTTGGAATCAGCAGGCCAATGCCCAGGAATATGCCTTCGCACCGTTCAAAATTTCACGCAGGAGAGCCTCATGTCGATACTCGAAAGCGACTGGAAGAAATTCAAGGAATTGCGCAAGATTGCGCTCGATCGTTTCTGCCAAAGTGTACTGGCTGATGCCAACACCATCACCAGGCATGACGCGCTTTCGTCGCAAGCCAGGTATGTAATGCTTTATCGCTTGATGCGCGATCGGCACAACGACATAGGCCGGATTTTCGACGCCTACAGTCGCTACAAGGCACCCATGGCCCTTCGATTGATGGTCGGGCACGACTTATTGACCGATGCAGAACTCTCGGTTCTCAGCGAGGCAGCGCTGGAGGAGCTTGCTGACGTTGTTCGCCAGCCCTATGAGCTTGAATGGATTGAAGAGATCGCGCGAGAAGACTGAGCATCACTCATCGCATTAAACAAAGGACCACGAATGTTGATCTTCAACTGCACCGAAGCGGCCAGTAACTTCT
>Ga0247818_10000411_pt1 | contig 26758 bp, 24 predicted proteins | sample 13C_Glucose_Day1_FD_192424 | JGI IMG/M metagenome (GOLD analysis project Ga0247818, IMG submission 192424) | Soil microbial communities from agricultural site in Penn Yan, New York, United States - 13C_Glucose_Day1 | ecosystem: Environmental > Terrestrial > Soil > Agricultural land | place... | reverse complement strand
AGACCGCGTGGACGATGTCATCTTCGGCTACACGTGCGGCAACGACCTCACGGCCCGCGACGTCCAGAAAACGGACCTGCAGTGGACCCGCGCCAAGGGCTTCGACACCTCCGCGCCGCTGGGGCCCTGGATCGAGACCGACCTGGACACGGAGGACCTGCGGATCCAGGGCAGGCTCAACGGTGAAGTGCGCCAGGACGGCAGCACCAGCCAGATGATCCGCGGCGTGCGCGAACTGGTGTCGGTGGTATCGCAGGCGTTTACCCTGCTGCCGGGCGACGTGATCATGACCGGCACGCCCGCCGGCGTGGGCCTGGTCAAGGAGGGCGACCGCTTCGAGGTGGAAATCGAGGGCATCGGACGGCTTTCCAACCCCATCGTCCGCCGCTAGGCCTGTCCGGCCGGCGGAAGGCCGGACCCGGCCAGGCGGGTAAAGTTGAAGCCACTATGACTATCGCTTCTTCGTCACCCGCCGCAGCCATTCCGCCCGTTACCGCCGAGACGCCCGTCCGGGTCCGTTTCTGCCCGTCGCCCACGGGTACCCCGCACGTTGGACTGATCCGGACGGCCCTGTTCAACTGGGCCTACGCGCGCCACACCAAGGGCACGCTGGTTTTCCGCATCGAGGACACGGACGCGGCGCGGGACAGCGAGGAAAGCTACCACCAGCTGCTCGACGCATTGAAGTGGCTGGGCATCGACTGGGACGAGGGCGTTGAGGTCGGCGGCCCGCACGAGCCGTACCGGCAGTCCCAGCGCGGCGACATCTACCAGGACGTCATCAAGCGGCTGCATGACGGCGGGTTCATCTACGAGTCCTTCTCCACCCCGGAGGAGATCGAGGCGCGCCACCGCGCGGCCGGACGGGACCCGAAGCTTGGCTACGACGGCTTTGACCGGCACCTGACGGAGGAGCAGCTGGCGCAGTACCGGGCGGAGGGCCGGCAGGCTGTCCTCCGCCTGCGCATGCCGGACGAGGACATCACGTTCACCGACCTGGTCCGCGGCGACATCACGTTCAAGGCCGGTTCCGTCCCTGACTTCGCCGTGGTGCGGGCCAACGGTGCTCCGCTCTACACGCTGGTCAACCCGGTGGACGACGCTCTGATGGGCATCACCCATGTGCTGCGCGGCGAGGACCTGCTCAGCTCCACGCCCCGCCAGATCGCCCTGTACCGGGCGCTGTACGCCATCGGCGTCGCCGAGTACATGCCGGAGTTCGGCCACCTTCCCTACGTCATGGGCCAGGGCAACAAGAAGCTGTCCAAGCGCGACCCCGAGTCCAGCCTGTTCCTGCATCGGGAGCGGGGCTTCATCCCGGAAGGGCTGCTGAACTACCTGTCCCTGCTGGGCTGGTCCCTCAGCGCGGACGAGGACATCTTTACGGTGGAGCAGCTTGTGGAGCACTTTGACGTCCACGACGTCCTGGCCAACCCGGCCCGCTTCGACCTGAAGAAGGCCGAGGCCATCAACGGCACCCACGTCCGGATGCTCGAGCCCAAGGTGTTCCGTGACCGCGTTGCGCACTACCTGCGCGAGGCAGGCCTGGTGGGGGAGATCCTGACAGACCGCGAAGAGGAAATCGTCACCGAGGCGGCGCCGCTGATCCAGGAACGCATCACGCTCCTGGGCGAAGCCCCGGACATGCTGGCGTTCCTGTTCAAGGCCGATGACGCCATCGACATCGCCGACGACGCACGCAAAGGCCTTCCCGCCAACCTTCCCGAGGTCCTTGATGCCGCCATCGCCGCGCTGGAACCGGTGGCGGAATGGACGCCGGACAACATCCAGGCCGCACTCAAGCAGGCCCTGGTGGAGGACATGGGCATCAAGCCGAGGCTTGCCTTCGGCCCGGTGCGCACGGCCGTTTCCGGCCGCCGCGTGTCGCCGCCGCTGTTTGAGTCCATGGTGATCCTGGGCAAGGAGTCCTCCCTGCGCCGGCTCCGCGCCTTCCGCGGCTGATGACCGCTCCCAGCCAAGCGGCCCGAGCCGGCATACTGGAGACACCTTTCGGCCGTGTCCGGGGCGTCCTGTTCGACATTGACGACACCCTGGTGGACCTCGAGTATTCGATGACCACCGCGCTGCGCGAGGTCAGCGAACACCTCCTGCCCGGACTGGACCAGGCCGGGTGGGAGCGGTTCGGCCGCATCTTCACCCACGAGACCACCCACTTCTACGACCGCTACCTGGCCGGCGAGCTGACGTTCAACGAACAACGCCTGCTCCGCGGGCGTGCGGCACTGGGACACTTCGGCGTTGACCTGGGCGAGGGCGAGGAGTCGCACCGGTGGCTGGCGGCCTACATGGAGAAGCAGCCCGCGTACGTGAAGCCGTTCCCCGATGTGCTGCCCCTCCTGGACGTCCTGGACAATGCGGGAGTGCCCTACGGCGCCGTGAGCAACAACGTCCATGACTACCAGCGCGCCAAGTTGGACGGGGCCGGGCTGGAGCGGATCACGCACCTGGTGGGCACGGACACGCTTGGCGTGGCCAAGCCCGATCCGGCCATGTACCTTGAGGGCGTCCGGCTGCTGGGCACTGCCCCGGGCGAAACGCTGTACGTGGGCGATAACCGGCTGCTGGATGCGGAGGGTTCGACGGCGGCAGGGCTGCTGGGCGTCTGGCTGAACCGCATGGGTGAGGTTGTGGAGGGCTTCGAGGGCAGCATGGTTGCTTCCCTGGAGGAACTGCTGGCCTAACCGGACCAGCCGGCCACATAGGCGTTGCAGGCCGGGACCGCGGCCCCCTTTTTTGCAGGGCCGCGGTCCCGGCCTGTCTGCGTCAGCTGTCAGGGGGCCCGCAGGCCCGCGGCACGGCGGCGCAGGAGCAGGTAGGCCGCGACGGCGGCGGCCACGAGCAGCGCGATCAGCAGCAGGGCGATGCCCGGGTTGTCCAGCCAGGACGACGGCGACACTGCCGCCACTTTCGTGTGCAGCTCCTGCGTGCCGGCAGCGATTTTCGCGTTGCCGTCCGCCAGCTTGCCGGCGCCTTCCGCCAGTTTGCCGGAACCGTCGTCCAGCCGGCCGTTGCCATCGGCCAGCTGACCGGATCCTTCGGCGAGCCGTGCGGACCCCGATTCCAGTTGGCCCGTCCCACTGCTGAGCTTGACGGTTCCGTCGGAGAGGGCTTCCGTTCCCGCCAGCAGGCCCGGGTTCGCCGGGTCGCCGCCGCCGTTGATGCCCGCGCTGAGCCGGGTGGTGCCGTCCTGGAGGTTGTTGGCGGCGTAGATCAGGCCGGGACGGTCGGGGTCGCCCGGCACACCGTCCATCCCCACCCGGATCTTCGCCGTCCCCTCGGCCAGCATCGACGTGCCCAGCACCACGCCCGGGTTCTGCGGATCCGTCGCATTGAGCTTTTCCGCCAGGGTGGCAAAGCCCGCCTTCAACCGTCCGGCGCCGTCGTTCAACTCGCCGGCTCCCGTGGCCAGCCTGCCCGTTCCGGTCTTCAGCTGCCCGGCGCCGTCGTCCAGGGCCCCGGCCCCGCCGTTGACCTTTGCTGCGCCGGCGTCAAGCTGTACCGCCCCGGCATAGGCCCTCCGGCCGCCGTCGGCCAGCTTGGCTATCTGGTCCTTGATCACTGCAAGGGGTACCAGGCCCTGCGGTCCGTTCGCTGCCGCTTCGAGCTGGTCCAGTCCCTGGCTGAGTGCGGCGAGCCCGTCGCCCTGTGCGGGGTCGTTGCCGGCACCCGGGTAACCCTTGAGCCGGTTTGCTCCGGCTGCCAGCTGGCCGGTGCCGTCCTTCAGCGCTGCGGTCCCGCTGCGCAGCTTGGTGGCGCCGGCATCAAGATCGCCGGCACCTGCGGCGAGCTGGCCCGTGCCTGCAGCGATCCGGCCCGCGCCGTCAGCAAGGTTGTTGGGTGCATTTCCGGATGCGGTTGGGGTCAGCGCAGCGGAAAGAGCGACGGCGCCGGACTGAAGCTTCCGTGCGCCGTCGTCCACCTGGTAGACACCCGGTACCAGCTTGTTCAGCACATCATTCTGCAGCTTGGTGGTACCGGCGTGCAGCTTGTCCACCCCTGGTGCCAGCTGGTCGCGGACTCCGGAGAAGATCCGGCCGGCCCCCGACTGCAGGGCCGCGGCGCCGGCATTCAATTCGCTGCTGCCGTCCCTGACCTTGTCCGAGCCGTCCTTCACCTGCGCCGCGCCTTTGTTCGCGGCCCCTGCTCCTGCTGCCAGCTGGCCCGAACCGTCTTTGAGTTGGTTGGCCCCCGCGGCAGCCTGCTCTGCTCCGTCCATCAGCTGCGCGGCACCGTTGGCGATCTGGCCCGTGAGGAAGGTATAAACCGCAAGGAAAAGAGCCAGCAGCAGGGACAGTGCGGTGATGGCGATGGATTGGGACCGGGTTTTGGGCTTGGCTGTTGCGATGGATTCTGTGCGGGTTGTCAACGCTGACACTTCCTAACTGGGCCACCGGGCGACGCTGCCCGGTGGTCGAAACCGTTGGTGGGAGGGCCATCCTGTTTCCTCGTGGGGGTGCCCGGATAGCGGGACGGGAAGTTGTTACTGATGGGTAACTTACTCGAGGGTAACCATACGGCGGGAGCGTGGGCAAGGGCCCGCATGGAGAAGTCCATGCGGCTGCCGGCGACTTCGTCGATCCCGATTTGTGCGAGCCGAAAGTCTCGGGTAAAGTAATTTCTCGTGCTGAGGCGCACGGAGCAGGGAAAAAGCCCTGAAAACCGGCCCGAAAGTGCCATTGGGATATGGTGTAATTGGCAACACTACGGTTTCTGGTACCGTCATTCTAGGTTCGAGTCCTGGTATCCCAGCTCTGATTTGAAAGCTGGCTTCAGCTGGAATTCAGTAGGTTTCCACTCGGTTCGCCGATTTGAAACCACGGCAAAGTGTGTGAAATACTCACTGAGCTTGAGCGGCGGAAACGCTGCCGGAAGTACTCTGGCCCCATCGTATAGCGGCCTAGTACGCCGCCCTCTCACGGCGGTAACGCGGGTTCGAATCCCGCTGGGGTCACCATCGAAATGGTCCCGGGCATTAGCCCGGGGCCATTTTTTATGAGCATCAGGCCGGTTCCCCTCCAGCCGGACGAGACCGCCTATCGTTTCGAAGGAAACCGTCCTGCTGCGGGGGAATTCCCTGCTGGGGACGACACGCGGTGGAACTTCGCGCCCCCTACTCAACTGGCATGATGTAGCTGTGACCTCCCATGACGAGCACGGCCGCCCCATCCCGCCGGTGCCGCACGCCATGGCGGCAGTGACCCTGCTGGAGGAGATCCGCAGCGGCCTGGACGATGTGCTGCTGCCGCTCGCGCTGCCGGGCGCGGACCAGGCACGCCGCGAAACGTCGGCCGCAAGGGCGCAGCTGGACGACTACATCCTTCCGCGGTACCGGAGCCTGGACGCCCCCTTGCTTGCCGTCGTCGGCGGTTCCACCGGTGCCGGCAAATCCACCCTGGTGAACGGGCTCGTGGGGCATCCCGTCACGCGGGCCGGGGCCATCCGCCCCACTACCCGCCAGCCCATCCTGCTGCACAACCCCGCGGAGGGAACATGGTTTGAAGGGCAGCGGGTCCTGCCCGGGCTAAGCCGGATCCGCGGTACCCTCGCCGGCAGTCCGGCCGCCGCGGGCGCCATGCCGGAGCCGCGCGACGCCGCTTCGCTGGTGCTGCTGGCCGATCCGGCGGTTCCGGCCGGCATCGCACTCCTTGACGCCCCGGACGTTGACTCCATTTCCGACCAAAACCGCCTGCTGGCCGGGCAACTGCTGGCCGCCGCGGACTTGTGGGTGTTTGTCACCACAGCCAACCGGTACGCGGACGCCGTTCCCTGGAAGCTCCTCCTGGACGCGGCGGCGCGGGACATTACTGTGGCAGTGGTGCTGGACCGGGTGCCGCCGGGCGCGCAGGCGGAGGTAAGCGAGGACCTCCGCGGCCTGCTCGACCGGGAGGGGCTCGGTGGGAGCCGGCTGTTCATCATCGCCGAGACGGTCCTTGATCCGCACGGCATGCTGCCTCCCGGCGCTGTCAATGAGCTGCGGGACTGGCTTGGTGCCCTGGCCGCCGATGCTGCCGGCCGGGCCGCCGTCGCACGGCGGACCCTGAATGGAACCGTCCGCGCCCTGGCCCATCGGATTCCGGATATCGCCGGCGCCGTCCGTGAGCAGGAGCTGGCCGCCTCGCGACTTGAGGCCGACGCCGTGGCGGCTTACGCGGATGCCGCCAAGCGGATCCTTGATGCCACCCGCGACGGTGCACTCCTCCGGGGCGAAGTGCTGGCCCGGTGGCAGGATTTTGTGGGCACCGGTGAATTCTTCCGCGCCCTTGAGCAGAATGTGGGGCGGTTCCGGGACAGGCTGGGGGCCTTCTTCCGCGGTGAACCGGCACCGGCCGTCGGGGTTGAGGCGGCCATCGAAACCGGGCTTCAGGCCGTCATTGTGGACGAGGCAGCCAACGCAGCGGAGGACACCGACCAGCGGTGGCGCTCAGACCCCGCGGGGCGGCAGCTGCTGGGTCCGGACGACCTGTCGGGGACGGCGCCCGGGTTCGCCGAACGGGCAGCAGCGGAAATCCGGGCGTGGCAGGAAGCCCTGATGGAGCTGATCCGGACGGAAGGCCAGGGACGGCGGACGCAGGCCCGGTGGCTGTCCTTTGGCATCAACGGCCTCGGCGCCGCGCTGATGATCGTGGTGTTTTCGATGACTGCGGGCCTGACCGGACTGGAGATCGGCGTGGCGGGCGGAACCGCCGTCGTGGGCCAGCGCCTGCTGGAAGCGGTGTTCGGCGAGGACGCCGTGCGCCGCATGGCTGATAAAGCCCGTGAAGATCTGGCCACGCGGTGCCGGCGCCTGCTGGCAGACGAGCAGGAGAAGTTCCTGCAGCGGCTGCCGGAAGGCAATCCCGCCCTCGCACAACGCCTTGCTGCGCAGGCCGGGGAACTGGCCCGGCTGGCGGAGAGCGCGTGAGCCGCCACAGCGGGGCACACGCGTCCTCCAAACTGGACGCCCGGCTCCAGGCGCTCCAGGACGCCCGGGAGCTGGGGGAGGGGGTCCTGCCGGACCAGGCGCTGCAGGACGTGTTCGACGTCCTGGAGCGCGCAAGTTCCCGCCGTTCCTTGTCCGGCGACCACACCGTGGTGGGATTTTTCGGGGCCACCGGAAGCGGCAAGTCCTCCCTCTTCAACGCGGTCAGCGGCGCGGAGATCGCGACGGCGGCGGCCCGCCGTCCGACGACATCGGAACCACTGGCAGGTGTTTGGGGAGCGGCAGGCAGCGAAGCCCTCCTCGACTGGCTGGAAGTGGGAAACCGGCATCACGCCGCGCCGGTGGACGGCTTCGCCGACGAACAGACGGGGCTGATCCTGCTCGATCTGCCTGACTTCGACTCCACCCATGCAGCCAACCGCGGGATCGTGCAGCGGATGGTGGGGATGGTGGACGTCCTGGTGTGGGTGCTGGACCCGCAGAAGTATGCCGACGCTGCCGTCCACCATGGGTTCCTGGCGCCGCACGCTTCGCACGGGGCCGTCACGCTTGTGGTCCTGAACCAGGTGGACCGGCTCCCGGAACACGATGTGCAGCCCGTGCTCGACTCGCTGCACGCAATCCTTGCAGGTGAAGGGCTGGGACAGGTGCGGGTCCTCCCTTCATCGGCGGTGACGGGGGCGGGGATCGGGGAAGTGCGGGCGGCGATCCGGAAGGTGGCCGTCCAGCGCCAGGCCCAGTCCCGGCGGCTGGAGGCGGATATCAGCAAGGCCGGGCAGGACCTGCGGCAGGCTTCCGGGGACGGCGACGCCGCAGGGGTCCGGCCGGCCGCCAGGTCCCGGCTCGCGGGCGAACTGGCTGTGGCAGCGAACGTGCCTGCCGTGGTGCGGGCCGTCGGCCAGTCCTACCGGCTGGAGTCCGTCCGGCGCACCGGCTGGCCCGTCACCCGCTGGCTCTCCAGGTTCCGCCCGGACCCGCTGCGCCGCCTCAATCTCCGCAGGGATTCACCTGCCGGGCTGAACCGGACCTCCCTGCCGGCCGCCGGCGCGCCGGAGCGGGCCCGGACGGACGCTGCCGTCAGGGAATTTGCTGACGCGGCCAGCGAGGGGGCTCCGGGACCCTGGCGGGCAGCGATTAGGGGGAGGGCCAGGGCCGGCCGGGACCGGCTGCCCGACGCCCTGGACCAGGCCATCGCCGGGACCGACATCGGGGCCAACCGCAAGGCGTGGTGGTGGGGTGCCTTCAACGTGGTTCAGTGGCTGGCGCTGCTGACGGTGCTGGGCGGCCTGGGCTGGCTTGGCGTCCTGGCCGGACTGGCCTACCTGCAGCTGCCGGTGCCCGAAGTTCCACGCGCGGAAGGCTGGCCGGTACCCACCCTGATGATCGCCTTCGGCCTGGTGCTGGGGATATTTTTGGCGGTCACCGGCCGTTTCATTGCGTCCGGTGCTGCCCGGGCGCGGGCTGCAAGGGCACGACGGCGGCTGAACAGCGCCGTGGCAGCGGCGGCGCAGGAGCTGGTGGTGGCGCCCGTGGAGGAGGAGATTGCCAGGCTGGCAGCCTTCAACAAGGCGCTGAAGAAGGCCATGGGGCCGTAGGGCTGCTACCGGCCCATAATGACCTAGCCGCCCGCCAGGGCGGCCGCGGCGTCCCGGACCTTGATGAGGGTGCGCAGGTTGCGGGTGGTGGTTGCGGCCTTGAACTTCGTTTTCGCGCTGATCTTGCTGAAGGGGCTGTCCAGTGTCCCTCCCGCCGGGGCCAGCCAGGCAAGCGCTTCGGGCCCCAGCCGCTGCTGGTCCTGGCTTTCAAGGGCTGACCCGGCCGCCTCCAGTTCGTCAAGGACGGCGGTGTCCGAGGACAGGGTGATATAGGTGTGGGTGGACCTGTCGTCGTCCGGGTAGGGGCAGCCATCCACCAGTTGGGCCACCCGCCCGGCGTCCAGGACCACAACCCACGCTTCATAGCCAAAGGCGGCCCGGAGGCACTTTTCGCATTCCTGTTTGACCGCTGCCGCGTCCAGGGTGCTGCTGAGCACCACGTTTCCGCTGGCCAGCAGGGTCTTTGCGTCCGTGAAGCCGCAGGATTTCAGCGCGTCCCGCAGGTCCGCCATCTTGATATTGATCCCGCCCACGTTGATGCCGCGGAGGAACACCGCATAGCTGCCCATGGGCACAGCCTAGCGGCCGGAGCCCCGGTGGGGCCGGCAGGAGCCTAGTCGTTGTTCTTGCGGAGGGCCTCGGTGAGGATGCGCCCGGCATTGCAGACAACTTCGGCGTGCAGGCGGCCGGGCTGGCGGGTCAGCCGCTCAATTGGACCGGAAATGGAGACGGCGGCAATCACCCTGCCGGACGGACCCCTCACCGGTGCCGAAACGGAGGCGACCCCCGGCTCACGCTCGCCAAGGCTCTGTCCCCAGCCCCGGCGTCGTACTCCTGCCAGGACGGTCGGCGTGAAACGGGCCGACTGCAGGCCCTCGAGGAGCCTGTCGTGATCCTCCCAGGCGAGCAGGACCTGCGCGGCAGAGCCGGCCTTCATGGACAACTGCGTGCCCACGGGAATGGTGTCGCGCAGGCCGATGGGGCGCTCCGCGGAGGCGACGCATACGCGCCAGTCACCCTGCCTGCGGAAGATCTGGGCGCTTTCGCCGGTGGCATCGCGCAGTTGCATGAGTACGGGCCCGGCCGAGGCGATCAGGCGGTCTTCCCCGGCGGCGGAGGCAAGCTCCACAAGCCTGCTGCCGAGCACGAACCGGCCCTGGATGTCTCGGCTGACCAGCCGGTGGTGCACCAGCGCCAAAGCGAGGCGGTGGACAGTGGGCCGGGCCAGGCCGGTGGCGGCTACCAGCTGCGCCAGCGTGGTGGGGCCGGCCTCAAGGGCATCGAGCACCTGGGCCGCTTTATCAATGACACCGACTCCACTAGAATTGTCCATGTAATGATATTGCCGTCTCAATATCTGAGATGCAAATCTTTCGGCTGGCGCAGCGCGGAGCCGTCCTGATTCAGTTGGATCAATCAGCCAAACAGCAGTGAAGGGAGATGGCCATGGCAAAGACATTGGCCGAGAAAGTCTGGGACGCACATGTGGTGCGCAAAGGTGACGGCGATGGTGCCAACGCCCAGCCGGACCTTCTGTACATCGACCTTCACCTGGTCCACGAAGTCACGTCCCCGCAGGCGTTCGAAGGCCTGCGGCTGGCCGGCCGCAAGCTGCGCCGGCCGGACCTGACCATTGCCACCGAGGACCACAACACCCCCACGCTGGACATCGACAAACCGATTGCCGACCTGACCAGCCGCACCCAGATCCAGACCCTGCGCAACAACTGCGCGGAGTTCGGCGTCCGGCTGCACAGCCTGGGCGATGCCGAGCAGGGCATCGTGCACGTGGTGGGCCCGCAGCTGGGCCTCACCCAGCCCGGCATGACGGTGGTCTGCGGCGACTCGCATACATCCACCCACGGCGCTTTCGGTGCGCTGGCCATGGGCATCGGCACCTCCGAGGTGGAGCACGTCATGGCCACCCAGACCCTGTCCCTGAAGCCGTTCAAGACCATGGCCATCAACGTCGAGGGCACACTGCGTCCCGGCGTCACCGCCAAGGACATCATCCTCGCCGTGATCGCCAAGATCGGCACCGGCGGCGGCCAGGGCTACGTCCTGGAATACCGCGGGTCGGCGATCCGCGCCCTGTCCATGGAAGCGCGCATGACCATCTGCAACATGTCCATCGAAGCCGGCGCCCGCGCCGGCATGGTGGCCCCGGACGAAACCACCTACGAGTACATGAAGGGCCGCCCCCACGCGCCGGAAGGCGAGGACTGGGACGCCGCCGTGGAGTACTGGAATACGCTGCGTACCGACGACGACGCCACCTTCGACGTGCAGGTTGACCTGGACGCCAACACCCTGGAGCCGTTCGTCACCTGGGGCACCAACCCCGGCCAGGGCGTGTCCCTGTCCGAGTCCGTTCCGTCACCCGGGGACTTCGGTGACGAAAACGCCAAGGCCGCTGCCGAGCGCGCCCTGCAGTACATGGGACTCGAAGCCGGCACGCCCATGAAGGACATCCGCGTGGACACCGTCTTCCTGGGCTCCTGCACCAACTCCCGGATGGAGGACCTGCGTGCCGCTGCCGACATCATCCGCGGCCGGCAAAAGGATCCGAACATCCGGATGCTGGTGGTCCCCGGCTCTGCCCGCGTTCGGCTGGAAGCCGAGGCCGAGGGCCTGGACAAGGTCTTCAAGGACTTCGGTGCCGAGTGGCGCTTTGCCGGCTGCTCCATGTGCCTGGGCATGAACCCGGACCAGCTGGAGGTGGGGGAGCGTTGCGCCTCAACCTCCAACCGAAACTTCGAAGGCCGGCAGGGCAAGGGTGGCCGCACCCACCTGGTCTCCCCGGTGGTGGCCGCAGCCACGGCAGTACGGGGCACGCTCAGCTCTCCATCGGACCTTGACCCGGCTCCCGAACCCGCCGCCATCCGCATCGACGCAGCCTAGGACAGCACAAATGGAAAAGTTCACCAAGCACACCGGTATCGGCGTCCCGCTGCGCCAGAGCAACGTCGACACCGACCAGATCATCCCCGCGGTCTACCTCAAGCGGATCACCCGGACCGGCTTCGAGGACGCGCTCTTCTCCGCCTGGCGCAAGGACCCCTCCTTCATCCTGAACCAGGAGCCCTACAACGCGGGATCGGTCCTGGTGGCAGGCCCCGATTTCGGCACCGGTTCCTCCCGTGAACACGCGGTCTGGGCGCTGAAGGACTACGGTTTCAAAGCCGTCCTGTCCTCCCGGTTCGCCGACATCTTCCGCGGCAACTCGGGCAAGCAGGGACTTCTGGCCGCGCAGGTTGCGCAGGACGACATCGAGCTCATCTGGAAGGAACTCGAAAACGCCCCGGGAACCCAGGTCACCGTGGACCTCGAGTCCAAGACCGTCGTCTGCGGCAACATCGTGGCGCCGTTCGACATCGACGACTACACCCGCTGGCGGCTCCTGGAAGGCCTCGACGACATCGGGCTGACCCTCCAGCACGAAGCCGACATCACCGCCTACGAGGCGACCCGCCAGGCGTTCAAGCCCAAGACCCTGCCGGCGAAGCTTTCCTAGCCCCGGGGCCACCATCCCGGCGGCGTGGCGCAGCGGGCGAAGGCCGCGCCACGCCCCGCCGCCGGTACCCCCTTATTTCGGTTCGGTAACGCGACCTCCTATGCTTGGTTGGAGCCTTTGCAAGGTTTTGGGGGCTAGTGATCGTGAGGAAACCGGTATATGAGTAGTGTTCTGACAATCCGCGGCGGTGTCCCGCTTACAGGCCGCGTCAGCGTCCGTGGGGCAAAGAATCTTGTCCCCAAGGCAATGGTGGCGGCGTTGCTGGGCAACGAACCCTCGGTGTTGCGGAACGTGCCGGAGATCAAGGACGTGGAGGTGGTCACCTCCCTGCTGCAGCTGCATGGGGTGACCGTGGAGAAGGACCCGGTCAACGGTGACCTCACCCTCGATCCCAAGGCCGCAAAGACGGCGCCGAGCACCGCGATCGATGCCCATGCCGGTGACTCCCGCATCCCCATCCTGCTGTGCGGACCGCTGATCCATGCCATTGGCGAAGCCTTCATTCCCGACCTGGGCGGCTGCAAGATCGGCGACCGTCCCATCGACTACCACCTGGATGTCCTGCGCCAGTTCGGTGCCGTCGTGGAGAAGCGCCCCGGTGGCATCCACATCTCTGCACCCAAGGGCCTGCACGGCGCCAAGATCTCGCTGCCGTACCCGTCCGTGGGCGCCACCGAGCAGGTCCTGCTGAGCGCCACCCGCGCGGAAGGCATCACGGAGCTGTCCGGCGCCGCCACCGAGCCGGAAATCATCGACCTTATCGCCGTGCTGCAGAAGATGGGCGCCATCATCAGCGTGCAGACGGACCGGACCATCCGCATCGAGGGTGTCCGTGACCTCGGCGGCTACAACCACCGTGCCCTCTCGGACCGCAACGAATCGGCGTCCTGGGCTTCGGCCGCACTGGTGACCCGCGGCGACATCTTCGTTGAAGGCGCATCCCAGCGCGACATGATGACGTTCCTGAACACCTACCGCAAGGTGGGCGGCGGAATGGACATCGGCGAGGACGGCATCCGGTTCTACCACAAGGGCGGAAAGCTGAACCCGCTGGTCCTTGAAACGGATGTCCACCCCGGCTTCATGACGGACTGGCAGCAGCCCCTGGTGGTTGCGCTGACCCAGGCCGAGGGCGTATCGATCGTGCACGAGACGGTGTATGAGAACCGTTTTGGCTTCACCGACGCCCTGATCCGCATGGGCGCCAGCATCCAGGTGCACCGGGAATGCCTGGGCAGTGTCCCGTGCCGGTTCGGCCAGCGCAACTTCCTGCACTCCGCGGTGATTTCCGGACCCACCCAGCTCAAGGGAACCGACATTGATGTCCCCGACCTGCGCGGCGGGTTCAGCCACCTGATTGCCGCCCTGGCCGCCACCGGAACGTCCCGGGTCACCGGCATCGACATCATCAACCGGGGCTACGAGCGGTTCACGGAAAAGCTCGCCGGCCTTGGGGCCGACTTCGACATCACCACCACGAAGTAGCGCGGCACCGTGAAGGAATCGGCCAAAAGCAAGGCCACATTTGTTTTCATTGCCAGCATCGCCCGGCCGCTGCTGAACCTGATGATGTCCAAGACGTGGGAAGGCACCGAAAAGCTTCCCGCCGGCGGCTTCATCGCAGCCCCCAACCACTGCACGGAGATCGACCCCCTTGTTGTGGGGCACATGCTCTACAACCAGAAGCGTGCCCCGCACTTCCTGGCCAAGGCCGCGCTGTTCAAGGTTCCCGGCCTGGGTGCGCTCCTGCGCGCCACCAAGCAGGTGCCGGTGGAGCGCTCGACGGCGGGAGCGAACCGATCGCTGCAAGTGGCCCAGGAGATTGTGGCTGAGGGCGGGGCGATCATCATCTACCCGGAGGGAACGCTGACACGCGATCCCGGGCTTTGGCCGATGAAGGGGCATACCGGCGCGGCAAGGCTGGCCCTCGAAGGCGATATTCCGGTGGTGCCCATTGCCCACTGGGGCGCGCACGAGGTGTTCCCCAGGTACGGCAAGCGGTTCCACGTGTTCCCCCGGAAGCACTCACGCGTCGTCGTGGGCGAACCGGTGGACCTGAGTGCGTTCCGCGGCCGCCCGCTGGACAAGGCCACCCTGACGGAGGCGACGGAAGTGATCATGGACGCGATCACGGCTTTGCTGGCAGGCCTGCGCGGCGAGCAGCCTCCCGCCGAACGCTGGGACCCGGCCAAGCGGCCGCAGGCCAAGCACGGACGGTTCGTTGACCGCGGCGAGCCCGAATCAGGAACGGAAGCTCCGTGACCGCTGACGGGAAGCCGGGGGCGGCGGGCACGGTAGCCGTCCTGGGTGCGGGATCGTGGGGGACAACCTTCGCGAAGATCCTCGCGGACGCTGCGATTGCCGCCGGAACGCCGCGCGTCATCAGGCTTTGGGGCAGGCGCGCCGGGGTGGTCGAAGAGATCAACAACTGCCACCGCAACAGTGAGTACCTCAAGGACATCGTCCTGCCGGAGAGCATCACGGCGTCCACAGACGTCCGCGGAGTCCTGGCGGGAGCCGACCTGGTGGTGCTGGCGGTTCCGGCCCAGTCGCTGCGCCCGCAGCTGCGCGAATGGAAGGACATGATCGCTCCCGGAGCTGTTGTGGTCTCCCTGATGAAGGGGCTGGAGCTGGGCACGGACGCGCGGATGAGCGAGGTCATCGCACAGGAACTGGGCCTGCCGCTGGAACGCATCGCAGTTGTCTCGGGACCCAACCTCGCCATGGAAATTGCGCGGGAAGAGCCTACGGCATCAGTCGTGGCATGCGCTGACTCCGCCACTGCAGGCTGGCTCGCCCGGACCTGCACCGCCCCCTACTTCCGGCCCTACACCACGGCCGATGTGGTCGGCGTCGAAATCGGCGGCATCGTCAAGAACGTGATTGCGCTGGCAGTAGGCATCTGTGAGGGCAAGCAGATGGGGGACAACACCAAGGCCTCGGTGATTACCCGGGGACTCGCGGAAACGTCCCGCCTCGCCTTGGCGCTGGGCGGCGAGGCCAAGACCATGGCCGGGCTCGCCGGGCTGGGCGACCTTGTGGCAACCTGTTCGTCCGCGCTGTCCCGGAACCACACGGCCGGGAGGCTGCTGGGCCAGGGCCTGACCCTGGAGGAGGTGGGCCGAAAGATGACCCAGACCGCCGAAGGCATCAAATCCGGCCAGGCCGTCCATGAACTCGCCGGCAAGCTCGGCGTCGACATGCCCATCACTGCCGCCGTCGTCGCGGTGCTGGCGGGCAAGCTGTCCGTTGACCAACTGGGGCCGGTTCTGCTGTCCCGGGAATTGAAACCTGAAGGCGATTACTGACCATGTCCCAAGACACACCCAACACAGGGGAAACTGCCACCAGCCGCAAGCCGCGGGTCGCCGTGCTTTTCGGCGGCCGCTCCAGCGAGCACGCCGTGAGCTGCGTCACCGCAGCAGGCGTGCTGGGCGCGATCAACAAGGACAAGTACGACGTCATCCCCATCGGGATTGCCAAAACCGGCCAGTGGGTTCTTGCCCCGGCCGAAACCACCCAGTGGTCGCTTGCCGCATCATCACTCCCCGAGGTAGTACCTTCCCCGCAGACCGTCACGCTTGCTGAGATCGGCGGGGAACACCAGCTGATCGTGGCGTCCCCCAACGAGGTTCCGCAGGAACTGGGCGCCGTCGACGTGGTCTTTCCGCTGTTGCACGGCCCCTTCGGCGAGGACGGGACCATCCAGGGGCTCCTTGAACTTTCCGACACCCGCTACGTCGGCGCCGGAGTCCTGGCATCGGCGGTCGGCATGGACAAGCACTACATGAAGGTGGTCTTCGAGGCCGCCGGACTCCGCGTGGGACCCTACGTGGCTGTGACCGACCGGCAGTGGCAGCGGGATCCCGAATCCGTCAGGAAGCAGGTGGACCGCCTCGGTTTCCCCGTCTTCGTCAAGCCGGCCCGTGCCGGCTCGTCGATGGGCATCTCCAAGGTTGATTCCCTTGAGGACCTGGACGCCGCGATCGAAGAGGCCCGCCGCCACGACCTCAAGCTGGTCATTGAAGCCGGAATTGTCGGCCGCGAAATCGAATGCGCTGTCCTGGAAGGCAGGGGCACCGATGCGCCCCGGACCTCGATGCCGGGCGAAATCTCGGTGTCCGGGGGGACGCACGAGTTCTACGACTTCAACGCCAAGTATGTGGAGGATGATGCCGCAGCCCTGAGCTGTCCCGCAGACATCCCCGCGGAAGCGATCTCCCGGGTCCGGGAGCTGGCGGCCGCCGCATTCGACGCCGTCGGCGCCGAGGGCCTGAGCCGCGTGGATTTCTTCTACACCCCCGAGGGCGAACTGATCATCAACGAGATCAACACCATGCCCGGCTTCACGCCCAAGAGCATGTACCCGCAGATGTGGGCAGCGTCCGGACTGGGCTACGCGGACCTGATCGACGAACTCATCCACCTGGCCCTGAACCGCAAAACCGGCCTTCGCTGATCCACGCCGGAACCCTCCCGGCGTGGGCCCACCCGCCTGGACCTACCGGCTCTTCGGCAGGTTCTGCAGGTCTTCCTGGCCCACGCAGTTCCGTGCTGACGGCACCTTTTCGGCAGCTGCTGCCAGGTCCGCGAGTACGGTTGCGGAGCTGATTTTGTCCGGGTCCATCAGGATTTCCGTGGCCGGTTCCCGCCCGTAGGTGGTCAGCGTCCACACGGGGTCGCCCTCCTTGATGACCCAGTCGACGCCGTTGACGGTCACGCAGCGGTCCGTCGTAGGGCCCGGCACATTGACGCCGCAGCGGAGGATGACAAGCGACGGGTCGCCCCAGGCTGCGGTGGCCTGGCTGTTGGTCTTCCGCAGCTTTGAATCGCCGATGGCGTCCGGCAGGGCCACCATCATCGGTGCGCACAGCGGATTGGCGGCGTCCCTGGCGGGCGTGACGTCCACCGCGGGGGAGCAGGCGGTCAAGGAAAGGGCGGCAATTCCCCCAACCATCGCCATCCTGGCGGCACGGGCGGACAGGGGCAGCTGGGGATGGTGCATGATCCCAGCCTATCGCCGCCGTCGTCCCCGCCCGGACACGATGTCGGCCGGGCGCGGTAGCGTAGTGGCGTGCCTGAAGACCTCCGTAACCGCGTCGCCTGCCAGCCCACCGTCGCCGGCCTTTCCGAAGCCGAGCTGCTGGACCGGATTTTTCCGCGCCTCCGGATGGCCGGGGGCCACACCGCCAGCACGTTGCTGGGTCCCGGCGATGACGCCGCCGTCGTCGCAGCCCCGGACGGCAGAACCGTCATCAGCATCGACACCCAGGTCCAGGACCAGGACTTCCGCCTCCTGTGGCCCAACGGCTACCGCACCACCGGGTTCGACGTCGGATGGAAGGCTGCGGCACAAAACCTCAGCGACATCAACGCCATGGGCGCACAGGCAATATCCATGGTGGTCAGCCTCACCCTCCCCGTGGACACGCCCGTGAGGTGGGTGGAGGACCTGGCGGACGGGTTGACAGCCGGAATCCGTGAACTTGGCGCCGCGCGTTGCTCCGTGGCCGGCGGGGACCTGGGCCGGGGCCGCGAAATCTCGGTAACCGTGGCGGTGCTGGGGACGCTCGACGGCGGACAGCCGGTCCTGCGGTCCGGCGCCCGGGCGGGGGACATCCTGGCGCTGGCAGGAACAGCAGGCCATGCCGCCGCAGGCCTGGCGCTGCTTGAATCGGACATCGCCGTGGACACCCTCACCCCGGCCGAGCGCGCCTTCGTGGACCTGCAGTGCCGGCCGCGTCCGCCGCTGCATGCCGGGCCTGCAGCCCGGGCGGCGGGTGCCACGGCAATGCTGGACATCTCGGACGGACTCCTGCGGGACGGCAAGCGGCTGGCCGCCGCCAGCAACGTCGCCGTCGCGCTCGATCCGGCCGGCCTGGCGCAACTGGCGGGCCTCCTGGCCCCCGCCTCCGCCCGCCTGGGCGGGGACGGCACGGCATGGGTGCTCGGCGGCGGAGAGGACCACGGGCTCCTGGCCACATTCCCGGCGGGCGTTCAGCTGCCACCCGGATTCACTGCGATAGGCTCGATACATGCACTCGGTACCGACGAAGGCCCGGGCGTCCTGATTGCGGGCCGGGCCGCGGACACCGGGGGATGGGATCACTTTGCACACTAAGGTTGCCGCCAACGCGCTGGCGATGAAGAGGTGGCTGGGCAAGGCTGAAACTGCCCTGGGAAACCACAGCGACCGGCTCAACGCCATCAACATCTTCCCGGTGGCCGACGGCGACACGGGCACCAACCTCTATCTCACCGTGCGCGCTGCCGCCCGCTCCCTGGTGCTCGCCGAGGATCAGCCGGCCCCGGTCGACGTCGGGGAAGTCCTTGCCACGGCCGGGCAGGCCGCCATGGAGGAAGCCAGGGGAAACTCGGGAACTCTTTTTTCCGTGTTTCTTTGCGCCGCCGCGGAACCCCTTGCCGGCCATACCCGGTTGACCTCCACGCTCCTGTCGGCAGCGCTGAACCGTGCCCAGATCCGCGCATGGTCCGCACTGAGTGATCCAGTTCCGGGAACCATGTTGTCGGTCATGGAAGCGGCAGCCCGTGCGGCAGCCGCCGTCGACGCCGCCCAGGACGGCGATGACAGCAACCATGCGCTGGGCCTGGCCCTGGACGCGGCGGTGGAGGGTGCGCTGGCCGCCGTGATCCACACCGAGGAGCAGCTCGATGCCCTGCAGTCCGCCCATGTGGTGGACGCGGGCGGCGTGGGCATGCTGCTGATCCTCGACTGCCTCCGCTCCGCCGTCCTGGGCGAGGAACTGCAGAGCGAACTCCTCGATGGCCTGCACGGCTACGACGTCTCCGATCCCCACATCCACACTTCCATGCCGGACGACGACGGCGTGGAAGTCATGTGCACCATCAACCTTTCGCCCCTGAATGCCGCCACCCTCCGGCAGCGGCTGGACGAGATCGGCGAGTCCGTCATCATGAGCCAGGTGGGCAACGGCTCGGATCCCGAGGGCAACTACCGGTGGCGGGTCCACGTCCACGTTCCGGAACCTGACGCGGCCGTGGACATCATCAGGTCGCTGGGGGAGCCGTCCCAGATCAGCATCAGCGAGTTGGCGCTTCCCCGGGACCCGGATGCGGAAAAGGTGAACACCGGCGGGCATGAACGCTGAGCTGGACCTCGCCCTGGAACGCCGGATCGGAAAGCGCTCCGCGGCCGTCATTGAAAAACACCTTGGCATCACCACTGTCGAAGGCCTCCTCAATTACTTTCCCCGCCGCTACCTCATGCGCGGTGAGCTGACTCCCATCAGCGAGCTCCCGCTCAATGAGGACGTCACCCTCATCGCCCGGGTGCTGTCCAGCAGCACGCGGGCAATGCAGGCACGGCGGGGGACCATCACGGACGTCATCGTTTCCGACGACGACGGGCAGCAGGGCCTCCGGCTGGTGGGCGGCAGGGACTACCACGGCAAAGTGCCCGGGACCCTCAAGATCAGCTTCTTCAACGGCTACAAGGCAAAAGCCGAGCTCCTGCAGGGACGGCGGGCGCTGTTCTCGGGAAAAGTCACCAGCTTCAAAGGCCAGCTGGGCCTCACCAACCCGGACTTCCAGCTCCTGGACGATGACCCCTTCGTGCAGGGCACCGGTGACCCCGCGAAACTCGCCGCGATGCCCATCCCCGTGTATCCCGCCACAGCCAAGCTTCCCAGCTGGAGGATCCAGAAGGTGATCGGCACCCTGCTCGAAACCGTGGACCTGGGTGCGCTGCCGGATCCGCTTCCACCTACGGTCGCCGCGAGGGAAGGCTTCCTGCCCGTGGCGGAGGCGTACCGGCTCATCCACGCGCCGGAAATCGCCGCCGACTGGAAACGCGCCCGGGACCGGTTCCGGTACCAGGAAGCCCTGGTGCTGCAATCAGCGCTTGCCAGGCGCCGGGCCCAGCTCGCCGCCGAGGAAGCCACCGCACGGCGCCCTGTCACAGACGGTCTCCTGGCTGCCTTCGACCAGGACCTGCCCTTCACGCTCACAGCCGGCCAGGCCGCCGTCGGCAAGACCCTCGCCGCGGAACTGGCGCAGGCAGCCCCCATGAACCGGCTGCTGCAGGGTGAAGTGGGCTCAGGGAAAACCGTGGTGGCGCTGCGGGCCATGTTGCAGGTGATCGACGCCGGCGGCCAGGCCGCACTCCTGGCGCCCACCGAAGTGCTCGCCGCCCAGCATTACGACTCCATCCGCCGCACCCTGGGCGTGCTCTCCAGCGACGGACTCCTCGGCGGGCCGTCCGGGGGCAACGGGCCGTCCGTGCAGGTCACGCTTCTGACCGGGTCCATGCCCACTGCGGCACGGAAACAAGCCATGCTGGACGCCGCCTCGGGGACCGCAGGAATCATCATCGGCACCCACGCCCTCCTCAGTGACAACGTGTCCTTCTACGACCTCGGCCTGATCGTGGTGGACGAGCAGCACCGCTTCGGTGTGGAACAGCGCGATGCCCTGCGGTCGAAGGCCCGGAAACCACCGCACCTGCTCGTCATGACCGCCACGCCCATTCCCCGCACCGTAGCGATGACCGTGTTTGGCGACCTTGAGACCTCCACCCTCGACGAACTGCCAAAGGGCCGGGCCCCGATCACCACCCACCTCGTGGGCCTTGCGGAAAATCCCGGCTGGGTGGCACGGATCTGGGCACGTGCCCGGGAAGAGATCGACGCCGGCCACCAGGTGTACGTGGTCTGTCCCAAGATCGGAACAGACGACGACGGCGACTTCAGCCCGGGGGAGGCGGCACCTCCCGGCATGGACACAGAGGAGACGCGGGAGCTCGCGTCGGTCACCGCCGTCGTGGACCATCTTCAGGGCGAGCCCTCGCTGGCAGGGGTGCCGCTGGCTCCCCTACACGGACGCCAGGACCCCGACCTGAAGACGGAGACCATGGCCGGGTTCACCGCCAACCGCATCAAGCTGCTCGTCTCCACCACCGTGATCGAAGTGGGGGTGGACGTCCACAACGCCACCCTGATGGTCATCCTGGACGCCGACAGGTTCGGCATCTCCCAGTTGCACCAGCTTCGCGGCCGTGTGGGCCGCGGCGGACTGCCGGGAACCTGCCTGCTGGTCACCGCCCTGGAACCGGGCCACCCAAGCCGGCGGCGGCTGGATGCCGTGGCGGCCACCACCGACGGGTTTGTGCTCTCCCAGGAAGACCTCAAACTGCGGCGCGAGGGCGACATCCTGGGCGCTTCCCAGTCCGGCGGACGGTCCACATTGAAACTGCTGCGGGTGCTCGAACACGAAGACGTCATCGCCCGGGCCAGGGAGGACGCCCAGGCGATCGTAGGCGGCGACCCGTTGCTGTCCGGCTACCCGGAACTCGCGGACGCCATCGAGAAATACCTCAACCCTGAGAAGGAGGCGTTCCTTGAACGCGGTTAGCAAAGAAAGCGGAGCGGGCGCCGGCGGATCGCGGTGGGCACGGTGACCAGGATTATCTCCGGCGTTGGTGGCGGAACGCCGTTGGCGGCGGTTCCCGGGTCCTTGACCAGGCCTACGACAGACCGGGTGAAGGAAGCTCTGTTCTCCCGCCTGGACGCCTTCGAGGTGATTTCCGGGGCGCGGGTGCTTGATCTATACGCGGGTTCGGGTTCCCTGGGGGTGGAAAGCGCCAGCAGGGGAGCCGCGACAGTGGACCTGGTGGAATCCGACGCCAAGGCCAGCGGTGTGTGCCAGCGCAACGCGGACCTCATTAACGGAGTCCTGGGCCGAAAGGCCGTCACGGTGCACCGCTCCAGGGTGGAACCTTTCCTGGACCGGGCCGCGGAATCCGCGGCCTGGGACCTGGTGTTCCTGGATCCGCCGTATCCGTTGGAGGAAGCCGCACTGTCGGCGGTGCTGCAGAAGCTCGCCGCGCACCTGGTCCCGGGTGCCGTTGTAGTGGTGGAACGCTCGTCCCGCTCCCCGGAACCGCAGTGGCCGGACGGGATGACGAGGTTCGCCGAAAAGAAGTACGGGGAAACCCGGCTGTGGTTCGCCGAGCCGTTCGTGCCCGACGCCATCGCTCCGGATGACCTGGCCGATGTTGCCGGACCTGACACCCAGGGCACCTAGCCCGCCAAGGCGCTCAGCCCGAGAAGGGGTCCAGATCCACTCCCGCCAGGACACGGGCAGGGTGGGGCCCCCGGGCGGTCAGCTCAGCTGTCCACGATTCCGGCCAGGGGCCCTGTGTGCCTGCCAGGATGATGTTGCCCGGGTACCTGCCCTCGAACATGCCCGCTTCCGCAAAGGCACCCACATCCGCCATTGCCGCGCGCATCGCCGCCACCTGGCTCCGGACCAGTGTGAGGGCCGCCTCGTCGCCCACGTTGACGATCAGCAGGCCGTCCGGGCGCAGACGCTCCCTGGCTTCGCGGTAGAAACCGCTGGTGGCGATGTGGGCCGGCGCTTCCGGGCCGGAAAAGATGTCCAGGATTACGACGTCGAACGTGAGTCCCGGATCGAGGGCACCGAGCGCCTCGCGGGCGTCGCCGATGACGGTGGTCAGGTCTGTCCCGTCGGGCATGGGAAGGTGCCGAAGGACAAAGTCGAGCAGCTCACGTTCCAGCTCGACCGCGTACTGGAGCGAACCGGCGCGGGTGGCCTGGATGTAGCGCGCAAGCGTCAGCGCCCCTGCCCCCAGGTGGAGGGCGCTGATCGGCTCGCCGGGAGGGGCGGCCAGATCCACCAGGTGCCCGATCCTGCGGAGGTATTCGTAGAAGATGTCCTCCGGCCGGTCGAGGTTGACGTGGGATTGTTCGGAGCCGCCGATGCTCAGTACATAGCCCCCGTCAGTGAACGCATCGGGTTCGATGGTGGCATGCCGGCCGGTGGTCCGCAGGAAGCGGCTGGCGTGCACGCCGCTGCCGCCGGACATCAGAGCCTTCCGCGCAGGGTGGACAGCCGCGCCGCAGCCTCCTCCAGGACTTCTGTCTTTTTGCAGAACGCGAACCGGAGCAGGCTTCGCATCCGCTTCGCGCCTTCCGCATGGCAGAAGACCGGAACGGGAATGGCTGCGACGCCCACCAGTGCCGGCAGGCGGCGGGCGAGGTCCAGGGCATCGGTGATGCCCAGCGGAGCCGTATCCACATTGACGAAGTAGGTTCCCTGTGGTGTGAAAACGTCAAAGCCCGCCGCCCGAAGTCCGGCGCTGAGGATGTCACGTTTCGTCTCAAGGGCGGCGGCGATGCCCGTGTAGAAACTGTCCGGCAGGGCCAGCCCCTTGGCGATCGCGGCCTGGAAGGGAGTGCCTGAGCTGTAGGTAAGGAATTGCTTGACCGTGCGGACGGCGGAGACCAACTCTTCGGGCCCGCTCAGCCAGCCGATCTTCCAGCCGGTCAGGGAAAAGGTCTTTCCGGCAGAGGAAATGGTGATGGTGCGGGCGGCGGCCCCTGGAAGGGTGGCAACGGGGGTATGGGCCACGCCGAAGGTGAGGTGCTCATACACCTCATCCGTGATGACAATGCTGCCGTGCTTCTCCGCGAGCTCCACCACGCGCTGCAGGACGGCCGGCGGAAAAACGGCGCCGGTGGGATTGTGCGGGTTGTTCAGCAGTACCACGCGGGTCCGCCCGTTGAACGCTGCCTCCAGGGCCGCCATGTCCGGCATGAAGTCCGGGGCAGCGAGCGGCACCGTGACGTGGGAGGCGCCGGAAAGCCCAATGACCGCGCCGTAGGAGTCATAGAAAGGCTCGAACGTCAGGACCTCGTCGCCGGGTCCGGCAAAGGCCAGGAGGGCCGCGGCGATGCCTTCGGTGGCTCCGGTGGTGATGATGACTTCGGTTGCCGGGTCCGGCGCAAGCCCGTAGAACCGTTCCTGGTGTGCGGCCACCGCCTGGCGGAGTTCGGGCAGGCCCTTGCCGGGCGCGTACTGGTTGGCCCCCGCTGCGATGGCTGCCCGGGCTGCCTCCCGGATTTCGGCAGGCCCGTCCTCATCGGGGAAGCCCTGGCCCAGGTTGATGGCCCCGGTCTGGACGGCCAGGGTGGTCATCTCTTCAAAGATGGTGACACCCAGCCCGCCGTCGGGCGCCAGGAGGTTGGCACCGAGCGCCGTACGCTGCCAGGGCGCAGGTGCCAAGGGGGTGGAAAGTTCCCGTGGTGGATGCATCCAGTCATGGTATCCCGGCCTTTCCATGGGGTAGGTTCGGAGCATGAGACGCGCTGTGTGCCCCGGATCCTTCGACCCCATCCACAACGGCCATCTCGAAGTCATCGCACGGGCTGCCGGTCTTTTCGACGAGGTCATCGTGGCCATTTCCACCAACTACGCCAAGAAGTACATGTTCAGCCTGGAAGAGCGGCTGGAAATGGCGCGCGAAACGCTGGCACTGCTCAGGGGCATCGTGGTGGAACCGGTGGGCGAGGGGCTCCTGGCGGAGTACTGCCGCCAGCGGGGCGTGTCGGCCATCGTCAAGGGGCTCCGGTCCTCGTCGGACTTTGACTACGAGCTGCCCATGGCCACCATGAACCGGCAGCTGAGCGGGGTGGAGACAGTGTTCCTCCCGGCAGAGGCCAGCTACGTCCATTTGTCCTCCACCCTGATCAAAGAGGTGTCGTCCCTGGGCGGCAGCGTGTCCGACTACGTGCCCCGCTCGGTGCACCGCCGCATGGTTTCCGGCGAGCCTTCGGCGGATCAGCAGCCAAAGCGGTAGGCTGGATCGGTACTTCGGCGCTTCCTCGTGCCGGTTTGAGTCGCTGCGGCTCTTCAGGCTAAGATGGTACGTCGGTCATATGTTCAACAGGAGTTCTCATTAACAGAGATGCTGGTTCGCCCTTGGCGTTCGACGTCAAGGACCTCGGGCGCAGCCCGGGAAGCATGCGGACACTGAAGGAACATGTACCCGCACCGGGTGATCTTGGTGTGGCGCTCATTGGTGTTCAGGAAGGCTCGGATGTCGAGCTGGATCTGAGGCTGGAGGCCGTACACGAAGGAATTCTGGTATCAGGAACCGTGGTTGCCGAAGTTACTGGCGAGTGCGGCCGATGCCTGGATCCCCTTGCGTATGACCTTGAGGTCAATGTGCAAGAACTTTTCTTCTACGAGGGCATTCAGCTTTCGGATGGAGAAGATGATGAAGAGCAACGTCGAGTCGAGCACGATGTAATCGATCTTGAACCGGTGTTGCGGGACGCGGTTGTCACCAATCTGCCGTTCCAGCCGGTGTGCCGGGAAGACTGCCAGGGCCTTTGCTCCGAATGCGGAGCTCGCCTGGAAGACGAGCCGGGGCACCACCACGAGGTCCTGGATCCTCGCTGGGCTGCCCTAGCTGATATGGCTAAGCCTGACCGGCAAAATTGATTTGTACGTGTTTGTCTAGAGAGAAATGAGTTAGCCGTGGCTGTTCCCAAGCGGAAAATGTCTCGCTCGAATACCCGCGCCCGCCGCTCGCAGTGGAAGGCGACCGCCCCCCACCTGGTGAAGACCGTTGAGAACGGCCAGGTCACCTACAGCCTGCCGCACCAGGCAAAGGTCGTTACCGACTCTGCCGGCACCGCGCTGTTCCTTGAGTACAAGGGCCGCAAGGTCGCTGACGTCTAATCGGCCCAACAGGCTGACTGATGTCTTCAACTGAAGAGCTTCTGAAGCGTCTCGGTGTCACTATTGACGCCGGGACGCTTCGTCTTGCGCTTACCCACCGTTCGTACGCATACGAGAACGGCGGCATACCCACCAACGAGCGGCTCGAGTTCCTGGGCGACTCCATTTTGGGATTCTCCGTCACCGATGCCCTCTACCGGGACAACCCGGACCTGCCCGAAGGCGAACTCGCCAAGCGCCGGTCCGCCGTCGTCAGTACCCGGGCCCTCGCCGGGATCGGCCGCAGCCTTGGCATCGGTGAGTATATCTACCTCGGGCAGGGCGAAAAGCTCACCCACGGCAAGAACAAGGCCTCCATCCTCGCGGACACCATGGAGGCCCTGATCGGGGCAACGTACGTTTCCAACGACATCGAGACCGCGCGCCAGCTGGTCATGCGGCTGGTCGGTCCGCTGCTGAAGGACGCCGCAGTCCTGGGCGCCGGCACCGACTGGAAGACCAGCATCCAGGAACTCGCCGCCAGCCGGCAGCTGGGCAGCATCCACTATGCAGTGGACGGCTCCGGCCCGGACCACGCCCGCACCTTCACGGCGGTGCTGAACATTGGCGGCAAGGCCTACGGCAAGGGCTCCGGCCATTCCAAGAAGGAAGCCGAACAGGAGGCAGCGGAAGACGCCTGGCGGGTGCTCTCCGGAGCCGGGGCCCAGGCTGACCCCAGCACCTCCGCAGGCTCCATAGCCGCCAAGTAGCGCTCCGTGCCTGAATTGCCAGAGGTCGAAGTGGTGCGCCGCGGCCTGGTGAACTGGGTCCGCGGCAGGACCATCCGCGCCGTGGACGTCATCGATCCCCGCTCCATCCGGCGCCACGCCCTCGGGGCAGGGGACTTCATCGGCAACCTCGAAGGCGCCACGGTGGCCGACGTCGTGCGGCGCGGCAAGTTCCTCTGGATGCCGCTGCTGGACGGCACCGCTGCGCTGCCGAACGCCGGGGAGGACACCCGCGTTCCCGCGGTGGCACTCATGGCGCATCTGGGCATGAGCGGGCAGCTGCTGATGCAGGGCCCCGGCGTTCCCGATGAAAGGCACCTCAAGGTCCGTTTCCGGCTCAGTCCCCGCGACGGCATGCCGGACCAGCTGCGGTTCGTGGACCAGCGGATCTTCGGAGGCGTATTTGTCACCGCACTGG